>Ga0307515_10002187_pt1 | contig 42932 bp, 21 predicted proteins | sample 17_EM_MG_FD_194513 | JGI IMG/M metagenome (GOLD analysis project Ga0307515, IMG submission 194513) | Populus trichocarpa ectomycorrhiza microbial communities from riparian zone in the Pacific Northwest, United States - 17_EM | ecosystem: Host-associated > Plants > Roots > Unclassified | place... | reverse complement strand
AGATTGTTCGACATGATTCGCGTGGGCGGCTTGCCTACGTTGCATACCACTTGCAAGAAATTAGTATGGCTTATTTTACGGTGACTCCGAAGGAATTAACCTGCTCAAAAGGTGTTTAGAACATACTCGGTCATCTGAATCTGGAGACCGCCCAGAGCAGTTGTGAGGGAAGATTTTGCCCGTTCTAATCTTTTGGTGTGTTCCTCGAGATCTGATCTTTTGTCGCTTGCAACGACTTGTTTCCATAATTTTTTTGCGCCCCCATCAATCATAGAGAAGTCATATTTGCTTAGAATGTCCGACAAAGCCTCTGCATGGGTGAAACAATGTTCAATTGTCTCAGTGAAACTGCGTGCTGCTTCCGGGCTTATGTGTGCCGGATCTATAGTTGACAGTTGGAGTAGTGTGCTCTCAAGGACTTGGAGCTCATGATTAAGATTCTTGATGAGTCGTGGAGCGCCTTTGATGTCTTTGAAGACTCGGCGAATATACGAAATGCCTTGAGCAGCTTGGCCAGCTATGCCAACAAACGATGCCGCCGCACTCAGCACACTCAGGGGATCGGCCATGAAGCATGAATGGGAAAGAAATTTGAATTAAAATTTTAAAATTTTGCACTGCTTTAGTTAAAATCAATACGAAGGGAAGGAGATCGATACATAATGGCATATGAGTGATCACTTCGGTGCGGCGCAGCTACAAATGCAGGGGTCGAGCAAAGCCTCATAGGACGTACTCGCTGGAAGCACCAGGAAGCAAATAGCCAGGCACAGCCATCTTCACCTTGGTTGACTGGCCTGGGGATATATTCTTGACGCACCGGGTCGCATCTAGGCTGCCGATACGAAGAGTGTGCGCTGGGTTAGCTTATTCCGGGGCAAGTGGCAAAATCTGGTGGATGGGATCGATCGCGTTGGAGTTGTGGCTGAGGGTTGGGCGGCAAGCAGGCGCCCATCGTATCGCCCGTGACACATGAATCTTTGGAGAGGTTTTGAATAAATTCAGCATCGTTAGACCATCTGGATGTAGAACTGCCATAAACTTATCTTCGTGAAAATGATTTGAGACCTTAGCCGCGTCGTTCGGTTGGAGGTTACGAAACCGTTCTCGTTTTCACGTTCCTCAGTCCTCAACAGCAGTAGTCTCAATTACCAGCATCATGACGGCTTCAAGGCAATATTGTGGACGAACTTTTAAGATTAGCTTTACGACCCCCGCGGTTGAAATAAACAAGCATTCTAGCGTGACAGTGATTTTACGTTAACGCACATGTTTGGTACCGGGTGGAATGGTATGAAGCTATCCTCATTTTAGGCTTAGCGGAAGCATTCTGAAGCCTGGAATATTATCCCAACCCATGGCATCCAGCAGATAAACCGGAAAATTCCCTATGAATCTTGTGGATGTCCCCTAGATATGGTGTCTCTAAGTGAAGACGTTACGCCAAACCTAGACTATCCCTGTTCCCTCCATCTTTCGTTGTCCTCACTGCGGACGATGGAGGCACGGCGAAAGCAGACTTCGATGCTGAGTACTCTTCTGGTCCCTAGCCCATCTCGTTTCATCACCACTCCCTTCATTGCTATTTCAGCGCCATATTCAGCTGCTGGTTGGTATGTGTTACTCCAAAGCATCGGTAGATCAAATTTTATGGTCGGAATCTTTCCCTCTTAGAAGCATCCAAGCGGGGCATGCATACGTCACTATTCACTTCAGTACTAGTCTTTCAAGGTCCTTTTCTACAACTGGCAACAGTTCTGTCAACCTGTTCGGGTCCCTCATGAGTGCAGGGACATCTTCTCTGGTTTTCGCCAACTCTTCTTTTACAACTCCGAACTTCTCCTCTCGTGCAGTGTACTCCCTAATTACCTCTCCCGTTGTAAACTCCACAAAGACCCTAGTATCCCTGATACGAAATATGACGTCGTCTAGGCGCATGAAGAAGCGGCAGAGGAGGAGTAATCTCGCTGGCATAACGCGGATCTTACAGGACAGCATAGCGATGCCATTGTCTGCTAGCTCATCTTCGTAAAGTACGACATCATCGAAGAAAAGGATAGGGTCAGGACGTTTGAGGAGGGCAAGCGGGATGGGTTTGTCAGTTGGGGTAAAAGAGAGAGAGGCGGGTATGGTAGTGCCTTTGTAATCTGTGCTGTATGACCAGTCGAAAGGTTTAACGACTTCTTTGATGTCTTCGAATTGCTTGGAGCTTGGTGGGTTAGCTACATACCATAATGACTCTCACCTGTCTCGAAGACAGCGATGGTATTTAGAGAGAGAAAGCCTACCGATTCTGCTGCCATTCTCTTGAGTAAGAGACTTTCAGCATTGCTTCTCCAGTTTTGTCTACGCGATCTAATGCATCGAATGCATTAAAGTCAATTTTCCAACCACTCGCCAGGTGTTCAATATGCATGAAATTGTCGCCGAAAATCATCTCCGGTGGTGTAATCCCCAGCTTCTCAGTCATTTCTTCGATAGGTCCGGCCTTCAAAATAGGTAGCTTGCGCGTGATGACCCTGAACCCATTCTGGGTAATGGATGCGTCGGCGTCAGGGCCAGGAAGAGGAGATTTGGGCATCACGCCGTTGAACTTCGACGTCATTGTGCCTGAGGTGAGAACTGCAGGCTAGAAAAGAAGTTAGAAAAGAAAATTCGCACCAACAGCTGCGTCGGGATGGATGGAGGGATCCTGAGTCGCGGGGAGATTTCGGAATGGGATTCGTCGATCGTTGCGCGTGGCAACCGCCGACTCGTTTATTTACTCCCGAGCACTTCTGACAACCCCAACCTTGACGACATCAGGTCAAACTGCAATCTGTACGGGTGAGAACTTTGAGCTTCTATCATTTTATTTACTAGCCATCTTCACCCACTCCTCGCATCATGGACGTCATTGAAACCGCATTCGAACGGATTACCGTTACTGACGAGAATGACGACCAAATTGTCACGACTACGACTTATCACAAGTCGAAAGTAAGATCCTAATGTTCAATCATGCCAATTGAGTCCCGACTAACTTTAGTAAAGGGCTCCCTCTCCGCTGCAATGACAATATCAGGCCTGGGTTCTTCTACAAGCGCCAACCGGATGAAACTCCCTCTCCAGAAAATCCAAAACACAAATTCATCCAAACCTCTAAACACTATTACCAAAGTTACCCTTCCATCCCAAGCTGCACAGCAACATCGTGACCAGAATCCTCGTTCATCCGACGAAATATCTCACCGTCGTACTGAGAGTCTCTACCCTCAACCTTCCGCTCCGAAGCAATTCCATCTCGGCATGTTTGAAATCGGTAAGCCACTCGGAAAAGGAAAATTCGGACGCGTGTACCTCGCCAAAGAGCGTTCGTCAGGCTTTGTCTGCGCCCTGAAAGTTCTGCACAAGAACGAACTGCAACACAACAAAGTCGAGAAGCAGGTGCGCCGTGAGATCGAGATTCAGTCCAACCTTGCACACCCAAATATCCTGCGGCTATACGGCCACTTCCACGATGCTAAGCGCATCTTCCTGATCCTTGAGTTTGCGGCTAAAGGCGAGCTGTACAAGCACCTGCGCCGCGAGCAGCGTTTCCCGGAATGGAAAGCTGCACAGTACATCGCTCAGATGGCGGCCGCGCTCAAGTACTTGCACAAGAAGCACGTCATCCACCGCGACATTAAGCCCGAGAACATTCTTGTCGGCATCCACGGCGAAATTAAGATCTCGGATTTTGGGTGGAGTGTGCATGCGCCGAACAATAGGCGACAGACCATGTGTGGAACGCTGGATTATTTACCGCCAGAGATGCTTAAGGGCGGCTCCAAGGAGAACTACTATAGTGAAAAGGTCGATTTGTGGAGTTTGGGGGTGTTGACGTATGAATTTTTGGTGGGAGAGGCACCGTTTGAGGACGAGCAAGTTATGACCCAGAGGAAAATTGCTAGAGGCGAGTATAAAGTGCCTGGGTTTGTCAGCCCGGAAGCGAGAGATCTGATTAAGAGGGTGAGTGAAGTTCCGTATCGAGTTTGTAAGAGAATGAGACTAACAGATATTCTAGTTACTTGTTCTTGATCCTGAGAAGCGTATCCCGCTTGAAGATATCCAACAACACCCTTGGATCGTCAAGCATTGCGTTAAGGGCGAAAGAGCTTATATGCGTGACTCAAGCAAGATGAGGAGTAGCGGTGATAGAGAGAGCTGAAGGAGTACAAACTATGTACTGCCTACTTGGGCTGCCAATTATCTTCTCTTTCATTGAAATGAGATGCAATGGATGGGATGACTGCGTTTGATAGGATTGGGGGCCTTCAGGCCTTTTTTTGGAAGCGGACTGAACACTGGATGATGCATGAACAGGAGTTGAATTGGTCTGGTATTTCCTCTGTAAAACGCCGGCGCTATGCGGATATCCTGTATAATGGTACAAGGTCCGAAAGATCCAATATAATACATCGCCTTGGAAACTCGTAAGACGTGCTTCCTTGTGTGACAAATTCGTACGCCCATCCTAGCCTCTTTTTTTCATCGGTAAATCTCGTCAAACGGTCGAGTATCTGTGAAACAGCTATCCCAGACTTCATTGACTATTCTAGCGGCATGAACATCGTCTTTACATGTCGGCCGGGCCATAAGTGATAAAGTGGCTCTTCGCCGCACACACTCCTGCAATTGCTCTGTAATCTTCCATTGGTTGCGAGTAAAGAACTCTCGTGTAAATCGACATTCTCCAGAGAGAGTTGAGGCGCGAATCTGGGATTTGTTAGCTGCTTTGGTCTTGGCAGTGACTTCCGTTTTGCCCCAATTTCCTTGTCTACTCTCTACGCTCTTCCTTCATAACAACTGGCAAATCCAAACGGGCTATAGACCATAAAAATGTAGAGAGAAAAAACCCCACATACCTCTGTGCACGCCTGATGCCTCAAGTTCCAGTTATCTACCTTGAACCGCATGTAATCATACGCGTGTATCATTTCATGCGCCATTGTGTCCTCTATATGACCTCGATTCCGCATATGATTTGCACATAATAAGATTCCATAATTCAAGTCGAATCCTCCAGATTGATCGGCCGTGCATCTTTTACAGCGCACGTTGGTGGAATTGATGTCTACGCCTAGTTTAGCAACTTCGGATTGTATAAAACGCACTGTAGGGCCTGCAATGAGTTAGCGATTGATTCTCATGTGATTGAGCCCTTTATAATGTAATGAAAAGTAACAGGGAAGTGAGGGTAGAGCAGTCACGTACTATATTTGAATAAATAGTCCCTGTGAGTCTCGCATCTCTTGCAATCGCTTTCTTCTTTTAAAATGTCGCGCTCAAGGAAATACCCCTGCCTTTCCTCTTTACTAGCCTGCCCTGACAATATTGAGAAGAATGTGCTCCACGTGTAGAAGGTTGCATCAGGCTTCGGGGGACTAAGGGTTGGCATTGAAGCGGTGCGCTGTGGCGGCGAACCATCAGGCGTCTCAGACATAGTTAGGGGTAAAAGAAGGCTATACGAACCCTTGGAACTGGGAAGCAACTGCAGGAATAAAGATGTAGGGCAATGTCGGAAGAAGGGCGGGCTGGAAGGGCGTGCTGCTAGGGCTTTTTCGCGGAAACACTGATTGGGTAAGGCCGAAGGCGGTGTGGAACTTGGGGCAGATATAAAGTTCCCTGTCGTGCTTCACTAATATAGTGTTATAGTTGAGTAGAGGTGAGAGGATTTTGTAGCTATAATGGCTGTTCACATGAAGAAACACCTCACAATCGTAATAAAACTCGGTATATCGTAACCTATACATCATATTATTCCTTCAACGGCAAAGAATTCTAGCTAGCTAACAAGCATCTTAGGGACGAGTTCCATTGTTGATGAAAAGACACATCAGCCCCTCCTCTCTATCCTCTCCGTAATTGTCGAAACTGCCGTAAAACTTTTAAAAGATGGTCATAAGGTGGTTCTTGTTTCCTCCGGCGCCATTGGCGTTGGATTGCGAAGAATGGATCTTGATCGTCGCCCCAAGCACCTCCCAAAGGTGCAAGCTCTGGCGGCGATAGGCCAGTGTAGGCTGATGAGCTTGTGGGACCAGTTATTTGGACACCTGAGGCAACCAGTTGCCCAAATACTCTTAACTAGAAACGACATTGCGGACCGGACGCAGTACCTCAATGCTCAGAATACTTTCTTTGAGCTGCTACACATGGGCGTAATACCAATTGTCAATGAGAACGATACTCTTGCAGTTACCGAGATCAAGTTTGGCGACAATGACACCCTCTCAGCTATCACAGCCGGAATGGTGCAAGCAGACTACCTGTTCCTTATGACAGACGTTGATTGCCTGTACGACAAAAACCCTCGTACACACTCAGACGCCAAAGCTATCGAAGTTGTGGAAGACGTTGCAGACATTGTGGCCGATGTGTCAAGCCCAGGGTCAGCCGTAGGTACTGGAGGCATGTCTACCAAGATTGTTGCAGCACGTCTGGCCACTTCTGCAGGTGTCACTACCGTCATTACACGGTCCTCGAAACCTGGTAATATATCCGCTATTATAAATTACATAGAAGCTCAAAAAGTGGCACAACTCGCCTCAACCCGCACATCAACCCGCAATAGCCTCGTTATTGCGGACGATTCCAACCTCCCCCTAGCACAAGCCGCGGCGCTAAACTTGCAAAACGCTCAAAACGGCCCGGTCTCCTCTTCTATGCCCTCGAACCATGAAGAAGGTACTCCAAAACCGTCTCAAACTCCTTCTCGTACTTCATCTCCTCACACCGAGTTCGGCCTCCAACCTCCCTTACATACCCGCTTCCTTCCTAACCTGCACCCAATCCGCGACCGCTACTTTTGGCTTCTCCACGGCCTTGCTCCGCACGGCACCGTCTATATCGATCAAGGAGCCTGGCAAGCCCTCTCCGACAAAGCAGGTTTACTTCCAGTCGGCGTTGTAGATGTTGAGGGTCAATTCGCGCAACAGGAAGCCGTCCGCCTTGTAGTCGTGAAACGGCTAAACGGCGCACCGCAAACTCCCAGTACGCCTTCAACGCCCCAGCCACTACACAGAGAAAATAATAGCCATACTCCAACAACTTCTGGCACATCAACTCCACTTGCGTACGAACTGCGAAATCCAGCTCCCTTCGAAGTCGGTCGCGCTCTTGTGAACTATTCGGCAGCCGAGATCAGACGCATTCGCGGGGTACGGAGCACTGAGATTCATGAAGTGCTGGGGTATGCCGATAGCGAGTATGTTGCTCTGCGGGAGAATATTGCGTTTTTCGGGATTGAGCGGAGCAGGCCTGCCACACCAGCTTTAGGGCATAGGATAGATGGAGTAGCAGGGGCGGGGGTGCAGTGAGATCGAACCGCGTGAGATGAACCTAGCAACTCTCGTAGGGTTGGGAACATGTTTTCTGTGATGGGATGGGCGTTTTGAAGTTTTGGTGGCGGGCGAGGCTGGGGAAGTGGGTAATCGGAACGGTGTATTTGGAGCTTATTGACTGACCACGCTGATTTATGCATCAAGGACAGCATTAGATGCGCCACAATGGTTGATATAATTTCAGATTGGCGCTCTTGCTGCCATTCACATTATTATCACATGATATTTTGCGTATCCTAGTGTTAACTCCTATTTTTACATCCTGATGTTCTAATACATTGCTTTTTATTGTTCATGCCACCTAAATATACCCAGTTCAGCAACATTTTACAGTGCTTTCAGATTAGAATGCTAGAACAGCAGTTCAAATGAATAGAACGCGGTAACCAGCTAGCAGTACAGCCCTCTTTAGAGAAGGTCGCAGGGCCCCGAATTCAGGGGTCCTAGGCGGAAGCACAGGACTTCATGGTCTGACTTCAGCTTCTCGATAAGAACGGCTAAAGACCCGCAAAAATATGCGGAACGCAGAGTGCGATCTGGGGAGGCAGCACGAAGTCGTCGGTTTAGCGGTTCATCTACCACCAACGCACTCCGAACATTTTGGTTGGACCTTTCCCACTTTCTTTCTTTGCATCAGCGTTTTCGAGGTAGATGCGTTGGTGCCCTGCTACTAGTAAATCAACTTATTCGCGAAAGACTATTAAATTGAGATAGGGTGTAAAGCGGAATGAACACTCACCCTTCACATCCAACGCAAGGAATTTATACTCATATTCATCTTGACTGGGCTTTTTCGTCATATGCAGATTCACAACACCTGAGTTGAGCGGTCCTTCAACATAGAAATGCATGCGCAAGTGTTCGGTGCCCCAGCGGTCTTTTTCCGTCGTGGACCTGTGCGCAACCATAAATAGGTAGTTCGGCAGGTGAGAGGCTCGGAGGGGCTTTGCCTACGCTATTACCCTATTCCTTGCCCACCGGCTCCACGAAGGCTCCCCAAATGCCTGGATCTTCTTGCCGTCCCCCAATAACTCTATGCATTTTGGATCTCTCTTTATTCGGTCCGCGGCACGGTTGAAATGGCTCGTTTTGCTGTCATATGAAAATACCTCTGTGTACAGAAGTGCGACAACTGCACCCTATATTCCAACAATGAGAACCATGTTCTTGGTCTGATGTATGGAGGGGTTCGGTGAAGTAAAACATACAGTCAAAGCCACACCCGCTATTACCACAACAAGATTGATCCCTTGCTGTGTCGTCCTGGCAGCCTTCTCTCGAGCACTAAGCTCTCCCCACCGTACGCGACCGTCATCATTCACGATGGTAACATGCTTGCGGCTTGTAGAGCTAGTGGAGTTGGCTTTTAAGCTTCTCTGCGCAGTAAAGCTTCGTGAAAAAACCACTTGAACCGTGGAGCGAGGGAACGATCGTCTAAGGCATAAAGAAGAAAGGCGACGTAGAGACGAGGCATGTGGGGGTCTTTGTATTGCTTTCATGGTTGGATCATCGCCGTATGAAGCTTGACAGCTCGGTCGGCTCGTGCAAAGCGGAGGTGCTCGTGCCTCTCCCGCAGGCTGGAACGCCACAGGCGTGGCGGCGGTGATATCCAAACTTCTGATATCAAAGACAACGCAACACCGCTATTTTTCCCACAACCTCTCCCACCACTATTGAAATCGCCTCCTACCCTCCTTTCACCCCCTCAAAGCGAGCGTCATGAGTAGTAACAAAAAATCAACGCTGTCATACCTCCCCGACATCCTAATCGCCGCCGCCGCTGTACGTTGACATCCAAGCCTCGCATATTTCCTTTCCTTGAGCGTGCTTCCTCAGTTAAATTGACACCGGAAACTGACCAACTTGTTTTTAAGCCTCTCATAGCTTACTTCCTCATTCGGAATATAATATCACGGCTAGATCCCGAAGCGCAGCAGAAAGAGGAAGCGCGGCAGAAGGCACGCGCCGCCTCGCAGAAGCTCGATGGCATACTAGCAAATAAGTCGCGCGAGTCATCGGAAGATGGCTCCGAGTACGATAGCAGTTATCGGCGGCCGAGGAAGGAGGATTTAGTGTTGACTCCATATGAGCAGACAATAGCAATGGAGGTGGTGGCTCCCGAAGAGATCCCGGTTACGTTTGAGGGTATGTAGGACATCTCCGTACTGTAGAAGATCCACATTCTACGGCCGAGGTGAAGAAGGCGGCATTTTCAAAGCACGAGAATTGGACACCTTTGATAAGAATTAATTGCTAATATTTCCGGTAGATATCGGTGGCCTCGATTCGATAATTGAAGAGCTCAAGGAATCCGTCATCTACCCACTAACCATGCCACACCTCTACGCTCACTCCTCGTCTCTCCTCTCCGCGCCTTCTGGTGTCCTCCTTTATGGACCTCCTGGCTGCGGTAAAACCATGCTCGCAAAAGCGCTGGCGCATGAGAGCGGTGCATGCTTCATAAATCTGCATATCTCTACTCTTACAGAAAAGTGGTACGGAGACTCAAATAAGCTAGTCAATGCGGTCTTTTCATTAGCGAGGAAACTTCAACCTAGTATTGTGTTCATTGACGAAATTGATGCGGTGCTCGGGCAGAGAAGGAGCGGAGAGCATGAGGCTAGTGGAATGGTGAAGGCTGAGTATGTCATTCCTTACATTAATACCTTCTCTTCTCTGTTTTCTTCTCCATTCCCTTACGACATAAACTTCAATCTATCATCATCCTCCCCACTCACCCAGTACTCGTGCCATATGCTAACCAATATCAGATTCATGACACACTGGGATGGTCTCTCTTCCTCTTCGCGTCCAGGATCTACAACTCCCCAACGCATCTGCATTCTCGGTGCCACAAATCGCATCCAAGACATCGATGAAGCTATCTTACGTCGCATGCCCAAGAAATTCCCAGTCGCGCTTCCAACAGCCTCCCAACGCCATAATATCTTCTCCCTCATCCTACGTGGCACCAAAATTGATACGCCCCATTTCGACCTCAACTATCTAGTTCGCGTCTCCGCCGGTATGAGTGGGAGCGATATCAAAGAGGCGTGTAGAGACGCTGCCATGGGGCCGGTACGTGAGTACATAAGAAAGAAGAAAGCCGATGGCAGTCTTGGGCGTGGTGTTGTGCCGGAAGATGTCAGGGGACTACGGACGGAAGATTTCTTTGGCAAATGGAGACGAGGAGCTGAGCCTGGTGATCAGGAAGTGGTTCCCAGTATCGATCGAGGTATATCAAGTGTGCACACGGAGACGGAGGAGAGTGAAGAGAGTAGCGAAGTCGATGAAGAATTTCAGGATTCGGCATATCAAGAAGCAGCGGTTGTGAGGTGAGAATGGTCCAGTGGGTTCGGTGGGTAAAATCAAAGGGGAGCCATGGATATCTAGGCATGATAGTAAATAAGGCGAGGGTCATCATACAGGTGTAGTATTATCTCAAGAATCTTGAAGGCCATAGAGCCACGAATGGCATGGGATCGGCGTTTCGGACGCTTGGCGGATAGAGTAATGTCAGCCGGTAAGATTTCATTGCACATAGACTCAACTCAAGCCCACGATGTATTAATTCATTTAAATTTAAGTTTACTCCTACGCTCCTATTTTCTCGATTTTAAATTTTATAGAATTTTAAAGAGCATAAATCCGCTAAGACCTTCTTGAGCTGGTTTTTTTCAAAGCGTCTTTTTAAAACACTATCCTACTGTCTTTCAAAGACAGTAAGGATAAATTATCAGCTACATTCAAATCAGCCTCCCCAGGGAGCAACTCTAACCAATGAAGAGTATCCTTTCAGGATTGCAAGTTCTAACCTACGGACGGCTAGGGCATCGTTTAAATAACTTGTCCTAGACTCCAGGATGCTTCCCATTCACATGCCGTTGATCCGATGTATACGCTAGCCGATCATCTAGGCACATGCTCTTTCTTCCTGTTTCGGACAGTTGCGGTTGCATAGGCTGAAGGTGTCTCTTTTATCGAAGCAGGCGGGGTGCATACATGTCTTACACCTCTTCCACATCAGCTAGGTTTGCAAACCCCAGTGTCCCGAGCATCAAGGCAAAAGGACTTTCCTCATGCATGAAGCTAAATCAAGTAGGTGGCGTGGAGAGTTTAACTCATGATCAGAACAAGGTTCATTCGGCTTTGTCTTTCCATGCTGCGGGCGAAAGATAACTCCACGGCAATACTGACTGGTTGTTTAGACTGCATGCTATTGGTCTTTCTTAACAATAAACCTTATTTATTCCATTGAAATGATAAAGCTGCAAAAAAATACCATTAGCATGGTTAGGCAGAATTTGGAAAAACGTGATGCTAGTTGATTCAACGCTGTCAGCGTAGAGCTTGTAGAGAGCAGCTACGGACCTATCCACATTGCATACACTGCGTCTGTGGCCGTCAGGGCAGGAGTTAAGTACGCCTCGGTCGTCCTATTTCCATCGGACGTCTTGTCCGCAAGGAAACCTGGCCTTACAGCGTAGAAATAAGCGGCCGATATTGGCACGTGCGCAACCACCAAAAATCGACGATTGTTTGAGGAGATGGACTAGAAGATGATTTAGAATATATACAAGTACTATATAAAGCGTCTACACGATTATAAAAGACGTAATGAGCAAATGACAAAGTATTAGAGTAGTAATATATCTTCAAAAATCGATTTTTAGTGGTTGCGCATGTGCCAATATCGGCCGCTTATTTCTACGCTGTACAGGTCTGGGACCTCGTATTCGAGGACGGAAGGAAGTTCTCGTTTATGCTCGAAGGCCCGTGCGTAAGCCTTAGGAACACCAAACAAATCTAGCTTTCTAATTGGCCAGTTCCTTATCGATAACTACAGGACGAATTCCACCGTGTTAAGGGATAGGATTATACGTGTAATTAAAATCCTTTTAAGTAGTTGCGGGAAGTCTTTAGGTTAACCTAAACGACATGCAGGGGAATCATAGCTGGCTGCAGACTCTAGACATTAAGATACCGCTCGGTTCATATACATTACCTAAGGGCGGGTGGAGGGTAATTCTAAGTATGTAAGGTAGGAAATTAAATAGAGAACAGATTAAGGGCAAAAAAAAAAAAGAATAAACATACAACAGCGAGGATTCGCTAGTGGTCACCCACCTAACTACTGATTCGCCGGTTACTGGTTTAAATATAGGGGAGCGGACGGGACCCTTTGCTCTCCAGTACCTATGAGTCGTATGTGCAAGGAAGGTGGACTTGGTCATATTATAAACGCAAAGATGGAGAGAAAATATATCTAGGCGAGCCCTTAAAGAACTCTACAACGGAATATAGATCTGTCAGGGCTGGTCGACGTTGAAGCCGATGCGAAAGACAAGGACGTTCCAATACGCAAGGCGATTATTTACACTGATGATCAATAATCTCGAGGGACTTTTGGGCTAGGGCGTCCACTCTACTTCTTGCTCGTCTCTCTTTTAGCGCTTGACGCTTGGCGGAGAAGGTAAGAAATTTGATGTGCTAGAGCTCTCTGACAGGATATATGAGATGGATAAAGGATAACCTGCTGCGCCACAGCCGAGAAGCGAAGAATACGAATGGCCCGGCGCGACCGACACAGGCGACGCAATCAACCTCCCGACGGCCCAATAACTAGCCAACACCCACTGCAGACCAGGACGATTCTGGTCTTACGCTGCGAGGATTGATTATGTCGTGGTGGCTGACGGAGGACTAACGTACATTTAGCGCCATGATCGTCCACCACCTGTAGCTGCTCCATACGTGGTTTGCCCAAGGCAACAGTATAAAGGACAAAGGTTTGGCATCAACTCGTGTTGCTGTTCTTCTCTTCCTCATTTCCATCTGCCATTGTCGTCTTTTTCCTTAATTCTCTCTCTCAATACTCATACAGCTGTCTGAATCGCTGCCCTCGCCACCACCCAAGATGGATATCCCCCCCGGAATGGCAATGGCGCCCTTGACCGAGGACGATTTGGCCGACTTCCTCTTCAACTACTTCAAAGCCGAGTATGCACCCATTCGCAGCTTCTTCAGCACCGCATATGCCGAGCCCCGCATGCCGCAGCGCTGGAGCTCAATGGGCCACGAGCTCCAGCCTGTCATCATCAGACCCGCGAACGCACAGGCGCAGAAGGATCTCGAGAGTCTAGATATCTTCCTCCGCCAGCGGAACCTCGACGCCACGTTCGTGCGTGGCATCGTGGTGCGGTTTGCCAAGTACGAACTCCACGAGCGGCTGGAGAAGAAGCTGAACGAGTCCAGCCGCGTGGATCTAATGGTGCGGAAAGCATTGAAAGAGAAGCACGTGATTGATTCTCTCTGGCCCGCCGCGGCGAAAAGCCCTTACGACCGTGTGCAGCAGGGCAACAAAGTGCGCGGGTGGTACGGCGACATGTTCGCAAAGTACTTCCGCTACTTGCACAGCGTGGACGACTACAAGCTGCGGCCCGAAGTCGACGACCGCATCCGCCGCAGCTCGCAGCTCATCCTCGTCCCCCACGTCGACCACCTCGTCTTCGGCCCCATCGAGCCCATCCTCCCCATCGCAGCGAAAGGCGTCGTGCACACCCGCTCCTCCAGCACCCGTGACGCCAGCTTCGCGCACCCAACCATCCGCCCCGACGCGCGCGCCGACCGCTTCGAAATCCGCTTCGATGCGCCCTCTTACCTCTCCGAAACCCACACCCGCAGCGTAGTCCGCACGACCGACTGTCTGAAATGCGGCACCAAGCGCGACGTCACCGTCGTCATCTCCCTCGACCCGGCCCCGGGCCCCGTCGAGCGCAGCAAACACTCAGCCGCGAGCACGGGAGCGGGAGCAGGAGCGGGCCACCACACTTCCAACACCTCCGCGCCCCTCGCCGCACGACGCGACTCGTCCAAAGCAGCGCAGAAATATAGCCCAGGACACGTGCTGCCGGTCAGCGAGATCCGCACGCCGGCCGCGACGCTGGACGCGACGCCCGCGCTGCAGCACGACCGGAGCAGCACCACGCGCCTAGCCAGAGCGCCCCCGAAGCAGCAGCAGCACCACCGCCACCACCACCACCCTGACGGCTCAAAGCCGGAGAAGCAGACGCCAGCACCCTCGAGCGCACCTGCGCGGGAGCGAGCGAGCAGCGAGACCCAGACCCCCACTGACCCCCCCGCCAACGCGCGCAGCAGCCTCAGCTTCAACATCCTCTCCCTCTGGCCCGCCCGCGCCGCTGCCGCCGCCGCCGCCGATGACCCCGCTGACCCCGCTCCCGTCACCAAGGCCGTCACCACCACCACCGCTGTCTCCGCTGCCCCACCTCACCCCCCAACCTCACCGCGCACGCATCCAACCCCCCGACCCCCTCACCTTGCCGCTCCGCCCTCGCCGACCATGCTCCCGCTCTCCCCGCCGCCGCCGCCGCCATACCGGCTCCCTGGCGAAGCGAGTCTGCTGGATACGGATGTGCCGCTAGCTACGGAGCCGCAAGAGGCAGGGTGGGGAGACGAGGAGAGGGAGGGGACAGAGCGGGAGGGACAGGCGGAGGAAGAGGAGGAATGGGGGCACAGCGCACGGCGGATGGCGAGTCCGGAGATTGTGGATGAGGCGCGGGAGGCGGCGAGTGTGTGGATGGAGGGGTAGGTGTTGTGGCGTTAGGACTGGGGCTGGGGCTGGGGTTGGGGCTGAGGGGAATACCTGGGATGGGTGGGATGGCGTTGGGTTGGGACCATCGGGTGGCTTTGGGGGGTATGGCGCGTCTGGATTCAACGAAAAAGCTCGAGATGATCGTAATGATAATCATCAACTTCGCCATATACACATCTACCCATTATTTTTCGCCGACTTACGCAAAAGGCCATCGTTCTTGTACGCATATTTACAGGAGAAAGGACAGTTGGGAATGGATTGAATCGACTCTCGGCTATCCAGAACCACCAGACTTGCAACCACAGCTACCCCCCTGGTATCAACAGATCCAACCACACCCAAGCATTACGGTAACAAAGCACTGAGTGGACAAGCTTTTAGGCGTTTTTTCCATGGTGCGCGCGGTCGCTAGCGCCTCGGATGACGTGGGATAGATCACCGACTGCATCATGCGTTCTAAGACCTCTACAACACCCGAAGACTTCCGTTGCTACCCCAGAGCCATCGAGAAGAGGGGAGGGCGGTGTTGAACTCACCAGGCAACCGAAACGGGAAATCCAATGTCGCTAGCATGATGGCAAGGAAGATCCACCATCCGCACGCACTCGTCACGAACGTGCACGCCCTTGTTGTAGTCTGTAGTCGGCTAGCTAGCGCAACGTTGCTTGTATTCAGGTTCTAGTAGGCGCTGGCGAGGCAGGCGAAGGCGATGACGAGGGTGAGGAAGATGATGAAGAAGACGATGTTGGTGCATAGTGAGCAGATTAGGTAGATGAAGCACATGAGGCCCATGGTTAGGAAAAAGGGTGGGATATGTTAGATTGGGAGCACTCGTAAGGATTTAGAGTTATGGAGGGCATGGTGTGCGAGAAGGCCTTACCGAAGCTGGAACGGAATCCGACAGTGTTGATGCCATCAGCTGGGTTGGATGTTGTCGGGTAGGCGCCATACGCGTTGTAGAAGGGCTGGAGGGTTGCAGCCCATGAGAGCCAAAAGGCGTCGAAGCCGGTGAAGACGGTGAAAGGGGAAGTGTTACCGATTATCCACTAGAGAAAGCTCAGTCTGAGAATTTACCATGTCACCATCCACAATGGTTACCTCAGCGAGCTCAGATTAACGTAGTCGGTAAGCATGTGGCCCATGTATGCATGTGGCCCACCCCACTAAACCACTAAGGGCAAATATTGCGAATTACTCAACCACAAATAGTTGTATTTGGTGTAGTTATCTACTAGCTAGTTTCCTGCCGTCTGGGGCACGTACGTGCGGTGTGTTCTATTGAATAGCATATGCTATACTTGCGTGGTGCACGCTGCGGTCACTGGTCGCTGGCTCTGCTGCCCCCTCTACTACCCCTTCCTGCGCAGTTTGTGCACGAGAGGCCCCTTCTGCTCCTAATAGAACACCTGCTCTATCCATATACGTGCGTTTCTCTGCCCTCTTCTATTTTTAGCGCTAATTTTCTATATATAGCTTCTTATTTTCGCTTATAAGTAGTATAGCGCTTAATATTACTATTTTACATCCCTTAATAAGCTAGCTAAGGGCTTATTCTATTAGACTTAGTAGGCTATATATACGCTACTTAAGATAGCGCTTTAGTAAGACTATCTGCTTTTATAGCTTAGTAATATTATAAGGTGTTTCGGCTACCTAAGATATATTTAATAGTGGACGGGGTAGTAGTATCTAATATTTGGTATATAGCTGCGATAGTACGTAATCGGGGCTATATAAAATAAGACTAGTAGCTGTAAATCCTACCTATATATTATTTTAATATAGCGCTATTTGCCTAGCCCGCTTATATAGTAGCAGGAATTCGCGTTTATTAATATAATTAGTTAATATTATATCTTATAATCTGTTTAATAAGGCGTCCGTATAATTACTTAAGCGCTAAGAAATAGCCTATATCTAGTGGCTATAGTAAATGCGATAAATACGCTGGTATATAGATAATATTATTATTATAATTTAGGGAGAACTAATTAAATTTAGGGTTAATATAGCTGTTATAGCTATCTAGTATAAGCAGCTAATATATGCTAACGGTATAATCCTTTATATACTTACAGAATAGAGATAGCTAGGTTAAGCTAATCTTATTTATTATCTAGCCATTACTACTAATACCAATTAACTAGTTGTATGGAATAATATTGTTTTTATACTAAGTAACTTGGTATATTACTACTTTAAAAATAACTAGTAATGGAATTATACCCCCTAACGTATTAATATACTTAATAATTATAACCCATTCTTAATTGCCTAGCTATACCGTTTTAGGCCAGCCAGCTCTATTAGTTCTAGTAATAACTCTTATCTAAAAGCCGGTCTTGTTAAAATTCTAAATATCTTTATTAAGAATCCTATATTATATCTTTAGGCCTTAAACGCGTTTAAACTAGCCCTAAATAAGCATAGGATCCTTATATTTAGCGTATTAGTAGTTATACTTATAATTAAATTTAGATTATAGGTTGTTATTACGCTTAATAAAATTATATACCTATCTCTCGCTAATAGGTTATATAGTAGGTTTAGCGCGCTATATAGCTAAAACACTAGCTATCTACCATATAATTGCGATTTTTAGTAGTATACCGCGTTAATCCATTAATAGAATCTACTGCTTAAGGCTCTTTTCTTATACTAGTATAAGACGGCAATTTAACGTAATAGAACCGCGTTTTAGCTAGATGCTGTGACGATCGCCCACCGAGCCAAACGAACGCAACTGGCCAAAAAGGTACAGTGTCGAACCGAATGGTTCGACGGCTCGGTAACTAATATATATACGTTCGTTGCCCCTTGTCGTCACCTGACAGATGCCTTTAATACGTTACCGTGCCGTCGTTCTAGGCATATTGTACGTGCTAGTGGCCTTTTAGAAACTTATAAATTGGCCTTTCTTATAGGCATTAATAGATAGAAGAAGTCTGCCCTCTTAAAAACTGGGGTTTTATTGTTATGGGGTGGCCATTGAGGTTATAGCTGCATAACGCGTTCGCGTTTTTCGTGATTTTGGTGAGGTGGGCCACATGCATATATGGGCCACATGCTTACCGACTACGTTATCTCAGTAAGCGACTCAGACGGCAAGGGCAAACTGTCGACCTGAATTAGGTTATCATATCATCGACTCAGCTACCTCCCATTGACTCGGTTACCTACCCCTTGTTTCCATTGCCACCCCCCTACCCCCTTCTCGTTCTCATTTCCTACACCTTTCCTATGTATATATAGAGGCTCTTAGAGCCACATTCAATAGACAGAGTCATCATTCTTTTCTTATAATCGGTGTACGGACTGCCGATCGACACAAACTGAAGGCGCACTTACTAATACTAAGGTATCACTAGTCTCTATTCTAAAAAACGCCACTTTTTTTTAACCAATCAGCTATCTATCGACCTTAAGTTTGCCCTACTGTCTGAGGGCCTATAGTGCGGAACTCTATGGCGCTTAACTTAAATCTAAACAATTTTATATAAGAGACACTTCCTCCTATATATTTAACTCCCTAATAATACCTTTTTATCCTAATAAGCTAATGAGTTAAGTTAAACCAGTCTCTTCTATAATCGTTTACTTTTTTATAATAGGAACACTATTTCCTTATAAGTTACGCGCTTTTAGTATTTAGGTAAATACTAACGCGTCCTTATCTCTACTCTCTAATATTAACTCTATTTCCCCCTTAATACTATTCTCTATATCTTCGTTACCTTAAAGGCGAGTAACTATATCTGTTGGGAATATAGGCAAGTTGCCGTCACGTGTTGCCGCGGCACTAGCGTGGCGAGGAGCCTTAAGCTCCTCGCCCTCCCTTATAAAGAAAAACAATCATCATTATACTATCTACGAACCGTAGCTATGTGATATCACCTTATGTAACCAACACTGATTAGTGGTTAACTTTACTGTTATACTATAGAATAGCTAGGTATTCCACTAAGAAGAGATAAGCCACTATACCAGTGCTACTTGTGCTAGAGGAAGCTGTCTTTTAAGGTTAGAACTAGTCCTAAACCTTAAATAGAACTCTTTTATAAATCTAAGGATCTAAAGGCCAGAACTAGTCCTAAGCCTTTCTAAGATTACGGATTCTTGCGTTTATTATATAAAATAACACGCTTTATAAGTGTATAATTACAGCACCTATACCGACCGCGTTCTCACGCGTTCGGTACACCAGGTACGCGTTTACGCGTTCAATGCACCAACCACTTGCTTACGCGTCTGGTGCACTTATGAAGCACTAACTAATCAGGGGGAGGCGCATCAGTATATAGACTACGTAGTCTGCTTCATACAATCGACAGTCACCATCATCCAAAAAAGCATACGATACTATACGTATTTCATGCCCCTAGATCTGACTTACTTGTGCTATTAAGTTAGTACAAACACTAATCAGTAAGCGCATACAGATTAGCAATTACTCGATACCTCCCCCTAAGCGATATATACGACAGCAACCACCTGTTTAGACTCCTAGTACGACCTACTAGAAGGTTGGAAGTTGGGGATTACGGACTATTACTAACTCTATATACTTATTTAAGTCTTAATACGGTTTACTAGAAGTTATAAACGCGAATATAGACCTATACGGAACCCCCTACCCTCCTCTAATACCTCTAACCTCTCTTAAACCCCTTACGGAGACCCCTTACCCTTCTACAAACCACTACGGACCTATTAATTACCTCTACGGACCGCTATAATACCCTTCTATAAACTGCTATGGACATTAACTACCTTTATAGACTACTATAAGACCTCTTCCACCCGCTACGTACTATATAGTATGGCAGATATTAATAAGCAAGTTAGTAAAGGTTAAAAAAAGTAAAGATAAGGAGTTGACGTTATATCTATAAACAACGTTAACAACTATATTAGTTTTAAAATCCTTAAATATATATACTTTAAGCTTATAAATAACGACCTATGGGAGCAATACTAGGAAGACTTTACGGACTTTACGGAAGCTATTTTTAAGGCCTATAACCCTATTACCATCCGTAAACTATGAACCCTTTTACATAACTAAGGTGTATAGGTTAAAAGGAATAAACGAGTTACTATTGTATAGTCCTTATATAATATAATATATAAGAAGGACCAAATAGAATAGACTAAAGAGGAAATCCTAGACCAGTTCTAAGAAACTAAAAAACTCTTTACTTCTTCTAAACTTAATATAATCGCTAGCCTTATATCTAACCTACTTAACTAAATTCGTCCTATAAACCTAAGCGATTTTAGAATTAATCTTACGGGCTAAAGTATACCTAGTACTTAAGTTACGGACCGTAATACCCCCGTAACCTAAATTATAGACCGTAATACCCCTATAAATTAAATTACGGACTAAACCCCTTCTATTATTTAAGTTATAGATCTATAAACTACCTAAGTAAAGACCTACGGTAAGGAGCTAGCTAACCTAGCTAAGCTCTATACTAACAAATCTAAGTATAGCGGTAAAAATGATAACTTTAACTTTAAACTAACCATCTTTACGGACCTCTACTAGAAGGCTGATATTCCTAAATAGGAATTTAGCTAAGCCTACTCTACTATACTGTGTGGCCTAGCACTTAACCACTACTATACTAACCTTAAGAGCAACCCCCTTAGTATTCCCTTTAATAAACTATATAAAGCTACACGCAACTACTTTAAAGGGCCGGAATATAGGCGTGATATTCTTACCTAATGGAATGCAATTAAGCTACAAACCGTAATTAATAAGAATCCCAAAAAGTCAACCGTAGAGTGCCTACAAATCCTCATTAAGGACCTCCGGCATCTATAGCATAGCCTTAACATTAAGCTTTAAACAGATGACTTTCTATATAATAAACTTATTACGGCTTGCTAAGAAGTAGAGCCCTATAAGTATACCTATTATAAGCCTACAGATACCTTAGCTAGCCTTATTAATGACCTACACTCCTCTATTATAACGTATAAAGTCTTAAACCCACTAAGTAGTACTTAAGCCTTTACCATAGATATTTAATATCCGCAAATAGACTTAGACGTCTACTTTACGGACCGCCGTTACCGCTAGCAGTACCTATACCAACTAAGTCCTACCCGCAACCCCTGTAGTAACCCCTATATAAAAATATACCCCTATAGACGAACTAGCTAGAAGTGCTTTATATGCGGTAAGGAAGGATATTAGTCTATAAGGCATACCTAGGAAGAACGTAACAGGTCTAAGAAGAGATTTAATAAACGGATTAGCTAGTTTATCTTAGAATATAAAGGAAAGGAAGAAGAGGAGCCCCCTAATAAGTTAATAGAAGCCCTTATAATTAACTTTAACCTAGATAACTAGGAATAGGAGACCTTAAAGACGTTCCTAACTACTTTTAGACCTTTTACGGATAGCTAAGCCTTTAATATTACGACCATATTAGCCGACCGTTCCTTTATATACTTAGTTACGCCTAAAAACTATTCTATAAGCACCCCTATTACGGACATTATAGATTATAAGCAGGACCTATTTGCATATATTACTACAGAACGCTATAACCCTAAGGAATTCTATGGTGTAATGATCGATATAGGTGCCTTTAAGAAGTCTACTATAGGTTATGAATAATACCTTGTATATAAGACCACCGCAAATAATAATACAGATATTAACACTATATAAACTGGGGCCGTAAACGTCTAATTCGGCATTAGCTTAACTGCATTAATCAAATTAGTTATAGTTAAGACCCTAATTAGCCTAGTTAACTTCTATATAGTAAAAGCAGACACCCCTTTTTTACTTTGCCTTGCGGATATAGACAGGTTATAGGTTTACTATAATAATATTACGGACACCTTAATCGGCCCCGCAACTGCCCTAGGAAGTAAGTATATTACCCTACTAATTACACAACAATTTAGACACCCGTTCCTTATATAGGGAGAGACTTTATAGACCTATATTTAGGAATCTTTTAACTATAACCTATACTACCTTACTAGTACGGAGATCTACCATCTATACCGCCGTTTCGGCCACCCGTTAGCCGAAAAGCTATATAGAGTCCTTAAACACTCTAGACACAACAACATTAATAGGAAGGTAGTTAATTACCTAACTAAATACTACTCCTTTTGCCAGAAATACGGACGTTCCCTAGGCCGATTTAAGTTCACCCTTTATAAGGACCTTAACTTTAACCACTTAGTATATATAGACATTATGTATATTAACGGTAGCCTAGTATTATATATAATTAACAAGGCAACCCGCTACTAAGCCACCCATTAATTGCAAAATATATCTATAAAGTATACTTAGGATATTTTACGGACCTACTAGATTAATATATACGTTGGACCTCCTAAGTATATTACCCACAACGCCGGTAGGAACTTCATTAGTAAGGAATTTTAGCAGTATACTACGGCCATAGCTATATTAACAAAAGCTGTTCTAGTTAAGGCGTATTAGTCCGTTAGGCTTATTAAGCAAGCTTACCTAGCTCTACGGAGAGCTTATTAGATTATTATAGACGAGTATAAGGACATCTAAAAGGAACTAGCTTTATAGATGGCCGTAAAAGCTATTAATAATACCGCTGGCCCTAACGGACTAGTACCTACCCTCTTAGTTTATGGAGCCTACCTAAGGATAAGTAACCTAGGCCCCCCTACCCTATCTATTACGGAACAAACAGCTATAATACGGAAGGTAATGGCCAAAATAGTTAAATTACGGGCTAAACAAACTATTAATAACGTCCTATACTACTGCAACGAACTTAATACAACCTTAGTATAAAACCTCCTGCTTAACTCTAAAGTCCTTATATAGCGTAAAAGCGGCAGTTAGAATAGACCTTACTATTTACTAGCCGTAGAAAACGAGACCTGCTATATATAGCTCCCTAGCGGACCGATAAGCTTCAGAAGCACGTCTATAAAACCCTATTTTCGGTCCAAAAACACCTATAATATTAAACCAGACGAACTAGAAGCACCTATTAAACTAGATGAATTAGAAGCACCCGTTGAACTAGACGAACTAAAAGCACCTGCTGAATTAGATGAACCGGAAGTATCTTTACCTACCCTAGAAGTTCCCTAGAAACCTACTAAACCTACTAAACCTACCGTAAATCGTAGTTAAGGACGCCCCTGAAAGCACCCCGTAACTAAGAATACTATAATAAAAAATCACCTAACGTCCGCAGGAATATCCGTAAGGCAATCTCCGCCTATGGATATATTAGTTCTAGTATAGGAAACCCCGTTTACGGACTTATAACATAAAGAGATTAATAGACTACTTAAAAAGGGTGTTTTTGCATTTATAACGGAGAGAGACGTTCCGTAAGGCGTCCGTATATTTAACTTACGCTTCGTTAATAAGATTAAGCACCCTAGTACTAATAAAGCCTTTAAGAAATTAAGGCTTATTATATAAGCTTATAATAACTAGAAAAAGGACCTAGTCCTTACGCAATCGCCTATAATTTAACGGGTTAGTTAACGGATTATACTCGCACTTACGCCTAGACTATAGCAAACTAAATCCATAGCCCTTTACTTACGGGATATCTTATAAGCCTATGTGCAGTCTAATACCTACCTAAGTAGGGATATCTTTATATAACCACCCCGCGAGCTTAACCTATAACTAGGAATAATTTTATAAGTCGTAAAACCTCTTTATGGAGTACTAGAAGCCGGAAACCATTGGTTTAAAATATACCACTAGCACTACGTTAGTAAACTTAAAATGGAACAGTTAACCTATAACCCCTACTTCCTATATAGCCTATTAAACGGCCTTAGTATTGTTAGACTCTAAATAGACAATACCCTCTTCTTAGTAGACCGGATATTTATAGACGCTAAAGAGACTAAACTATAAGAAGCTAAGTTCCTAGCAAAGCCGTAAGAGCAGTTAACTAAGTAAACTCCAATTAAGTTTAACGGAGGCTTAATTATATAAAAGGGTAACTTAATCTAGCTAACCTAGGAACGCTAAGCTTAAAACCTAAAGCTTATTATAGTAAAGCCTACGGACCTTACTAGTTCCCGCGGAGAGACCTATAAGACTATAAATATAAAGGACTAATACGCTGCACAGCGTGTAAGAGGCGCCTATATTACCACAGTCTGCTAACCCAAATCTGCCTATAACTTATCCTTTACGGCCTAGGTAGTAGATCCGTAAGAAGAAAATATTAAGCAGCTTAATAAGCGCATTTAGTGGCAAATTAACAATGCAGTAAAGGAACTTACTTTTATACCACTAGACCTAAGTTCCCTTAGCTTACTAGCATTTACGGATGCCTCCTTTGCTAATAATAAAGACCTATTATTACAAATCGGCTTTATAATTATACTTATGGACCATAATTAGGACGCAAATATACTGCACTGGTCTTTAATTAAGTGCAAATAAGTAACCCGTAGTGTACTAGCTTCTAAACTATATACACTAGCTTATAAATTTAATATAGTAGCCGCAATTAAATTAACGGTCTAAAAGATTCTATAACTAAAGCAGTTACCCCTAGTTTTATGCACCGATTTAAAGTCCCTTTATAACTGCCTAGTTAAACTAGGTATAATATAAGAAAAGAGGCTTATGGTCGACCTAATGTGCTTATATTAGGCCTATAAACAACGTAAGATTACAGAGGTTAAATGAATTAGTAGCGGAGATAACCTAGCAGACGCCATAACTAAGGCAAAGCCGTATTAAGCTTTTAAAACCCTAATTAACACGAATAAGCTTAACCTAAAGGTTATAGAATGGGTAGAGCGAGACTAACGGAGTATTTATAGTTTAGCTACGGCCCGTTGGAAGGCCATATGGTGCATTCACGGCCCGTCAAAAGGCCGTATAGTTTATTTTACGGACCGTAAGTAGGACTTACGGCCAGCTTGGAGCACCATTTGGAAGGCAACCCAAAAGGCACCTTAGGAGGGATTTTCTATGTATTTTCTTATATGTTTTATGGTTCTATTAAGACAATTACGGAGGCTATACATAAGTGGTTTTATTTTTTAAGTACCGCCAGTATATAATTATAGCACCTATACCGACCGCGTTCTCACACGTTCGGTACACTAGGTACGCGTTTACGCGTTCAATGCACCAACCACTTGCTTACGCGTCTGGTGCACTTATAAAGCACTAACTAATCAGGGGAAGGCGCATTAGTATATAGACTACGTAGTCTGCTTCATACAATCGACAGTCACCATTATCCAAAAGAGCATACGATACTATACGTATTTCGTGCCCCTAGATCTGACTCACTCGTGCTATTAAGTTAGTACGAACAATAAGTCTTCGCGATTTAAGGCTAGAACTAGTCCTAAGCCCTATAATCGCAAATATATGTCACGAACGCGTACTAAACGACAATCCCTATACCGATAATACTTCCCTTCCTCTGAAAGTATAGCTACGCTAAACGACTGGAAAGACTCCTTACTATTAGGGGTAGCTAAGCACGCGAAACTTATCAATGAAGATTGGGACGAATTCGCCTTTAATATAATAACTTATACCGTAAAATAAGTTAATGGCTTTCTTCTATACTATATTATATTTTACTAAAATAGATACTACGCCGATTTATAACTATAGGAGTACTTTAGGGAGGATTTTATAGGATGGACTGCTAATACCTAGGCACTTGGCAACGTTAATATTATTTAGGATTTTTAAGACTTCCTCTATAGAAATAGGGTATATATTACTAAGAACGGTAACCTAATTACTAGTAATATTTAGGCCGTTATTATTAGTATAGAAGAACCAGTATAAACGGAAGCTAAGATTATACATTAACTACGGAAACCTAAAACTAACCTATATTCTTTAGAAGGCAACTTTAATTTATATTAAAACCCCTAGAACGCTAATCCCCTACCTAGAGGTACTCTCCTACTAGGAGGTGCTCTCCTACCTAGAGGTGCTCTTCCACCACCCCCTCTGCTACTTTTACTTCCTCTATCCTAGCTAACTAGTAAGCCTCTACTATAAGAAGTCACAAATCTAATAAAGGTATATTTAGACAAAGAAAAGAAGTTTAGAGGAGAACTGTATAATATACTTAGAGCAAAACTATAGGTCTTCTATAACTGTTGTAATAAGGTTAGAATTTAATGCTACTAGTACTACTACGCTTTCTCTATTATATTAAAAAGATGGGTAGTAATATTTTATTACGACCATATTATAAGTAAAAACTATAGCTTTAATATAATGCTTTAGCTTACTAGAGCTTACTTTAAGACTAATAAGAATCATTAACTTTATATATCTAAATGGCGGGAAACTATGTTTTAAAGAGTTATTACTTTTAACCCAATAAAGACTTATTTAGAGTGCCTTTAACTACTCTTTAATAAACTTTAGAAAATCTAACGTAGCCTTACTAAAACTTACTAAAATAAGAACAGCCTAAGGGACTAGGTTATCTTAGTATGCCGTAGTATTCCTAAGTGTAACTTAGCGCTATATAAACCTGCAGATATATTTAAAGGAGTATATACTAAGCTACGCTCCGCCATAGGTACTGTAATACAAATATAAAAATCTTAATAGTTTTATACCGAAAACTTTACCTAACTAAGTATTCTCGACTAATATAATTATAACTAGACTAATTAAATATATAGTGGCCGTAGTAGGGAATACGAAAGAGGGTATAATTAATGTTAACTATAAGGTAATTATAGAGGTCCTTATAGAGGTTTATTTTAAAGTAATTGCTAAAAGAAATGCTATATTTATAAGAAGCTAAATTACTAGTTAACTAAACACTCCCTTAATAAGCAAAAAGAGGTATATAATAAGTTCCGTTAAAGTATAAAAAATATAAAAAATTATAAGGTTATTATGGCCTACTTCTAAAGCTTCCTAGTTTAATATAAAGGCGTAAAAGATCTTAAGGGTAAGGTTAATAAGGTTAAATAGTTCCTTATAGATATAGAAATTAAGGACTACTCCCCTAACTAATACTTCACTAAGTATAGTAAGGTAGATGGTATATAAACCGTTACTATTCTTAATAACTAATCTACGCTCCATTCTATTATAAAATTAGACATTTTTAATAAGCTAAAGAAGAGTTCCGCTTTTTCCTTTAATAATAGATACTTGGCGTATGTCTTCTATAATATTATGCCGGATATAGGAGCCACAGGAGTATCTATAGTAGGAGAACCTTAAGTTTAAGCTCTTTAGCAGCTTAATAGCTTTATTTAGATTAACTAATTAACGGCAGGCTAATATATAATTTGCTTTGGTAAAGGTACTATAATCTTTCTTAGCACAATTAGGGTCTAAACCCCCTTAGAATATATTACTTTCCATATTATTCCAATAAATACTCCATTTCTATTTTACATTAAAGATATAAATAAGTTAGGTATTAGACTTAATAACCTTAAGAATATACTTATTTAGGGAGATAATTAGGTACCTATTATACGCAAGTAGGGTTATCCCTAGTTACTCCTTTATTAACTAGAAAAGAGTATTGCTTAAAGCCACTTAACTAAGTTAGAATTACGCCAACTACACCGTCATTTTAGCCACCTATCCATTTATTAATTGCTTAGGGTTCTTTAGCAAGTAGGCTATAAAGTTAAGGTTAAGGCAATTAAGCATCTTATAAAGTACTGCTATTACTACTAAATAAACTAGAAATCCCCTAGCCGATTTAAGTTTACCCTTAAGAATAACTATAACTTTAACTTCTATATTATTATTAATATTATATATCTTAGCGGCAAGCTAGTACTCTAAATTATTAACTTTTTAACCTTCTTCTAAGCCGCGCGTTTCTTAAAAGATATATTAGCTAGAAACGCATAGGATACCCTTTAGTTATGCTAAATTAATATCTATTTAGGACCTCCTAATTATATCGTCTATAATATAGAAAAGAACTTCTTATCTATAGAGTTCCGATAATAAATAAAGGCAATAGTAATTAAGGTTAAGGAAGTCCCCGTAAAGGCATATAATAGTATTAAAAAAGTAGAACGATATTATACGCTATTACGCCGCGTATATAAGATTATCTCTTTAGAACTAAAGGATGCTAGCAAAGAACTTATCTTATAAATAGCTATTAAAGCTATTAATAATTCCGCTGGCCCGGATAAACTTATACCTATATTACTAGTCTTTAGCGCCTACCCTTAAATAACTAATAATTCTTTACTATCTCCCTCTATTATATAATAAGCTGAGGCTATTTATAAGGCAATAAAGGAGGTATAATATCTCTACGCTATACGCTAGGTTAATAATATACTAGGAATAAGAAATAGCCTAAATACCTTAACTACGCTTAATCTACCACTCTAGTCTAAAGTACGCGTATAGCATAAAAAGGGAGAATAGTTAGGCCTACACCAACTTATTATAATTAATAGTTAAACTTATACTATTTAAATGCCTTATAGACCCACTTAATTCCATTTAACTGTTATTAAGCCTTATTATAAAGATAATAATTCTAAGCCTTTATAGGATGCCCTAGAAGATACCCTAAAGGAGAACTACAATTAACGTACTCTAGAAGGCGACTATAATCCTAATATAATTATAGTAGATATGCTATAACTATAACGCGGTAGAGGTCGCCTAAAGGGATTATAAAATCGCCAACATTTTATTAATTTTAAAGAATAATTTATTGCCGCTATTAAGAATAGAGTTAAGTTATTAATGGCCTTTATAACAGCTAAGGAGAAGGCTAACTTTAAGCTTATAAAATAGCTCTAAAAGAAAGGTCATATTATAACCCTAGGAGCTCCTTTCTAAGCATCTAATAAGCAGAAGATTGATAGTCTTATCATAAGAGGAGTCTTTAAATTTAAGAAATATAACCCTACTAAGTTTAATAAAGTTCGCATCTTTAAGTTAAGGATAGTTAATAAAATTAAGGGCAAAGCTACTAACGCCCTATTTAAGAAATTAAGGCTTATTATTTAAGGTTACAACAATAATAGTAAAGAGATAATTCTTATATAATCTCCTATGATTTAACAAGCTAGTTAGCGAGTTATTATTATATTAGCTCCCTCCTTAATAAAGAATAAAATAGTGGTTTATTTATAAGATATTATTTAAGCCTATACCTAATTAGAGACGCACCTTTAGCGCTTAATATTAGCATACCTTCCGGAGTAAATTCGCCACCAGTATCCTAAAGATACAATTATAGTTATGCTTAAGCCATTATATGGAATTATAAAGGTAGGAACTTATTAGTAAGCTACCTATAGTAAGCACTATAAAGAGAAGCTTTTAATAACTACTTCTACATTTAATCCCTGCTTCCTTATTATAACTATAGGAACCCTATTTAGAATTGTTAGTATACAAACCAATAATATAATTATTTTTAGGAGACGACCAATTCTTAGCTTTTAAAGAGGATAAGCTAGTAAAGGTAAATCTTATAGCAAAGCTAAAGGAAAAGCTTAATTTAATAACACTATTACTTTTTAATAAATGTATCCTCTCCCTAAATAAGGATTCTATTACTTTACGCTAGAAGGGTTAAGGTAAAAAAATCGACGTTATTAACGTTAATTCCCTAAAGTAAGGATATATAGAGTAACGCGCTTACGGAGCTTATATTACTTCTATCTATTAACCCAAGGCTTTATTTAATCTCTTTATTGCCGCCTAATACTAGAAACCAACTAAGGATGACGTTCTTACCCTAAATAAACGTCTTTTCTAGCAAATAAACTATCTTAATTAGGGACTACTCTATATACCTATTAATCTTCCTACCGCTAAGCTCTTTATATTTATTAATAGATTATTTATAAATAATGAAGATTTTAGCTCCTAGTTAGGATATAAGATTATTATTATAAACAAATTTACTAAAGAGAATAACTTTATAATCTATAGCAATCTTATCTATTAAAGCTTAACTAAGAGTAAGCGTATTACCTAAAGTATTTTAGCGTTAGAGATATATGGAATAGTTAGCGGAGTTAATATAGTAATTATAATTGGAACTACCCTAAAGATAATTATAGATTGACTTAAACTTCCCGTTATTCCTATAATCGTATATACTAACTTATATTCCCTCTATAAGTGTTTAGTTAAGCTTGGTACCACAAAGAAGAAGCGCCTTATAATTAATATTATAGCACTTTAGCAATCCTACGAGCGTTAAAAACTCTTTAAAATTTAATAAATTAATAGCTAAAATAACCCGGTAAATATAATAATAAAGGCAAACCTAAATAAGGTACTAGAGACATTTGTTAATATAAATACTCTATATATACGAGTTAAAGGTTAGGTTAAAAGGGAGTCCCTAGAAATTTCTTAGTTATGTAAAGTCTTAAGATATCTAGGAACTTTAACTGGCGGTTAAAGTTATCTAATTAGTTAGATTTTCTTGCTAAGACTTTTTTAGAGGGGGGAGTATAATATTCTATAGATCCTAACTTAACCTAGCCAATTAGGATTTTCTATCCCCGGGATAAAAAATTGCTATTAGCTCGCTTACTACTAGTGCCTTAGCGGCCCTCTAAATAAGATATTTACCTATAACTCCTAAGTAAGAAAGCACTACGTGCTAAGAGGCAAATTTTAGGACAGTGAGACTTATATTATAATGGCAATAGTAAGTAAGGGGGATTAATATTTGTTACGCTAGTCAAGCGGTATATATATATAGATGGCAACCGCAAAGGAAGAGTTGCCAGTGTTGGGAATATAGGTAAGTTGCTATTACGCGAGGCAAGTTGCCGTTACGTGCGGCAAGTTGCCGTCACGTGTCGCCGCGGCACTAGCGTAGCGAGGAGCACTAAGCTCCTCGCCCTCCCTTATAAAGAAAAACAATCATCATTATACTATCTACGAACCGTAGCTACGTGATATTACCTTGTGTAACTAATAATATCCCTTGCTAGTTACTAAAGGTAAATTAAAAAATAGCGGTGCCCTTTTTCCTAGCGCTAAAAGCTATAGGCGATATAAATACTATAGTAGTAAAATAACTTTAATATTAAGTAATTTCTTAAAGTCTAGGTTATAGAGGGTATTAATAATAGATTGGGTGGCCTCTATATTAATTAGTAGATCTTATTATTATATTCTACTTTAAAATAGGCGGAGATTTATATAGCCCTTTAATTTGCTAGTTATGTATTAGTAGAGGATATTTTTTTAATAAAACTTATCTAAGAACTTAATATACTGCTTAGGCAGCTATATTTTGATAAGTTTAACCGCTCTACCTCTATCCCTTAGCAAGTTAGGGTCTGTAGACAAAGTAGCCCGTATGCGAACGCCAGAATTAAAAGTACGCGTATGGTCACAGAGCCTTAATCTTATTAATTCTATTGGTCAGATCTTATCGATAACCTACAGACCCAAATCAACGTGCTAAGGAATAGAGAAAGTTAACTTCTTTTAAGTATTAGGAAAAATTTAATTAACTACTCCTAAATAGACTGCTCGACTTAAAAAGCTTATAAGTAATTAACGCTAGGGCTAAAGTAGTTATAAAGGGTTAGGCAATTATATAATAGTCTAGTAGTAATTATATTTAATTACTTCTATTATCTATAGGAGTCGCGCGCGGTCCATTACTAATTTCTTTATAAAAATATTAGGAATTTACTTACTTAGAAATAGTATTAAGCGTTAAGTTATTAAGGTATTAGCTAGGCTAGGCCTCTATAATAGTTATAAATATATTAATTATTATTTTATAGATATTGCTAATAATATAAAAAAGGTTTAACCTCCTAGCTTATATTTTATATAGCTAACTAATAATAAAAAAGCTACTAAGCCTTACAGTCAATCCTTAAGCGCTATTAGTCTATAATAACTTTAATTTTAAGGATAATATTGGAGATTAAGTGCTTAGGTCTTCTAGAATAAGAATATATAATATAACCACTATACATCTTGTCCTTTGTCCTAAGATTCTAACTACTAGCCTTAAGCAGTTAATATTTAACTCATTATAACCGCTTCTCTTTAATAATAATTTTTTATTTTTAGATCTTTAATAGGACTATATCTTATAGTATTTGCTAATATACTTTATTACTACTGCTATCTATAAGCTTTATTTATAAGTAGTTAAATATATTTTTAATAGTAAGCTAGGTCTTTTTTTTATAGTACTAAAGCTTAATCTACTATCTCCTTAAAAGACTTATTTATAATAGCTAGGTGCAATCTTTTATAATAAGGGTATAATTAAAGGTATATATAGTATTTATTAGAATATCTAGATTTATAGGCTTAATCTTAAAGAGGACAATAAGTTAGGTTGTTTTACTTAGCTTTAGCTTACTTAGGGCGACTAGAAAACTGTTTAATATATTAAAAGTATAAAAACTAAGTAGTCTCTTATTAGTTAAGCTTTTAACTATTAAAACTAGTTAGTTAAGCTACCTATATTTTTTTTAATTATAAGGGGGCTTTGTAGACAGGGGGCTTTGTAAACAGGGGGCTATAAGAACATCGGCAAAATATAGTCCCCTCTCAATGGCCTCAATGGTCGGTCGTTGGCGCAATTGGCGCGCAGTTAAGGGCATTTGGCAACTCGACTAGCTTATGCCGTGTTTTTTTAATACGCCATTAGCGCGCAATCTACGCGCAATCTGCGCAATTAGCAGTTTCATTAATTTACCTTTTTACTTATAAAATATTAAAGTCTTTTAAGTTCCCTATAGTATAATACGCATACAATATACGTATAATACGACTTCCCTAGGTATACTTTTTATATAAAAAAAATTATGTAATTTTTTTTTATAGCGTTACTAGGGGGTTCACTAACATTAATGTCTTAAACGCCCCCCCTACTAGTATAGAGAGGAAAATAAGCGAGCCCTAAGTAATATAGCAAGGCTAGGTTATTTTATATACTATACTATAGCTTTATTCACGACTAGCTTTTACCTCCCCCCTTAAATAAGATTCTAAATTTGGCACGCGTCTAATCTCGCCTAATTGCTATTAACTATATTTAGCAATAGTATATCTATAAGTATATTTATATAGCTAAATTAGCGGCTAAGTTATAATTACATGGGCGAGGAGGTCCGTGCGTTTAGCGACTATAGATATTACCCTATGTCTATAGTCGATTTTTAATCGCCAGTAATACCGCGCTCTTAATACCCGTTAAGCGCTATATATAGAGCCTACTAAGCGCTTTCTACTTATACTAGAATAGTAAAAATCGGCCGTGGGTTAATAAAGATATTCGCGTTTTAAGTTGCGTGCCACCACCTTAAAGCACCCTATTAAACTTATACGGCATTAAAATAAGCCCCTAGGGGGCTATAGACAAAGGTTTTAATAGAGGACCTCTTAGTATCTTATTAGAAGTTATATATATAACTATTTTAAAGCTTTTTTACCTACTTAAAGCCGTTTATAAAGCTAATTTAGTAAATACTATATCTACTTCTACTGTAAATTAACCTATTATATAGCTACTTCCTCGCTAACCTTCTAGACCTATATAACCTATTTAATCTCCTTAATAACCTTAAGCCGTAAGAAGTACTATTAAACCTCCTTTTACTAGCTGGCCCGCTATTTACTACCTTATTTAGAATTTAGCGCTATTATAAAAGAATTACCTTTTAGCCCTTTAGTCTACTTACGCTAAAGGGCTTATATAGAGTTTACTACGCGGCCTATATAGTATATAGGTAGAGACCTAAACCTAGGCTCTAGCTAGGACCATAGCTCTAGCTATAGCTATAGTAGCGGCTATTACAGCGGCGGTAGTGGTAGTAAAGCTATACGGGAAGAAGAGCTTATAGCGCTTACCTAGGCGGACGTATATTTACTAGATCCTATAATAAATAAAGCTAAAGGGGCTACTTCTATAGGTAGATATAAGGGGTTAATAAACTAGCCCTAAGGCTATACTATAGCTACTACTATAGTTATAGCTAAAGGGGCTTCTAGTTAGATATTAGTAATTAAAGCTATAAAGACTAGGCTTACTAGGACTTATCTAAATAGTCTAATAAGCCTTTAACCTTACTAGCTATCTACTTATATTTAGCATATAGAGTCTTTAGTTAATTAGTAAGAAGTAATATAGCCTAATAAAGAATTAATAGCTAATTTAAACTCTCCTTTTCCTATAGGTAGGGCTCTAAATCCTACGTAAAGGCCTTATACGCCTTATACTAAAAAATAGGGTAGCTCTATACTAGATAGCTTAGAAATATCTTATAAAGGGTTACTAAGTCCTATTAAATAACCTTATAAAGGTAAAAGAGAAGGTTTATAATCCCGATAACGGTAAGGTTATTAATCTAGTATAGCTATAGGCTAAAATAGCCCTTCTATTTATTCAGTTTGGGCTATATTATTAATAGCAGTATATTAGGCAGTGTAATACCTATATAGTAGATTTTAAAGCAGCCTATCTATAAGGGATGTTTTACTATTAACTTTATAAACTCTTACGGGAGAGAGTTTAAGTAATAGCCTACTATTTACTCTTAGTTTTACCTCCTAGTCCGCTAAATCTGGTCCTTACTAACCCCCTTTAGCTCTACTGTCTTAGCGCTAGCGCTCCGCCTAATATACGTCTTCTTCTCTAAAAAGACACTAATATATTAAAAGGCCTTTATAACCTAATCTCGCTATGAGTTATATAAAAGGGCCGGCTTATAGTCCCTAGTATCGCTCTTAATTAGGCGTATATTATACTATACTAAATAACTACTAAAGTGTAGAAATAGCTCTATACTAAGATTTTAGCAGTATAGAAGATAGAAAGCTAGCCTACTAAGTATATAAATAAGCGGCTTTCTATTCCATAGGGCCCTAATAGTTTTAAAGTAGCTATACTAGTTTTACTTACCTACGTATATAGTAAATATTAAGGGTATATAGCGTATAGGGCCTTTACCCTTAAACTTAAAGGTAAATAGATTTAAGATTTTAGTAGAGCGTTTATTACTACTATAGGTAAGTATATAGTAGCTTAGTAGGATATTAATAAGTATATAAAAGTAATACTCTAGGAATAAGGCGGCGCCCCTAGCCTAAAGCTTATAGCAGATACTCTAGAACTTATCCTTAGTATAGCTATTAAGGAGGGTATCTTTGCCCTTATTAGCGAACTACTCTTTTTTATACTACGCGTCCCTCCACTATATCGTCTTTAGGTACTCCCTAATGCTATCCTCTTATAAAAACGGGTAGCTATTTATTTTTATAGCTTTCTATATTTAATAAAGGTCTATTAATATAGTAATATAGCTATAAACTAACCGCTATAAGATCCGCGTCTCCTCTTAAGGTATATTAATATTGGCTTTATAACTCTTCCCTTTTAAGGGCTAGCTTATAACCTCCTTAATTAAAAAAAGAAATAGCTTATCCTTCGTAATAGTATCGCTATTATAGTACTACTTTTATTTATAGAAGGCCTAGAGCTAAATAACGCGTTAGCTATAGGCCGCGATACTTTTATAAGGGGGGGGGGTATTATCTTAAACTCCTTTTACTTTAAATTGTATATTATAGATATATTCTTAGGCCTTATAATACGCGTAAGGGCGAGGATATACTATATATTAGCGTATAATTTAGCACTATTAGCGATATTAATCTTTACACGGTTAGTTAGCGCTATCTTATATAGTAGGTATAATAGTAAATATACTACTACAATTAAGGATTAGGCAGGGAGGACTTTTTTATATATACTTAGGGCCCTAATGGCCCTAATTACCCTATAGTCGGCATCGATTAGCGGTTTAATTAGTGGGTAGCCCTTAATACGCGTATCTACTTAGCTTGGCGCTAGTAGCGCTATAAAGATCTTTAAATCTACCCTAGGTGGCTAGCTAAATATGTAATTTTTTAGCTAACTAATAATTAACTAGGCCTCTTATACTAATAGTATATCTATAGGTATATTTGTATAGCTAAATTAGCGGCTAAGTTACGATTACGCGGGCGAGGAGGTCTGTGCGTTTAGTGACTGTAAATATTACCCTATATCTATAGTCGATTTTTAATTACTAGCGACACCGCGCTTATAATACCTATTAAGCGCTATATATAGAGCCTGCTAAGCGCTTTCTACTTATACTAGAATGGTAAGAATCGGCCATAGGTTAATAAAGATATTAGCGTTTTAAGTTGCGTGCCGCTACCTTAAAGCACCTTATTAAACTTATATGGTACTAAAATAAGCCCCTAAGGGGCTATAATAAAGGGTTTAATAGAGGACCTTTTAGTATCTTATTAGAAGTTATATATATAACTATTCTAAAGCTTTTTTACCTACTTAAAGCCGTTTATAAAGCTAATTTAGTAATACTATATCTACTTTTGCCGTAAATTAACCTATTATATAGCCACTTCCTTACTAACCTTTTAAACCTATATAACCTACTTAATTTTCTTAATAACCTTAAGCTATAGAGAATATTATTAAATCTCCTTTTACTAGCTAGCCCGCTATTTACTACCCTATTTAGAATCTAGCGCTACTATAAAAAAATTGCCTTTTAGCCCTTTAGTTTACTTATACTAAAGGGCCTATATAGAGTTTACTACGCGGCTTATATAGTATATAGGTAGAGACCTAGACCTAGGCTCTAGCTAGGACTGTAGCTCTAGCTATAGCTACGGTAGCGGCTATTATAGTAGTAGTAGCGGTAGCAAAGCTATATGGGAAAGAGAGCCTATAGCGCTTACTTAGGCAGACGTATATTTACTAGATCCTATAATAGATAGAGCTAAAGGGGCTACTTCTATAGGTAGATATAAGGGGTTAGTAAACTAGCCCTAAGGCTATACCGCAGCTACTACTATAGCTATAGTTAAAGGGGCTTTTAGTTAAAATATAAGGCCTCTAGATATTAATAATTAAAGTTATAAAAACTAGGCCTATTAAGACTTATCTAAATAGTCTAATAAGCCCTTAACCTTACTAGCTGTCTGCTTATATTTAGTATATAAAGCCTTTAGTTAGTTAATAAGAAGTAGTATAGCCTAATAAAGAATTAATAGCTAATTTAGGCTCTCCTCTTTTTATAAGTAGGGCTCTAGATTCTATATAAAGGCCTTATACGCCTTATACTAAAAAATAGGATGGCTTTATACTAGATAGCTTAGGAACATTATATAAAGGGTTACTAAGTCTTATAGAATAACCTTATAGAGGTAAAAAAGAAAGTTTATAACCCCTATAGCGGTAAGGTTATTAATCTAGTATAGCTATAGGCTAAAACGGCCGTTCTATTTATTTAGTTTGGGCTATATTATTAATAGCAGTATATTAGGCGGCGTAATACCTATATAGCGGATTTTAAAGCAGCCTATTTATAAGGGGTGTCCTACTATTAACCTTATAAACTCTTATAGGAGAAAGTTTAAGTAATAGCCTACTATTTACTCTTAGTTTTACCTCCTAGAGCGCTAAATCTAGTCCTTACTAACCCCCTTTAGCTCTACCGTCTTAGTGCTAACACTCCGCCTAATATACGTCTTCTTCTCTAAAAAGATACTAATATACTAAAAGGCCTTTATAACCTAATCTCGCTATAAGTTATATAAAAGGGCTGCCTTATAATCTCTAGTACCACTCTTAATTAGGCGTATATTATACTATACTAAGCAACTACTAAAGTCTAGAAAAGGCTCTATACTAAAATTCTAGCGGTATAGGAGATAAAAAGCTAGCCTACTAAATATATAAATAAGCGGCTTTTTGTTCTATAGGGCCCTAATAGTCTTAAAGTAGCCGTACTGGTTCTACTTACCTACGTGTATAGTAAATATTAAGGGCATATAGCGTATAGGGCCTTTACCCTTAAACTTAAAGGTAAATAGACCTAAGATCTTAGCGGAGCATTTATTACTACTATAGGTAAGTATATAATAGCCTAGTAGGATATTAATAAGTGTATAGAAGTAGTACTCTAGGGATAAGGCGGCGCCCCTAGCCTAAAGCTTACGGCAGACGCTTTAGAACTTATCCTTAGTATAACTGTTAAGAAGGGTGTCTCTGCCCTTATTAGCGAACTACTCTTTCTCGCACTATATATCCCTTTACTATAGCGTCTTTAAGTACTCCCTAATGCTATCCTCCCGCGGAAATAGGTGGCTATTTATTTCTATAGCTTTCTATATCTAATAAAGGTCCGTTAAAGTAGTAATATAGCTATAAACTAACCGCTATAAGAGCCGCGTTTCCTTTTAGGGTATATTAATATCGGCTTTATAGCTCTTTTCTTTTAAGGGCTAGCTTACAACCTCCTTAATAAGGAAGAGAAGTAGCTTATCCTCCGTAATAGTATCGCTATTATAGTACTAGTTCCGTTTATAGAAGGCTTAAAGCCGGATAACGCGTTAACTATAGGCCGCAATGCTTTTATAAGGGGAGGTATTACCTTAAACTTCTTCTGCTTTAGATTATATATTATAGATATATTCTTAGGCCTTGCGGCACACATAAGGGCGAGGACATACTGCGCGTTAGCGCGTAATTTGGCATTATTGGCGATATTAATCTCTACGCGGTTAGTTAGCGCCATCTTATATAGTAGGTATAATAGTAGACGTGCTACCGCGATTAAGGATCAGGCAGGGAGGACTTTTTTATATATACTTGGGGCCCTAATGGCCCTAATTACCCTACGGTCGGCGTCGATCAGCGGCTCGATCAGTGGGTGGCCCTTGATACGCGTATCTGCTCAGCTTGGCGCTGGTGGCGCTGTGGAGATCCTCGAATCTGCCCCAGGTGGCTGGCTGAACACGTGATTTTCCGGCTGACCGACGATCAGCCGGGCCTCTCATACCAGCTAATTTCTATTATCCGAGAGGGCTATCCGGCCTACCCCTCCGCAAGTCTGGTGACCATGCAAAGGCGGGGTTCAGCACAACCTCTGCAAGGACACCAGCACCTGCTAGTCCTCTTAAGCATATATCCTATGGTAGGACTCTAGCGGAGCATTCACGTTCCGAGCACTCCTGCATTCAATTGTTTCAGCACATTAGAGGCAGTTACGCCAAATGCAGCATTCCAGTCAGTTGCACAACTATATTAGCTCCTATGTGACCCCACCCTGTTGCATAACCCCACGCAGTTTCATAGAAAGGATGGCTGTACTGCCTTGCGCAAACGCGACGGCTCATTAGGCGAAGGATAGATATGAAATCTCCCAGGTGTCCAGACTCACGCTTTCCATCTGTAAGGTGCTATCCCTTGCATTGATAAAATGTGTACTTAGAGCTGTGCTCCGTGCGCACCAATTAGGAAGCTGCATACGCAGGCGGTCAATCGTTTTGCCAGATAATCAAGGCCTTGAAGGAAGGTAGTGATTCGGGGGCTGGCGGTGGCTTTTTCGCGACCTGACTTTTAGAAGTGGGATATCGAGTAGGCTGTACAAGATCTATATCACTAGAAATGCAATTACGAACCATTGTGGTGGTGTAATTAATTGATGAAGTACTTAACCTGAGAAAGTTGATGTTCTTTGATCGCGTGCACGGGCCACACCTCTAAGTACACTATCAATGCAAGGGATAAGATGGTCTCTGTCTTTAGCTAAAATGCGATTTCACGGCCCACTAATAGAAAACTTAATCATATGTGGCCTGTGGGTGCCTGCACAGCGTCTTGTATATAAAACAGTCGATAGATTAGAGAGTAGGACCTATCGGGAATGGAAGCACACTCCTTTTGAACCCGAATACGCTTCTTGCAAAAAGTGATCCTATTCAGGATGATTGACTCTCAACCTACGGTAATGACTGTGTTATTTGCTTGAAGACATTCTTAAGTACTCGTAGGTGCTTCTAGAAGTATCGCGTCTTGGCTTTAGCAATGCTCATTTTACTATCTTTTGAAAAGCAGTGTATTAGAATTTCCCCGCGTTCGGTGTCCCTGCACCCTTTGGATGGGTCCGTTGGGGAGGGCTTCAATATGTTTAAACATGAACACCGCCTAGAATCTCTTTGACCGCATTCAAAACGTCTCCATGAATCGCTGGTGGTGCCGCGATGTTGCCGAAATTGTTGTAACATCTTCTTCCTGCGCCAAAGTCGATATCTTTGCCATATATATCCGTCACTTTACCACCCATTTCTTCGTAGATTAAGTGCCCACCTGCATGGTCCCAAACAGCGGTCCGGTGTCCTTCATTCTTGGGAATACGAATCAGAAGGTCGTGGCCTCCGACCGCCAACGCAATATATTTTAGCTGTGTGCTCCATAATTCCGTTCCCGGCCAATGCACGCCAAGCTTTTCGGCGACGAGACGATGCTTCTCCTGGTCCATTGACCGTCCCGCAACACAATCAACAATCTGGAGCTCGCTTCGATTTTCAATGATCCTGCTGTGGGGTCGCCATGATGGCTGTAACTGTGCCGATGACAAGCGCCGTAAGAGGGCGCCTTGGCCTTTGACGGCGGAGACAAGGTAGCCGTTACCGTTGGTAGGGATTGTCGTCTCGCTGATCTTGCCATCTTCAAGCGACATCTTAGGACAGCCAAGAATGCCCACCTTCTGCTCTCCATTTTGCACCAGACAAAGGCATACGGCGTATTGCTGGCCCCGCATGAAGGTTAGAGTGCCATCTATGGGATCAAGAATCCATACACGGCCTTCTCTTCCTCCCGATCCAAGACCGAGATCGATGATGTCCAGCATCTCTTCCAGGGATTTTGGTTTGACAAGCAGACTCTCGCTCTCAATATCTTCTAGGTGAGTAGAAGACACCAGTTGCCAAACTCGTTCCGCAAGTATTTGGTTCTCACGCAGCAGTGATGCGGATTCTTCACCTACGAAGGTATCCTGTGGGAAGTGGTGGTGGATGGCGCTAATAATTAGTGCTTGAGCACCTAGGTCACCAACTGTGACCGGAGTTTGATCCACTTTGTCCATAGCATCAACTTTGTCGACGGAAGAGAGGACTTTCTCTGTGAAAAGAGATGCCCTCTGTACCGCTAGCTCGGCTATCTTCAGCTCTTTTTGATACATTTCGCAGACCATTGAAGCGTCTAAGGAGGTAGACAAATGGCGCAGTGGGAGTAGTTAATAAATTGGAAGGCGGTTGATGCACGTGATAAATAAGAATGAGGGAAGGATCTTTTGATTGACTATTTGACCACTTGCTGTACCGTACGTTGTGTTGTTCGTTATCCGTTGATGAAAACTACGTGACAGATGGATGGATCTTCCCGCGCGTTCGACTCGCACTGTCAGGCTACTAACGCACTACAGCCGTTTCAATATTACAGTCGTTTCAAAAAGATCGGTAAAAATCGCCAAGCCGAAAGAGCCGCATCGCACCCCACCAAAATTTGTATGAGGGGTAATTCTTTTGATTTTAAACATCTATAACACGTTAACCACCTAGTGTAAGTGCCCAAATATTAAAGCTGGCGCGTTACCTAGTTAAGTCGATTGTACAGATAGCTATTAAATAGCAGTTAGAAAGCCGTTAAGGTAGCTGCCTTAAGGGCACTTAATCTTTTAAATAGCCTTTAGATCGCAATTAAATTACCTTTAAGTTGCCCTTAAGCAGAGCTATACTACTGCACTACTAATTATATAGGATCTTTGTAAGCCGTAGCTTAGGGTAAGCAGTAGCTCTAAGAGATAATTATCCCTAATTAAGTCTCGGCAGCCCTTAAGCTAGTAACTAAAGTCTCTCTAGGTCGGAGCTATAGCCCTATAAGAGATTATATAAAATCTTTAAGTTAAAGCTTAAGGTAAGCTATGGCTCTAAGAGATAACCATTTATAGTTAAGTCTTAGTAGCCCTTTTAACTAGTAACCAGAGAGTCTCTAAATTAGGCTATAGTCCTTAAGCAATCGCAAACAATCTAAGAGCTATAGCTTTTAAAGTAAGTAGTAGCTTATAAAACTACTTACAATCTTAATAAGCCGTGGCCCTTAAGGTAAGCTATAGCTTACTAAGAGATAACTACTTACGATTAAGTCTTAGCGGCTCTATAGCTGCTAACTAAAGAGTTTCTAAGTTGGAGCTATAACTTTATAAAAGATTATATAGGATCTTTATAAGCCGAAGCTTTTTATATCTCTTTAAGGGCGTTTAACCTTCTAAACTCTATTAGTGGGACCTCTATAGTAAGTAAACCGCGGTTAGCCTAGAGAGTATTACTAATCTCTTTAGAATAGTGTAGCCAACACGTCAGGAAAAAATTTACCAGCATTTAACTAGCATTTCGCAGCATTTCGTAGCATTTAAAAAAAGACTATAGGCCTTAAGCAGCATCTAGGCAGCTATATTTATAAATTACTTATAAATTATATAAGTTATTCTACTTCTAAAAAAGAAGTTAAAATTTTAAAGATTTTTTTAACTTTTTTTAAACTTTTTTTCAGAAGTAGAATAACTTGTATAATTTATAAGTAATTTATAAAAAAAAAATATATATAATATATAAATATAGCTGCCTAGATGCTGCTTAAGGCCTATAGTCTTTTTTAAATGCTATAAAATGCTGCGAAATGCTAGCTAAATGCTAGTAAATTTTTTCCTAACGTATAAAAGCGGTTAAATATTAGTAACGCGCGAGTATAAGTGCTTATAGCCTACTAAAATATAATATCCTGCAGGACTGTCTAATTAACGTAGGCTTATATATAGCTAGCTATCTAGAATAGCTGCTATTTGTTATATTAGCGACTTAGTTAATTAAGGCACAAGTACGGCAAGAAGGACGCGCAAGCCTATACGATTAGTAGTCTATAAATAAGGGTCTAAAGCTAGAGAAAAGAAAGGAGATAGAGGGCGGCGCTACTTGACATTATATATAACCCTCTAGTTATATAACAGCAATTATTTAAAACTGTTTAAAACTATCTGCAATTATCCACTATAATCTACTAATATCTACTAGTTTTTACTAAGGCTGTAATATTTGG
>Ga0307515_10002186_pt1 | contig 42941 bp, 46 predicted proteins | sample 17_EM_MG_FD_194513 | JGI IMG/M metagenome (GOLD analysis project Ga0307515, IMG submission 194513) | Populus trichocarpa ectomycorrhiza microbial communities from riparian zone in the Pacific Northwest, United States - 17_EM | ecosystem: Host-associated > Plants > Roots > Unclassified | place... | reverse complement strand
AGTGGATTTGACAAGGATGGCCGTCCCATCATCACCATGGTTGGTCCTACCGTCACAATATTTTCCCTTCAGGAGTAAAACTTTAGCAAAATGTAGAACCCAGGCCGCGAGAATACAAACTCTTCAGATCGCCAGATCCGACACCTGATATTCTGCCTTGAACGCGCAATCGATTTAATGCCGACCCCTCCCAGCCCGCTAAATCCTCATCCACCCAACCCCACTTCGGAAGACCGACCACATGGACAGGACTCGCTGGTCATTGTAGTCAATTACAAGGAGACAACCATCCGTACCAACCCATCTATCGGAACTGCTAGAGGCGTCTTGCACATTTTGCAATCGCATTACCCCGAGCGTTTGGGGAGAGCGATTGTAATCAATTTACCATTTATTCTGGAGTTCTTCTATCGCGGGATCAGTCCCTTCCTCGATCCAATCACACGTGAAAAGTTCGTCTTGACGTGTTCTCCCAAGTTCTCGGGTGTTGACCATATTCATAGAATGAAGTTCAACCCAGATATGAAGGAGCTTGTCGCTGATGAACATCTCGATGTCATCTTTGGCGGAAGCTACAACTACGAGTTCGAGCCCACGAGCTACTGGAACGATTTGATTTCGTATGTCCTTTCCTACTAGATAGTAACTGAGTGAATTTAATCTCGACTGTCCACAGGTACTGCAGAATTGCCCCTGATGGCACCCGGCGGGAAGTTCCTTCACAGGAAGGAAAAGGGATCACCAGCGGTGAGAGGACCCCTTCATCCGACCGCAGTGAAACTTCCGAAAACCAAAGTAATGGTCCAAACACTCCGGAACACACCACTCCTTCATCTCCGAGCATAGTTCCTGTCGCCACTCTGTTATCTGTTCTCCAGTTGGAAGGCCCAACCACCAGTAAGAAGGAACTACAGTTGAAGTGATACCTGTAGAGACTGGTGAACCATAAGAATCCACGATGTGGAGGCCATAGATTTTAACCGTATTCACCAACGAAACTATGTATCTCTCTCGCCATTCTTGACTGAGTACGTATAAGTCCTTCATAAACCAAATAGCCCATCCTTAGAAACCACCCCTGTACCTTTACCTTTGCCAAACGTACTTGTACAATAACAAAAATATCCTAGAGATCGGAGGGTAAATCAACCATTACTAGTAGCTCCCTTTCGTATTTTTAAAACTATGTAGGAGGTCTAGAGTATCTTGATGGGTTGGTGGGGAAATCGTTAAAGGCCTGCAAGCCCGAACGATGCATACAAGTGGTCGCACTCGGCGCGAATATCACACACCCAGGCTCGTGACGGTCCCTATGTGCCTCAAAACAAAGCCACCGTGCTCGTAGGTTTCGTTCTGTCGATTTAAAAAGGTGAAGCAGGCTCTCGATGCGACGGTATTTAGACCAGGCCAGAGAGACACGATCGGGGATGGTTATGTAAATGAATGGGAACTGTATTTGGCGAGCCTTGAGATTACAAATGCACTTGCACGGAGAGCCGACGGGCTGGGAAGACTCGATAATCTGAACGCGGGCATGAGCAAATCGGGATGGGGCGTATGGTAACACAAACACCACCTTTGCCTAAACTTCTTGATGGATGTCCAACAGACGGTCGATCGCTAGATTAGTACGGAGCATACTCCAGAACTAAGAACCTCCTAAGGGCACACCCCCAAACCACATTTGGTGGTAGTTGTCCCGGAGACCCACAATTGGGCTAAATTTCCTGAGCTTCGGGCTCCCGTTCGTTCACATTGAAGGTCCAGGTTCGACGGCAACGGAGGCAATCGCCACATAGGTTCCAAAGATTTTCGATATCCATGTGATTCAAAAAGTTTCTCAATCCCCGGTCACAAAGGGCATATGTACAGTCATTGGGGAAGTGCTGTGGATCCTGACTATACCGCTGAGATATGAGTCACACGCGTGTAGAAGAGGTATTCAAGTCAGTTTTTGGACATGTATACAATCGGACTTAGCTTCTGAACCGCTTCTTAATAACGGCCACAAATCGGTGTAACCGGCGCGCCGCAGGTATTCTAACCTGAGCTTGTTTGAAGAGGCATCCTGGAGACTCGTTAGTTATACCCTGCAGAAACGGTGTGTAAAACTTTTGCTTGGGTCTGCAAAGCCAAATCCTCATACAACCTCGAAAGATCTCGCATCTTCGCCGACTCTCAAGCTATGGACAGAGATCTCAGTCAGGGCTATTGGAGGTCTGCACATCAGTAGTCAAGTAACGTACCTATTTAGTTGGGGTTGAATCGAAAATCGAAATGTCCCACCCCCAAAGCGAGAACGTTGTATTGGACCAATATAGGACATTTCGCTCAGAGCACTGCTGTGAGTAGTCAGGCTGCTAGGTTATAAACTAATCAATATGTCCGTATTGGGACTTTGTCTCCGCCCCGTTCGTTAATACCTTGAGGCACCTCAAACATAAAATGTGTGGTGGCCTTATAGTTCGTTACATTCCTCCTAATTACCGCCCTCTCTGTTTGGATCAATGCCGTTTCTTGGTTTAGCTCTCCCGAAATGAGGACTTTTCTCCTTCGCGTACGGTGAAACCCGCCAGTACGCACCATCCAGCTGTTTTCTTGTATACGACGTCGATGGTCCGGTTACCGGCAAATGTCGGCGCGAATCCTCAGGCCATCGTGTCGGAAATTGGTACTCCCGGATGTTTCAGGTTCCGAGCTCCGTTGCCTGGATACCAGACGATTATATAAGGGCCTCAGGTTCGTCTTTGTTTGTCGCGGGCCCCAACAAACACGATTATTCTCGTCGTAAGTACACGGCAGCGCGGAAAATTCTGACAGATTGTGTTTGTCTTCCCTGGGTTATTGTCATGTAGAACACTCTTGCATCACTACAATTACGGTAACAGGAACGACGAATGATGGAGAATAAAAGTTTGATGACTGCATTACCGTGAACCACCAATCTTCAACGTCCCTTGCGGGCTTGGGCGCCTCTGTCCTAATTAGATCTTATCTTCCCAAGGAATGGTGCAACTTTGGACACCTTCTGACAATGAACCCATTTGAAACAGTATGGGATACTCTCACGTTAGTAAGTTGCTTTTTGAGGAGTACGGGCTAACAAGCATTGAGGGTGATAAGGCAAATGTTGGTAGGAAGTCGGTCAATATCAATAAAGATGGTGATTTAAGAGAAATATTTCCTGGCCCTCGGGGTACCTTCAAATAAAACCATGACTGTGGGTACCCCTAAAACATGCTGTGTGATTCCTAGAACAAAGCCGTGTCTGCTTGGCCGTCAAAAGGATTGGGAGTGGTAAGATTGTGTTGGTTGCCACAGAAATAATGGGAGCCTTCCTTCGACGGCAGGAGTCGGGCGAGAGTGACATAAAACCATTTGAAAGGATGCGGTACGCTTCCAGAATTAGTGTATGCTGTTTCGAGTGAATACCGTTTTCAAAGTCGTATTTCCGGGCTGCGGTGGTCGCGGCAAGGAAGGTGACCCCTGAGCTCCTTTATATCGCATCGCTTCTCGAACGCCAACGCTTCCCACCCTTGGCCTTGTGCGTGAGAGAAGCCCACAACAACACAAGGGACCCTCTGAGGCAGTCAAAGTCGTCTGCAAACTTACAACAGCCCCTCAACCTTGATTTTCGTAACGCTCCGCACGGCTCATGGTAGTGGTTCGTCATCTTATCCCCAAACGCGGGATTAAATATACCCGCATCTCATTCCTTTCCTCATAAACCGGTTTTTGGAATAGGAGGCACCCCTAGTGCAAGTACAGGCGCCTGGCAGTGGGGCGCTTCCTGGTGTTCCGCCGCACGGTACGAGGCTCCTTTAACCTGATTAATAGTTCAGTTGTAGTACGATCAACCGTTTATTCCTTTTTAGACGCTGTAGTCGATGAGTGCGCGCCAGCAGGTGGAGATGAAGACGCAGATCCTGATGTTGACGCAGAAGGCGACGAGGACGAGGAAATGCTCGACTATTCTGCGATGCAAACTGAACAAAGTCTAAATCGCAAAAATAAACAGGGTGCTGAGAACGCGAACGTCATGGGAGAACCAGTTGCACCAGGGAAGCGTGCATCCACCCCAGAATACAACCGCATGCCCGAACCACGACCACCTACTCCTCTCAATGCGTCTGGGCGGCCACAAAGAAAGGCTGCTCAAGCCGCTGTCCCCAAAATAGCCAAGCGAAAGAAGCAACAGCGTGAGGACCTTGAGTCGGAGGACGAGGACGAGTATATTGGAGTAGTTAGGCGTCTAGATGATAGTGACGACTCTGGTGAAGATGAGCGGGACGAAGACGTGGAGGAGGAGGAACCCCTAGAGTCGGCGCCACGTCAAGGTCAGCCGAGCGGACTGAGGGGAAGGAAGCCTATCTATAAGCAGAACAGGATCAAGAGTAAGTCCGACTTGCCTATTTATGCCCAGCATGCCTATTCCGCAAGCGCGATGGGATTCCCCAAATTGCCTATGCCTATGATTTTCCTTCCCGGCCTCAAATCACGCAAACCTCCCCCCATACCAGTTCCAGAACTCACGAAGAAAAGTCGTGGGCGGCGTGTTCCAGATGGCAACTCGTCTCATGGTGGTAAGGACGATCGGAAGTACAAGTGTCACGTTGCAGATTGCGGAAAGTCAGCCTTTTATTTCTCTCTTCCCTCCTTCTGTTACTCATATATCACCTCCAGACAATTCGCTCGCGGTGAACATCTCAAGCGTCATATTCGCTCCATCCACACGAACGAGAAGCCGCATCAATGTCCGTATCCCGGCTGCCCGCGATCTTTCAGCAGAACAGACAATATGATGCAACATATGCGTACTCACGATGACTGGCCAACTGACGAGGCCGCAGCGAGCATGATCGTCCAGATGCATCAAAATCTCACCACTCAAGCTGTTCAGAAACCCGAAGACGTACAAAAACACTCTGCTCAGTTCCCTTTCTTCCCTATTCCCGCCATGGTGGAAGGCAGCTCGAAGGCCGGAGCGGCGGGCATGCCTCACGGAGTTCCAATGATGATTCCGTGGATGGGAATGTCGGGTATGACTGGAGTTCACGGCATGCCCGCGGCACCTGCCGGTTCTGGCTTTGCTGCTCCTCCTACCCCTACGACGCCGGTGTCTGCTTCAAGCTTGGCCTCCATACCATCCACAATTACGACGAGGTCAAGGTCGGACTCGACGACGGCCGGTTCAACCACTCCAACTCATTCCCCAGCGTCGGTATACGAGGAAAACGAGGGACTGCCGGCGCCACTCCAATGGGCGATTCAGGGGAGGGCGACTGAACCAGAAGCGCAACCAATAAGGGTAGTGGACGAGGACGAGGACGAAAACGAAGGGGACCCCATAGATGATAATGACCGAGACGAAGATTATACTGGAAGAGCGAAGAAGCGCAAAAAACCAGTGCGCGGGGCAGCAGCTCGGTCCAGAGCTCAGAGAAAGGCGGCGATTATGGTATCACAAGCCTCGGGCGATAAAAATGCTTCCAATTCACGCGTGGTGCCCCCGGGTATGCTCCCCTTTCCTACGACAGGGATGTTCGGGCCCGGGATGTTCCCTCCGTCGCCTGGTGGCATGCAGCTTCCACCAGGCATGCCGTTCAACCCTCCAGGTGGAATGCAGCTACCGCCGGGGATGCCACTCCAACTTCCTCATGGTATGCCGTTTCCCCCGCTCATGCAGCTCCCGACGGGAATGCAGTTCCCTCCAGTATCGATACAGCCTGGACAAATTATACATGTGATGGTGCCTGATGGAAAGGGAGGGATGCAAGTTGTACCAATGCCGATGATGCCACCTGGCTGGACACCTGACGGCGTGGTGGACGGTGAGGATGCGGGTGAGAGTGCGGCTGGAAACGGTACTGGTCACAATGACCAGAGTGGTGTGAATGGAGGGGATCTGTCCATAGGTGCTGCTTCGAACGCGGAGGTGGCCGAAGGGGCTGTCGCTGTGCCGCTTGAGAATGTAACTCATGAGTAGGAGAAGAGGATATATTTGAATCTGAAGGAACTTACTGTGGTGGTTTTTGACGGAATTATTGCTGTAGAATATTCAATGACGCGAGTTGATTCAGCCAAAAGCGATATAAATACTTTGATATTACGATATCTGCCTTGCCACCCACTTCGGCTCCATGACCGAATATCAAATATAAATGTCCTTACTGCGCAGTCTAAGCCGAACCTTTCACAAGAAGGGAAAGTGTTTGATTTAGATTTCAAATTTGCTACTTCAGCAGGCCATGTCTCTTCAGTACACCCTCAACAACACCTTCAACCATCGTTCGAAGCGGGCTGTCTTCGGTACCACCAAGTGCCGCAAGCACACCATTTTCGACGTATTTGCCAACCATGTCAACCTCGACATTGACACGGTCTCCAATCTGCTTATTCCCAAGCTCGATCTTGCTCTGTGTATGCGAGATCAACATGACGCCAAACGTGCGGTTCTTGTCGTCGACGCTGGTCACGGTCAAACTGGCGCCGTCGAGAGCGATAAAGCCCTTAGAGATAATATACGGCATGACCGGGGAATTCGGTGGCTGATTCGGGGTCAGCGCGGGGTGCGCGGGATGTGGGGTCGTTGCCGGTGAGGGCACCTTGAAGAGAATACGGAGGGAATTGCCATCTGGTTCCCTCGAGGCAATTGTGACGGTACTGTCGATGTGTCCTTGAACGAAGTGGCCTCCAAAACGCGTGTGCGCTGTAAGGGCACGTTCCAGGGCCACTTTTGAACCTATTTTCAGGTCGCCTGGATGGTGGATCTCGCATCAGGCAACAGAGTGAAAGAGAAGGGGAAAAAAAATCATCCTCCTCGGAGCCGGAGGCGCACCTAGGTTTGTTCGGCTGAGCGTTTCTGGTGCGAGGCCGACTTTGAATGAGTTGGTGTCAAACTCTGTCACGGTCAGGCAGCATCCGTTGACTGCTATCGAGTCGCCAATGTGGCAGTCATTCAGGATCGGTGCGGCGTCGGAGATAGTGAGAGACCAGCCGCCGCCGCCGCTCTCTGTAGTGTCCAGCTCCGAGATTGCAGAAACGACGCCAAGGTGCTCGATCTGCTCGCACGGGCGTGTCAAAGTGCTGGAGAATGACGTGCCAGGGAGACGGGTTGGCACGTACGAGGCCGGTGAACATTCCGGGGGTTGCAAGTTGCAGGCGATTGCGATTACGATTACAGCGATTACGGCAGTGGAGGTGGCTGGGTTTGACTTGGCGAGGTGCCAGCCGTTCAACTGGAAGCGCCGCAACAGCTGAACGGCAGACAAGCTTGTACCTGTCCTGTGCACCCGTTTTGTTCCTTCACCTTGTGACCCAGCATCCAAGCCAAAGCCAATAAAGCCAAGCCAAGCCAACAAACGCATCATATCGGGGCTGGGTTGGTTTTATGCCCAATATTTCGACTAAAAGCCCTCCCGATATCGCCCGGCAAACGCCGGCAAAACGGTCCATTCAATATTTATGCAAAAAAAAAAATCTCCGCCAAACTACCGACCAAACCACCCAAAGCTACCCCGACCCTTTGACATGTTGACAGGCTGATTACTTGTCGCGTGTTCTATTGGCGTTGGCAGGTGCCAAGCTCGGGGCGGTGGAGCCATTCAAGTTCGTTCCTGGGCCGTCTCTCAAATCTCCTTCAGCGGGGGCTTGGCCCAGTCCTGACACCGCCCTTTTTTATCCTTCATGAACATATTGACGCGTTATTTCATATGCCAAGTCTCCTCTATTGTACCCAAATCTCTGTCATCAAGTCGTTCTATATTGTTGACCCCCGCTTCTCCAATTTTGCTAAATTAGGTATTCTCTGCCAGTATGTTCATTGCTTTAAAGAACCTCCTGGACAGTGTCTATCACTGATGGCTCAGAAACTAGTCAATGGGACCGTCTTGTGGAGAGGCCAGCGGATTCCCCTTTCGTGAGGAGGATTCGGATGTATCCGATGACTGGATTTGTAGTCAGTTATCCAGAATGAACATAAATAATATTTATGTGTATTTACCTTCTTACAAACCCATGAAATATCCTCTGGCAACTTAACTTATTCCTCTGAAGGAGACACAACTATATTCATATAGAACACTATCTACAGTAGTTTGGCTCCGCAAAAAACCCCCAATTTGTGCTTTTGCTTTGAGCAGAGGAGGGCCTCCAGCCTCCGAACCAAACCTGGTCCAGATGAAATTTGTGAAGGGTGAATGGATCGGAGGTGACGTGAGAATGCTGACTACGAGGGTTGTTGCCTTTTCGGGTGGCTGCTGCATGTTCGTTGCAATATATGAATTGAACCCGACGGCAACGGCCAAGCACCGGGAAGTCGTGATCGAGGTGACCCTGGAGTGTGTCGAAGTGCTGAAAAATACAGGACAAGTGAGTGAGAGTGTACTTGGGACGCGAAATCAAGGTTCTATTACCCATCGTTTGGCGGCTGGTACTTACGTGCATCAGACTCCTTCTAATTTGTCTCATCATTACCAAAAGAACCATCGGGATGGGCGCGGCGACCCACCCAATGCAGACGAGACTTTTCAGCGCCTCCAACTGTCTGCTGCCCAAAGTGGTCGAGAATTGTATATATCTAAACCTTCCTTGACTCAAAGCGGTTTCTTCTATGGGATCAGTAATACTGACCAGCAAGCTCAGGTTATATTTGTATCATTGATTTAGATTATTCTAGATACTTAACTGGGTAACATAGAAATGTTACCCACCTCACCGAACGTGGGTTGGTGAGGTGTGAGGTGAAGTAGTTGAGGTGTCACACAGGAGGTGACGCGAAGTGCCATTGGAAATTGGGTTTGACAGACGACCGGAAGGCGGCTGCACGTTCTCTGCCTGTTCGGCTCGCGAAGGCCCAAGATGTGTCCTTGTGCGGTGACACAGGAAGATCTGAAGATCGTAAGTAATATCATCAAGCAAGGAAGCTTCATAAGATGAGTGACATGACGCATGGGGGACGGAGGAGCGGAGGGGGATGAAACACGACAGATGTTCTTTTTGGGGCTAGGATTCGGTACAGGAGGCGTTCCGACGAGTGGTACGCACGTTTCTACTGCAGCTGGCCCTATGAACGGTCACTCCGGGCTGCGCCCGGGGACTGCGTGCATGTTTATTTTGAGCGCCGAGAGAAGGGACGGGTTAAGGGCTGTGAGGTGTGCCCATGAAGCGCTGGGGTTTGCTGTAGACAAGATGGAGTGGGCTTGGGCTGGTGGGCTCGCGGGCTCGCGGGTTTGTGGGTTCGTGGGTTCGAACATTCGTCATTGGGGATAGGCATATATGATCGAGAACGGTGGCTAGACGGAGTATTTACCATATGCATATTTATATACATATATAATATAATACTCGCGTTTCCATCAAGCTGCCGGGCTGCCGGTGGCGGGCGACTGGTGACGAGTGTGTTCGCCACTACCCATGGCGACGGCAGAGGCAGAGTGGAATAATGTCTCACCTCACTCACCACACTCACCAGGAAGACCGCTAAAACCGGTCTTATGGCCGCCGAATACGTCGTCCGAATACATAACCCAGAAACAATCCTCACTTGACCCACGACCCCATCACCCGCCCCGACACGCCCACTACCCGCCGCGACGACGAACACGACGGGTAGGTTACTGACCCTCCTTCCATCATGTCTCGACCTCCCCGCGCCCAGCGCCCCCAGTCCCATCAGCAGCCCCAGGTTGCCTCCCCCCCGTTCTCGCCATCCCAGCAGCACCAGGCCGCCCTACAGGCCGGTATCTCTTTCCAGGAGTATGAGTCTGGTGACAGAGCAGGTCCCCTCCCTCCTAACTCCCGTCAGCGTCGCTACTCGGCCGCTGTTGAAGACCCCCAGTCTGTTGGCGCTCGCGTAAATCGAAAGCGGTCCCTCGTCAGACCGGAACGAGAACGCATAGAACCTGGTCATAGGCAATACCACTACAGACACATTGCCTCCCAGCTCGACGAACATAGCACTCGTAATGTCATGCCCTCAAGTATGCACTTTTTTCTCTAAACCTCCTGTACTCTGCTTATCACCATCATCCCTAGCGACTGGCAATCTGCCAACCCAGCCCCAGCTCCGCCGGGGAAAATCGCTCCTCGCCCGAGACCAAGACGTCGCCGAATCTGGCCTATCTATTTTCAAACGAGGGGGCACACTACGCATCAACAGAGCGAGTTCTGCAAATGCCGTCCCCCAGCAACAGCGAGAAAAGCCAAAGAGTGGCTTCTGGGACCATATCGGCCCAGGACCCAAGGACGCATGGATGATCTACTGCTGGATGCTCACTTGTTGTATCCCCCCTTTCCTCCTCAGCGCATTTGGTACGTCTTCCAACCGCCACCACCCCTCACTCTCCCCCTGTGCACACGCCCAGTTGGATCCAGCTGAGCTGGATCCAATCCCCAATCGTCCGCCGAGGAGGCTTGGCGGTGTATGCATTGTCATCCACTGCGCAGACACGCCCACCGCTGCCTGGTCTAGAAAGGCGTAATATCCACGCTGTCATTTTCCTGCCAGTCCATGCCTGACTGACGACTTCGCTGACGCGCCACGGCCCGTTGTACACGCTCTGTCGCAGCTGGTCATTCTTAGCTTCCTTACAAGTCCCCTTCGTAGCCCTCTTCTGACCCTAATCCTTCTTCGTTTTCAGGCATCAAGACCCCAGAACAACAACGAGCATGGCGCGAGAAAATGGGCTTGTTGGGGATTATTGGCACACTCATGCTTGGCGTCGGATTTTTGACCTTTGGCTTTACAATCACTGTCTGTGGTAAACCCCCACAACAATTCAAATCGGGCGAAGTCGACAACAACTCGGTCATCATTAATGGCATCTCATACAACCTTGCGAGGTTTATGCACCCCAAAACCCAGACTGTCTTCAATGGCACTAGCAACCCTTTGCGCGACGCCGGGTTGAACATGGCGGGGCAAGACGTGTCATTTATGTTCCAGAACGTCAACGGGACCTGCAGAGGCATCATAGGAGTTGCCAATGGATCGTCTATCGCCTCGGATAGGGGTTCCCCGCACTGGTTTTTCCCTTGCAATGCATTTAGTCAGCGTGGCACCTCCACAGTGAACAAGACAGGATATGACTCGGCGCTCTACTGCCATCCCACGGTCCAGTCAAGGCGGCAATTTCAGCAACTGCTTCAGCCTGCTGGTATGGTTGCCTACGGTTGGGAGGACGTGACGCGTAGCAACCGCAATCTTGCTGTGTATCAATCGTGGGTCTTTCTCCGTTTCTACCTGCACCTCAAGTCTAACTACCATGAATCAGATCCGTGCTTGACTTTGGTCTATTGAATTGGCTCGACCGCTCGCAAATCACATACCCAACCCTCTTCGACCAGCTCGCCAAGGCAAATGGCACTTTCAACGGCAAGGATATTACGATGTACGTACAGCGTACGAAACAGCACCAGATATTCAGCTGCCTGCAAGAGACGATCCAAGTCGGGTTTATCGACTCCAGGACAATCGGTTGTGTCGCGTCCGACGTCGTGCTCTACGTTTCACTTGTATTCATCATTGGGGTTGTCGCCATCCGCTTCTTCATGGCTGTCCTCTTTGGGTGGTTCATCTCCTGGCGCCTTGGCAATTTCGCCAACGAGTCGTACACCGCGCGACGGCGCCGCGCTGCGGAGATTGAACAGTGGACCGATGATATCTACCGTCCCGCCCCTGGGAGGTATCGACCCAACGTGCAGCAGAAGGGAAATAAGAAGGGCACGCTTTTACCGCAGGTTTCGAGGTTTTCGCGCTCGGACGGGCTAAAGGGTGGATTGCGGCCGCTCACGACGTATGGGGATCAGCTGAAGGGAAGACCTGTGACGACATATTCAAGCGCGGAAAACCGCAAGAGTGTTGTCCCGAGCGTGTATGGTGGACGGCCAGGTGATAGTGGACGGAGCTCGGCGTCGCTACCCAGCGACGAGCAGATCGCGGCGTGCCCATTCCCGCTGCACCACGTCATCCCCCAGCCGCAACCCGACTGGATGCCGTTCAACTTCCCGCTCGTGCATAACATCTGCCTGGTCACTGCGTACTCCGAGTCGATCGAGGGTCTCCGTACCACGCTCGACTCGCTCGCCACGACCGATTACCCGAACAGCCATAAGCTCATCCTCGTCATCACCGATGGCATGGTAAAGGGATCCGGCAACGACATGTACACGCCCGACATTGTCCTGAGCATGATGAAGGACTTTGTGGTCCCCGTCGACGAGGTCGAGCCACACTCGTACGTCGCCATCGCAGACGGTCACAAACGGCACAACATGGCCAAGGTGTACGCGGGGTTCTACGAATACGATTCGAACACGGTCGAACCCCCCAAGCAACAAAAGGTGCCCATGGTCCTCGTCGCCAAAGTCGGCAACCCACTCGAGCAACAGGACGCCAAGCGCGGGAACCGAGGCAAGCGCGATTCGCAGCTGGTGCTTATGGGGTTCTTGCAGAAGATCATGTTCGACGAGCGGATGACCACATTTGAGTATGAGTTTTTCAACTCAATTTGGCGTTGCACTGGCGTGTGCCCGGACAAATACGAGCTTGTGCTGTGCGTCGATGCGGATACCAAGGTGTTCCCCGATTCGTTGACGCGTATGACCGCGTGCATGGTTAATGATCCGGAGATCATGGGTCTCTGTGGTGAGACAAAGATTGCGAACAAGGCGGATAGTTGGGTCACCATGATCCAAGGTGAGTTTCTCCCGTTTCGCACTAGCGGAAGGGCATTGGACTGATGTGGAAATTTATAGTGTTTGAGTATTACATTTCCCACCACCTGACTAAGGCGTTCGAGTCTATGTTTGGAGGTGTCACTTGCTTACCCGGATGTTTCAGCATGTACCGCATCAAGGCACCCAAAGCGGAGAGCGGCTACTGGGTACCCATCCTCGCCAACCCAGACATCGTTGAGCACTACTCCGAGAATATCGTCGATACTCTTCACAAGAAAAACCTGCTCCTCCTCGGCGAGGATCGGTACCTCACTACGCTCATGCTTAAGACATTCCCCAAGCGAAAAATGGTGTTCTGCCCTCAGGCCGTGTGTAAGACGATTGTCCCCGACCAGTTTAGAGTCCTCCTCTCACAACGTCGTCGGTGGATCAATTCAACAATCCATAATCTTGCCGAACTCCTGTTGGTGAGGGACCTCTGCGGCACATTCTGCTTCTCGATGCAATTCGTCGTGTTCATGGAACTAGCGGGGACACTCGTACTCCCAGCCGCCATCTCGTTTACCGTCTACCTCATCATCAGCTCGGCTATCAGCGGAGGCTCGCAGAATGTCATTCCTCTCGTATTGCTTGCTATCATCCTAGGTCTCCCTGGGTTGCTCATCGTCGTCACGTCACGCAAGATCGCGTACCTTGGGTGGATGGTGGTCTATCTTTTCTCGCTCCCTGTGTGGAATCTCATCCTCCCTACATATGCCTTCTGGCACTTTGACGATTTCTCCTGGGGTCAAACACGCCAAGTTGCCGGAGACAAGGGCGGCAACCACGGTGACAAGGAGGGTGTGTTCGACTCAACTCATATCGTCATGAAGCGATGGGCCGAGTTTGAGAGGGAACGAAGGTGGAGAGTGGGGACGCAATCGAGAGACTCGCACCTTAATGGCTTGAATGCACGAGGGTGGGTTGATCCTAATTCTCACAATATAGCATGCAATCTGGACTTACGCAACTGATCTACAGACACCGGTACTCGTTAATTTCGGTGCCTGATACATCGTACGACCCCTACGGACGACCCGGATTTATGAACGCGCAACAGCACTCTGACTCGCGTGAGGGGTCTCCTCATGGCTACCCACGCAACCGAAGTGATGCGACACCCCTCTTGACGCTTCCCGCTCCGATAGCGGTCTCACCTGCTACAGGCACGCCCTCGGGTTCTTCTTCGCTCGCCGATGCGCCTTACGTTCGAATCGCAGATAATTCTATCACCGTGTCTCCATCCTCATCGGAGGTACCCGGTGATCCTGACCGCGAACCCACACTCACTGACTCGAACTCGATGGCGTCCGGTGGCACTATGGTCAATATGGGCCCTAACGCTGTCATCCGCGCCGCTCCGGGGCAAGCTATTTACCCTGGTGAAACCCCGAACCCATACCTCAACTCGCAGCCGCAGACGGCCACCTATGACCAAGCACCGGTCTCTCACGTCGCCTTGTATGGGTATGCGCCGGAACCCACAATGGACGAGTATCAGCAGTATCAGCAGTATCAGCACCAGCATCAGCAATACATGCCTTCACCTGTTCAGCAGCCACAGCCGATTCCCTCGCCGTCACCGCAACCACAGCAACTTCCCGAACCCGAGCGGATTCACCGACGACAGTCCCGTGGATATAGCCTGGTCGATCATGGTCCTGTCAGCTCCCCAGATATACAGGTTCGACGAGTAACCGCCAATAGGCAGAGCAAAAGACAGAGTGGCAGTCACGCCAGTCACGCCACACCAAGACCCAACCAGAGAAACTCGGCACATGTACTCAGTCCTAGTTCTCCGTCACCTCAGAATGACTTCTATGTGGCTTCACCCCCGTCTCAGCAGTACTTCCTACCTCCTGGAGCTGCTCCGCCTCGCGGCTATCACGGACCGCAATGATCATAACGCACATTATCATGTAGATCTCCGTACTCTTTTCGCACCTCCCTCACTCCTCCCGTTGTCGCCGCTGTTTGCTAGCCTGTGTCTGCATTTGCACCTACAACAAAAACATTGGACGTTTTATCCCCATTTCTACGCCACATTTAATATTGATACCATGGCGTTTGAGCCTTGGCCTCCTGCATTTTACTTCCCTTCCTTTTCCCCTCCATCCAGTCGACCTGTCGTCCCTTTTCACGAAAACCCAGTTCCCACCTTGTTACACCCACGGATTAGTTATTGGACTCTTTTCCCGTTGGGCCACATCTTTTGGAACAGACACTCCAGCTGGCGGTTTCGCTTTGACGTCGTTGCTCATTATGACTCGAAAAATGTTGTTACATACAAGAGCGTTACTGGATTACGAGGTACTTAGTCTAGTAGCGCAGATGAAGCACTTCGATCCAGCATAGAACGACCTAAATTATAAGATTGACCAAATATACAGAGGATTGCGACCACCTTTGTATCAATTGTATATAATACCGTGCTCGCACAGGATGTCTGGCTTGAGGAAAACAATATCTTCTGTGACAGTGATTCCAATGGTGTTTACACGCTTCCTCCGTGCTTGAAGCCCTAACCTAACGGTAAGGGCAATCGCACAACGCTCATTCGGACACTTATGATGCTCGGGTGCTAGGCGCATACTACGATGATCCACTTGCTTGCCCGTGGTGGGTTTAAAGACAGAGATGTCGATGTCGAGGTAAGCGACGCGGATCTTGTCTTGAATTGCCCAAGCAGATTGGTAAATTTTTTGCAGGCGCAAGGAAAATGTCGTCATAAGCTCGTCGAGTGAAAGACGTTTTGACGGTTCGCTCGATTTAAATTCGTTGAAGGCTCGGTGCAACTCTTCAAGGCAGATGGATGATTTCGTTTGGATAAGGGAGGCGAGGTCCCTAAACTCGGTTGCTGCGAGATATGTTACTGCTCTCCATGTGCCCGCTAGTCTACTGTTTGCGTCTTCAAGTCTCTGGTAGAGAACTCCCACCGTGTCATCGAAGGTTATGGAAGAGGAGTGGATACGGTCGGCAGCAGGGATAAAGTGACGAAAGACGTCTTCTACCAGGTAGCCTAGTACTGCATGCTGAATCATAGGTTCGAGGAGAGAGTCGACAGTGAAATCCGATGAAGAGGTAAGATAGTGTTTGGTCGCGGTTCTCATGTATCGCGGGGCCTTCAAACCCCTCGCCACGCGGGTCAAGGCCCTTTGTGGTACGTATTTCCTCAGTGGTGTGTTGAGCGGTTTTCCTGATCCCGACAGACACCCAGTAACGGTATTGCAAAGATCATGCGCAAAATGCAGGGCTTCTAATTGCAAATATCAGCCCGGCTGCTGGATGAGCGATGCGAACAGCACACCTTCATTCAAATCTGCAACCATAGTGGTTATGATTGACATATCCTCTTCATTTGGGAGGTGAGGGCGGTTGAAAAGCTCGCTTCGAAGACTGGACAAGCTATCAAATGCCTGTTCCTGTTCATGCACAACACCACCCATAGGGAAAGATTCGACACGCGCATCCTCTTCTAAGGAGGCATTTGACAGCGATCCCGAAAATATATCCGAATGCATCCCATCCAAGTCGTTCTCAAGCTGATTTGGTGAGCCGCGTTCAGACCTGTCCTCAAGTTAGTACGCGGACGGGCAGGCGTTTGCTCGGTTGCTCACCTTTTATACGGCTGTAGACGCAAGTTTGCGCTAGCTTGGGCTTTCGGCATGATTGGGTGGAGGACAAACAGGTGGTGGTGGTGGTGGTGGCTTCTCGTTCGACTTCGACTTTTCCACATTTTGCGAGATGAAAAGTCTGCAGGACCTAACCTGGGGAGCCGAGAAGACAGAGCAGCTCGTGTTCACGCTAGACATTGGCACAACGAGTAGTGAGTTTGGCGAGCTTGCCCAAATCCCAAACTCATTCTGGCCAAAGGCGCAGTCTCCTTTTGTCATCTAGTCCCTAAGAAAAGGGTGGAAATCACTACCGTCCACCGATGGAAGGGGCAGGAGGAGCTGTATGGTGAACCCAAGGCAGGTTTGGTCCACGCTGTATGAGAGCGTATGATGATTTGCTAGGTCCCAACCATAATTGCATATCGGGAAGGAGTAGCCGTTGCCTTTGGAGCAGAGGCTCGCTTGAAGACAGAGGAAGATGAAGCCAAGGTGCTGGAGATTGCCGAGGGATTCAAGCTACTGTCATTCTCTGCCTCCTGGTCTGATAGATACGCAGCATACTAACCATAGTACTAGGCTTCACCCCGAGCATATGCGCGAGAGCGTGTTTTTAAGCCGGCCTTCACTCCCCACTGGTGTAAACATTCAACAAGTTTATCGCGACTTCATTCGGTTTTTGTACGAAGCTGCACGCGACTGCCTGCTACTCACTGCATTTGATGGCAGCGGAGTATGGCAGCGACTAAAAGATGCCATCGTTCTCGTCTTCGCAATCCCGAATGCATGGGAGTTTCAAGCACAAACCGTCATTCGAGATGCTGTAAGAGCAGCCAACGTTGGCCACTCTGACATACGATTCGTCACTGAAGCCGAAGCCGCTGTCCACTATGCGCTACAATACAGCAACGGGGACGGGGAATGGCTCCAGGTCGGAACAACCTTCCTTGTGGTGGACGCAGGAGGGTCCACTGTTGATTCGACTCTATACACCTGCACGGCGACAGCACCGCGGCTCACTTTGAAAGAGGCTCGCATCCCGATCTGCGAGCAAGCTGGCGCGATTTTTGTGGACTATGAAATGGAAAAGCTACTCAGTAAGCGACTCCATGACCTGCAGTTCGATATGCAGGATTTCCCGGGGGTCATGTCGAACCTTATCGTCTCATTCGAAAGAGACGCCAAACGGCGGTTTGATGGGACACAGGAGAGGCTTTTGGTCAACTCAGGGTTTTTCAACTTGAATCACCCGGGGATTGTGAAGGGCAAGTTAGGGTTGACAAACAGCGAATTGAAGGAGGCGTTCGATTCACCAATTGGGATCATCGTCTCACAATGTCAGAGTCTGGTGGGGACCCCAGGCCCGCCTGTATCGGTGAGAACCATTCCTAAAAATTTGTGTTGTAGAATATTGAGTCAACATCCAGCGCTTGATACTTGTGGGTGGGTTCGGTGAATCGCGGTATCTACAAGGTCAACTCCGAGTTGCAACACCAGGCGTGCCAATTATCCTGCCAAGGGACTCATCGTGGGTCTCGTATTGCTACCCGGAAGGTAACAGGGCTCACTCTATGTTCCAGGCGGAAGGCGGCGGTTGAAGGAGCGATGCTCTGGTATGCCAAGCAATCAGTGGTTGCTCGTATGGCCAAGCGAACCTTTGGCATTGAAGGATGCGTGCAGTACAACCCAAGGCTGGCATCACACAGAGAAATGGCTCACGAGTTCCGGATCGACCAATCTGGTGTTGCAAAGCGACGTGGCTGGTGGGAACTTTGCGTGAAGAGGGTAGGTATACTAACATACACTGGATGTGGTACTCACACATCCTTGTAGGGTGAAATCATTTCTCAACAACGGCCAAAAGTTATGCAGAGGCACTGGGAGTATATTGGCAAACCGAAACCAGAGCAATTAAAGGTTCAAATACCCATACTGAGTTATGATGGAGAAGATGCTCTGGAGTGGGTGACAAATATTGATGGTCAGCACCTCCCTCGCCCAGTCTATTAGAGTCTTGACCCAAATTCTCAAAGGCTCATATGCACCGGGCATCAAAGAAGTCTGTGTCATCGAAGCAGACCTCAGTCATTGCGAGTTGTTCAGACAACAGGCATGGAACCCGATATACCACGTAGAATTTAGTATCGCAATTTACTTTGGTGGCACGGCACTAGAAGCTAAGCTACTCTGGGATGAACATGTCAGTATCTGTGCTCATTCACTACGAGTAGGATTGCATTTGCTGATGTGGCGTCTGACATCAAGGGATCTCCCAAAGAAGGTAACGCCGCGGTGATACCGAGCTCCATCGTCTAGGCACACCATCTTGAAGTCCTGATCAGAGTACAACGTCATCTCGTCCATATAGCTTTGCAACTTCATTGTAGTGTTCTTGATGTCGCCCTCTCACAATTGACACATGTTTGATAGTGGGGAAATGCTCTGATTCATTCGATGCTCTACAGAACTCATCGATCGACCTCTCTGTAAACGATGTCAGAACAAGGTTTTGAGTGCAATCTTGCCAGGGAACTGACCCAAACACCAGATCCTATGAAAACCGACGCATCAACCAGCGAACGGAAAGAAGAAGATGGATGGGTGCTTACCATAGTACCGATGATCGCGACTGCGTCCGCCAAATAATGCTGTGAGGGAAGGTAAGTCTGGGGTCAGAATCGAAGCGAAACTGGCATACGTCTATAAAAAACACCATCAGCATGCTTTTCTCTGCGTATGGTTCGCCACTCACGTCTCATAATAAAGTCTGACCCCGCCAAATGAGCAAACCCAGGCGCGCGCACCTTGCACCTGTATGGGCGATTCGAACCGTCGCTGGAAATACAATGAGCCCGCTTCCAAAACCTGCGTACATTTTCCTTGGACGTACGAAACCAAGTAGACACCCATCTCGCCCTTCGGTGCTTCGATCGCCGAATAAGTCTCACCTGCTCCCGGTCAGTGATGTAGAGCGTGTAGAGAATTGGGTTGCATACCGGGAGGAACAGAGTACCCCTCACTGAACAATTTGAAATGGTGGATGAGCGACTCCATGCTTTCCTTCATCATAGCACGGGGAGGTGGAACAATTTTGTGATCATCGATCTTGATAGCACCAGGAGGCATCCTGTTCAGGCACTGAAGAGCGTCAAAAGGTCAGTATTTCCTTTGGTCACCGGGACGGGGAAGACGCACTTGGTCGATGATCCTCAAACTCTCGCGCATCTCCTGCACCCGGCAGAGATATCGGTCATAGCAATCACCCTTGCTACCGATGGGGATATCAAACTCGACTTCGGCATACTTCTCATACGGCGCGGCCTTTCTAATATCCCACGGCACACCGCTACCTCTCAACATGACACCGGAGAACCCATAATCTAGCGCCTGTTGTGCAGTGACGGGGCCGATGCCAACCGTACGCGCCTTCCAAATACGGTTGCCTGTCACGACCTCTTCGATTTCGTCGACGCGCGAGGAGAACTGGGTCGCCCAGCGGAAGATGTCGTCGAGCATGCCGTGTGGAAGGTCAAAGGATACACCACCCGGTCGGACATAGTTGGCGTGCAGGCGTGCACCGGAGACACGTTCGTAGAACTCCATGAGTTTTTCGCGCTCTTCGAAACCCCACAGGAACGGCGTGAGAGCGCCGACGTCCATTGCGTGTGTGAGAACGGCCATGAGGTCTAAACGGCATTTCGATGGTCAGACGTCCGGACGTGGAGTGGAGAGGAACGCACGGTTCAGGACACGGGTGATTTCACCAAACAAAGTTCGGATCCATTTGGCGCGCTCTGGAATCTCGATATTGAGGAGCTTCTCAACGGCAAGCGAGAAACATTGTTCATTGGTCACTGTAGCCAAAGGAGTGAGTGGTAAATCGTGAGGAAACCAGCAGGTTTGTGTACTCATGGAGACATAGTCAAAACGATCAAAGTAGGGCAACGCTTGGGTATATGTCTTGTATTCGATTAGTTTTTCCGACCCTCGATGAAGCAAACCGATGTGCTAAACCAAAGGATTAAATGTTATGAGCGATAAACCCGACGAGGTGAACTCACCGGGTCGGCTCGAAGGATTTCTTCGCCATTCAATTCTAATATGAGACGCAGAACACCATGGGCCGCAGGATGCTGAGGACTAGGTCCGTCAAAGAGGTATTAGAGAACTCTTGAAGCGCGAGCAGCAAGTCGGAGCCTACCCGAAGTTGACTGTGAGGAGTGAAGATAGTAAGGTTAGCACGAGAGTTATCGAAGGGAAAGCTCCGAAAGGAACAGACCAGTGAAATGCTTCAGTGAAGAATTTGTACGGCCGTGCTCGTGCAAAGCTTCTTCTGCACTCATGTTCCGAATATCCTCTACAGTATGTATGTCGAATACAGTCTTAATAGGTTGAGGCTGAGCAGCCAACGCCGGAAGGGACGTCGACAGCGCTCGTCGGGCTGCACATGGCCAAGGAGCAACGCGAGCAGAGACGGCGAGATATCTTGAAGATGTTTTGAGTGCGCCCAGAGGATTTACGAACATGGGCGGGAGAGTAAGGACGGAAGGTGAGGGCCAAGTTGTTGCCCAACCACCGATGACGAATTACAAATCCCGGAGATTCGATATTTCACCCATATTTAAGCCATTTTCCGTGTGGATATTGTTTTTGTCCGCGCTTGCGTAGTGGTATTCTTATATATTATTCTTATATAGCATTCTCATAATTACCTTGATTACCCTTATTAAACGATGATAGAAAACGCATCCATTCTTTGATCAATCAATTACAGTAATTATTTATTGTGTTTACAGATCCTGGAGTGGTGCACCACTGAAGCTGACAGACGCCCAAATAAATAAACCCTGGAATTGCACACTTCCACTCCCAACCCTACCTCTCTCGTTTGCAAACCCAACCATGTCTGCACCATGCACTGCTGAAGACTCTGAGGCCTACTACTCCCTCGCCTCTCTCTCTTCCCCGTACGTGTCCCTCAGCGCTTGACAGACGCAGCCAGCAACCACGACGACCCACCAATGGACACTGACTGAGCCTTCGACGATTTCAGTACGGACTATCTAATCAAATCACCCTTCAACTCGCTTGAATACACTATCAACGTTTGCCAGGCGGTAACCACAGAGCTGTGGAACGTTGACGATGTACCAAAAGACCACGTCGGCGGCTTCTATCGCGGCAAGACAGGAGACTTCTCGATAGGGAGGACAAACGACACCGTTCGCGTCGTCGACGGCAACCCCATCATCTGGTTAACAGATGGTTCGCCATGTCCTCAGGGCAAAGATGGGCTGCGGGCGAGCACGGCAATTCGATTTGTGTGTGATAGGACGGCTGGTACCGGTACGCATGTGTTCTGCTGTTTCCACCCATATTTACCGTGCTGACATTGAGATTTACACTCCATGAATAGGTAATCCACAGCTTATTGCACAGTTTCCACCTGAAGAGGACGCAGGTTGCTCGTTCTTTGTTGAATGGCGGACAAGTGTAAGTCCTGCCTGCCCGCTTTCCCATTTCCGATGTGCGATTTGACCGCGACATTTCCAGGCTGCATGTCCCACTGGGCTCAAGAGTGCAGGCATCATCCACTCTCTAGTACTCTTCTCGGCTATGTACGTCCATTCTTCCCTCAAGACTTTCTGACCCAAGAGCCAAACCTGATCTTTGTTACCCCACAGACTCTTCGTGGCCTTTTTTGTGTACGCCGTAGCAGCAACTCTCTATAACCGCTTCTTCCTCGGGCTACGAGGGCTTGATCAACTCCCCTCGATTCCCTGCCTGCGCTGCAACTGGCTCACGGATTGCTTCGCCTGGGTACACGACAAGCTCACAGGGAGAGGAGACGGCATTGTCGGTGGACCACGCCTATCAGGGTGGGGTAACCGTGCACGGGATGGGTTCCGGCGCTTGCCAGAGGAAGAGGGGATGATGGGCGCCGAGGGTAGGTTTTCGTTAGAGGATGAAGAGGAAGAGGAGGATTCAGGACATGGCCATAATGGCTATGCGAATGGCAACGGGGTTCATTTACAAAACGAGTGGGCGACAACTGCATTTACGAGGGAGCACGATGGAATAGGGAGCGACGGGGTCATAAGGCTTTGAGCGAGCCTGAGCGTGAGCCTGTAATGGTATAATGGTACAATGGTATTGTGCTTTAGATATTTGTTTGGAGTGTATGTATGTAGGTTTCTTGGTCGTTCTCCTCAAAGTCCGTTCAGTTTATTACCTTCTCTTCTCTCAAACAGGGACCAAGGACCAAGCAGACGCCTCGTTCTCCAACCCAAACCCAACGGGGCGGTGCACCCTGTTTACGTCGGACGCTTACCTGATCGTTTCAAGCTGCCCAAGCTGCCCCACGGACCTGGATTCCCTTTATGTTTTCACCCAGCGGCATCCATTCGGAACGATGAGACTTACTTGCTCCCTTGCTCCTCGCCGCACCCTCGTAGAGTGCCACAGTCAGGATGCTACTAGATGAGGATGTCCACTATGAACCGAGGAGGGAAGCCCTGCCTACTGCCCAGGTTATCGTGCAAGAAGCGAGCACAAGAACCCAAATCCTGGAGCCTTCGACGTCCCGCATCCCGCGTACATTGAAGAAGCCCAAGGCTGCAAGAGCGCATTATTATTACCCGTCTCCTTCAACCCCTTCATCGATTCCCCTTACGAGCGCTACGCTCGCCCCAACACGTATGCCCTCCGACTCGAGCGGCTCACCAGTCCAATCTCCATCCTCGAGTTCCCCGAGTAGGAAACTCGTGAAGTCACAACACGGGAGCACAGCCCCCCTCGTTAATCCGTCTTATCCTTCACCTTCCTCGCCGTCTCCGCCGGCGTCTGCCTCAACGTCCAGCCCTGTACCACCACGCATACCCCCACCAATCCCACGAGTACAGACGCGTACATCTTGCCTGCCGGAAGAACGGGTCCGAAATGCCACGCAGTTTGGCAGCCCTGAGTGTCCCAGGCCTGCACCTACGCCTACGAGGCCGTTGCGTAGCCCACTCACATCCTCGGGTACACCTACGGTCAAGATCCCTTCGGAGCCTAGGGAGACTGGAGTGAACCCTCCACTCGTGCCGCGTTATTCAAACGTGAAGAATAAGCGGTGGGCACTATGGTGTAAGTGATGCTACTTACTCATTGGCTTATACTGAAGGTGGCTCCGCGTAGCGTTGTATCTGCTCTTGGGACTAGGAAACCTGATCCTTATTCTACGAATGAGGCGTACCTTCCCCAAATGGAGTCAGACCGAACCCAGTACGGGGACCTCAACCACTAAACGGACGGGGACACTCTATTCCTCGCCCCCTACGGAGCTTATGAATCTGTGGAAGATTGCACCCTTGGTGGACGTGTTGGTGACCTGCGGGCTATTGGCCATCTAGTAAGTCGGCTGAGTGATGCCCCCTGACCTACAAAACCTACAATACACCTTACAGCTGGGGATTGGACAAATGGTATCCGGTGACGTTCATCTCTCGCCCGTTGCCAGAAATGCTTTTCTACCTTGTACTGTTCGGTATCCAAATTGGTGAGCGGATTGGCCTCTCTCGTGATTTGTTGGGGACTGAACCGGAACCCGATTGTAGCCACGGTCGTGAATCAGGCGTTGTATGTCGAACCGAGTATTCGATGGCTTGGGCTTGTCGATGGACATCGCTTAGGCCCACAAGACCGACAAGAATTAAAAATTGAAGCCCGCGTCTCCTCCGTCTTCATGTCCATACAAGCCTTTATAGGTGCGTGTGCGTACTCATTATAACTCTTGTCTCTGATCTGCCCTTTAGTTCTTCTTGCCTTTGGAGTCGTAGCATACCACGTCGTGCATCACATACGGCACAACCACCTGAATGTCCTCAAACACCCGACCTGCCGGTATGTTCCACATGCTCCACCACCCTCTGCTTTCTTTGCATCCCCATTCGATTCGACACGTTTCAAGAATGAAATTAGTTCCACTAGTCCGCAGGTGTAATGCTCTCTTTTCTCAGCATTGATCGACGTGGTGTAAGTTAGTATAGGGACATTTCCGTGTAGCACAGAGACCTGGCAATGTACATTAATCTTCTGTAACTTTATGGCGAGCTCCTTTTTCTGACTGCCAGAAAGTGACGGCAGACTTCTTCGACCTTGCCACGTCCGACCGACCGCTTGAACCGAGCAGAACTTGCGCGTCTGAACCATTCCTTGAAACTCACATCATCAACCCCAATACCTAGCTCAAGATGGTACGCGCTGCTCGCCATGTCATCGCGTGCCACCGCACCAAATCTCGCTGACCTGCCACCGTTTCTTTCTCTCCGTCGCGCCCTCGACCTGCACGTGCTACACTGTACACTCGCACAACGTCGGGGGTCTTCATGTTTTTGACGAACACCGGACGTGGACGCGCACATGCGCGCACAGCCGACCGCATTCGAGATGCGCCAGAAGAATGAAAAGTTCGCACAAAAGGTGCGCGAGGGGAAGCATGCCGTGAAGCCCTCGATGCGGGACAGAATCGTAAACAAGACGCCGATACCAATGTGGGCGCTGGGACTCTGCATCTTTGTTGTTATGGGTGGATGTGAGTGCTTTTTGGAAGAGAGAATGATAACCGACGTACTGATCTTCTTTATTCGTTCTAGTCATCTTTGAGTTGTTGAGACTCGCCCTCCTCAAGTGAACGATTGAACACGGCGAGGAGCCCGTTACCGTTCCTGGGTTTGGTTCTTGCCGGTCTGCCGGTCTCGATGTTACTTCGCTCTATCTTACACAGATTATCCTCTGTATAATATAATATAAAAAGCATGGCACCGATTCACAGAATGAGGCCGAACAGGGTGTTGAGTTGTAATGGGTATGTTGGGTATGTTGGGTATGTTGGGTATGTTGGGTATGTTGGGTATGTTGGGTATGTTGGGTATGTTGGGTATGTTGGGTACAGTTAGTATGGTAAATCACCGTAGGTTACGATCGTCGTTCGCAGCAGCTTCATACAATTGCAGCGCGACTTCAGCAAGACACAAATCAACCGGGATCAAGTCGGCCTCACCCAGCTTTTGCACACCTTCAATGAAAAAAAAAATAGTCAAGCCCTCGAAAGTGAAATCAAGATACATCTTTTCTGGGATTTATTCGTCACATGACACCGAGTGCCTTCTATTGTACTCCTTCAATTCACACAACCCCGCAGTCAACAATCGTGATGGTCTTTTTGGGTGTGCCAGTTGAGCTGCCAAGGGCCTCGATATCCTTTACGACGTCTTGACCCGTCACGACCTCGCCGAACACGACATGCTTGTTATCGAGCCAACTGGTGACCACTGTGGTGATGAAGAATTGCGAGCCGTTGGTGTTTTTGCCAGCATTGGCCATCGAGAGCAAATAAGGGCGATCGTGTTTCAAGATGAAGTTCTCATCTAATGAGTTCCGGCCGTCAGCATTCTCTAAGATGAAAGGTCTGATGCTCACCATCGAACTTGTCCCCCTTGTCCGTGTAGATACACCTGCCACCAGTGCCGTTGCCTCTGGTGAAGTCGCCGCCTTGGAGCATGAACTGCAGATGACGAGATTACGTCAGGCGCGTCTATTCTTAGAGGATCTAAGAGAACCAGAGCCCAGCGGCAGATGGTTTGGTAACTAGGTTCGGGAGATCTCTCTCGAATGAATGGAAGGTGCCACTACGCCAATCGGCTAGTGTGGAGCCCCCGCCTAGTTGACATGGAGGGAATAACGACGCACACTGGGGATGACACGGTGGAACTTTGATCCTTTGTAGCCAGCGCCCGCTTCTCTGGTGGCAAGGGTGCGGAAGTTGTTCGCAGTTCTGGGTACGGTTTCTAATTGCCAATTCGAACCAGAATGCAGGTGGGTGGTGATGGCGAGCGGGGGGCGGGAGATTAACCAAACGATGAAAGGCAGATTCGGGGAAGATTGTTTGTCAGTGAAGAATCCGATCCGGGAAAGAGGGGAAGGCTCTGATCGGGTTCGATCTCGCATGGAGCCACAGAGCGCCGTACGTACGATCGAAGAGCTTAAACTCGATGCGGCGGACCTCCTGTTTGCCCTCGATAGCGATGTCGAACTGGACGCAGAGGTGACGAGCAGCACCGCAGGTGGTTGGAAAGATAACGCAGCCGATGAGGACGATCGAGGACGGATCTGAGTAACAAACGAGGGTTCAAGGGATGGGAATGACTGACGTATACGTTAGACATGTTTTGGGGTTACAAGGTTGAGGAGCAGTGGAGTAGTGGAGCAGTGGAGCAGTTCAAGTGATCCAGTGTTTGGTTGACAAACCACCTGCCCTTTTGTTGTTCACCACCTGGCATTTATCATAATCTGGTACAAATTGCAAGTTGCAACATATTGCAAAGATGGTGAAATCTTGTTACCGAATACCGAACGGTACATGCATGCTATGTGCTAGATACTCCGAGACGCGAAATACCCTTCCGAAATGACGGACCTGAAACGGTTTGCATGCAGCGAATAGCATACATAATGATAGGAAATTCACTCTGGTGTACCAGTCATTGCCCACTCTCTAAACCATTGACTTCGCCGTCTCTCGGCGACCGCATTACAACGTCTTCGCCATCCTTGCGTAGTTCCAGCTTGGGAACCTTCTTTGGGCTGCGAAAATCGGCGGAAGGTTCAGACTCCGCCGACCGCTCCCTCTTGACTCCCCTCAATTTTTCTGTTAATGCCTGCGGCGAGAATGGTGTCCTCGACAAATTGAAGGTTGGTACACAGTAGGGTTTCTCTTTGCTCTTTTTTGGGCTACTTCCTTTTCCTTCCTCTGCGTTCTTTTTTTCCTTGTCGAGAGAAGGGTCGGACCGCTCCCAGGGTAGCCTCGGCTGAAACTCCATCTTCCAGTTCTCTCCCAAACCAGTCTCATGATATCCAAGCTTCCACAGCCAATCGTCGACTTTGCCATAGTGTCGTTCGTCGTCTGGCTTGAAGCCAAAGTCCCGTACTTTGATACCCTTTCGCAGGGCGCGACGCATTAAACGCGTTGCATGCGGAAGATCTTCCCATGGGCTAAGTGGAACGGTGGGTGCGAGATCCGTATCGTCATCATCGACATCGAACCGTTCTGGGAAGTCGTGATTGTCCTCGACAGCTTGGGTTTCGGTCAGCGACAGGATTTCTGGGTTGTAAGGAACATTGCCCTGTTGGAATGGAGATAATATAATTTGAGATTGCGAGATGGACGCTCCTGAAGTGAGGGCTCGCTGAGTCTGTTCTCGGCGGATCATCGCGCCTGGGAGCCCAGGCGGTGGGATATCGGGAGGACAGGATCTGCTTTGAGGGGCGAGTGTTGCTATTGTCTTTGCTCGAGACAGGGTGGTGGGTTGAGATACTTTGGAAGGTTGTTGTTCGTGAAACCCGACCGGAATAGGCATAGTTGGGTGCGTTCCTTCTCGAATAAGACCGTGGGTCGATCCAGGGAAGCTCCCGCGAGGTGGAGCCACAGCAGTCGTCTCTACAGAGAAACAGGAGACGTCAACATTAGCTTGACGCCAAAGATACACATCCAGCACGAGGGTGGGTATATGGCACGCATGACGCGATATAGACAAGACATAGACGTACTTTGTGATCCTTCTCTAAAAAGCAGCGACATGGGGGGGCGATGTTAGGACCACTCGTACGTACACGACCAGCACGTCGGTTCAACGAGGAGTTGTTTAATTAGGTATTGTAGGTATTATCGATGGTATTTGTGTGTCCTTAGGTAAAATGGCCAGTGGAGGTTGCAGACAAGAGACAGACGGCAGACATGTGCATCGGGGCTGCTGACCAATCCCCGCCCAACCAACAACAAAACAGCACCTTGGCCGCAAGGATCGCCATGCATGTTCCATATTAAGACAGTAGAGCTAATCCATCGCTACAAGCCCACTTCACAAATCCAAAGTCGGCATTGGAGTCTGATCGTCGCCTAGCGAGGAAATGCGTGTGAATATAAATACAAAGGACGAGAAAGCAAATCGGGACGTCACGTACAGTGGTTCTTCTATTTCTCGTCCTCGTCCACCTCCTAGTCCGTTTGTCTCAACCTCCTTGGCGATTACCCTCATGATGCTGCTCACGCTCAGCCCACTCGACCCTCCCGCGGCGGCCTTCTCTTCAAAAGATGTGGCGACCTTCTGCAATGTCAGAAGAGCACGTAGTGCTCGTTCAGGAAGAGTCAAGACTTTTCCTTTAGCTGCAGGCTTGGCTGGCATCGGGACTTCGAGGGCGGTCAAGAGGGCACCTTGCTTCTTCAAGGTAGACTGAGAGCGTAGGAGCTCGTACTGAAGACAATTCTCAGATCCAGTCCTCATCAGTGGCAGCATGACGCACGATAAACTGATGGACAGCGGTCGCACTTGGAAGTACTTGCTCCGATACGAGGAGAGCGAACTCCAGAGTAATTAAAGTCTATTTGAGGCAATTAGTAGTCGATTCCTTCATACCAGTTAAGAACTAACCTCTTGGACTAGCTCGTCAACCCTCCCTAGGTTCTTGATGTCGTCCACACGCACGGCGAGGAATTCTAATATTCCAATTATCGACCTCCAAAGCTCCTCCCAATGATACTCTTTCCGGGATGTCAGCGTACTAATGTGTTGATCAAAATTGTAACCCACCCAAGCGAATATGTTCGCAATGCAGGGCCCAAAGGGTGCGATGTATAGTCCAGATACAAACCCTATACGCATAAAACGTTTATTCCCAAAGAAGGTTCGAGCCCAGACAACCTTACCGGTGTGAAGCGACTTCCAGTCTTCGGTGAAGATTATGCCGCAACCACAACACACAGCAGTCGAGCAGAGGGGACAGTAGGGGGCGAGGTGCGTTCACTGAGGGCAGATAAGGTTGCCTCTGGATAGAGGAGTATTAGTAGAAGACAAAGTGACCGCGATGCAGAGCCGACCTGCCGACATAGCCGAACGATGCCTTCTTCTCGAGCCAACTTCCTGAAAATAGGTTCTTCCTCTACCAGTAGCAGCAGTGTCCGTAAAGTGAGGTTGGCATAGGCCAGCGACCGTGCTGTAGCCGTTGAGCCAGCATGCGAGAGAATATAAGAGCACAACGAAAGCGTTGCGATTGGAAGCGGTGGTCTGGTGGATGTTGACTCATTGGTAGCACCAGAAAGTGTTTCAAGGAAGACTGAGCCAAAGAGTTGGTTGAGCTGCAGGAATTCGTAAAACGGCAGTAGAGCGATCGTCGCTTCTATTGGCCTTTGGATACGATGAAGTAACATTCGTGGTATGGATGGGAGGTGCACTTACTGATCCTTGAAAAGCTCCTTGGGTGTTTCCACGGGCATGGTGGCGAGAGCCCGATCTGGTCGTAATGACGCAAATAAAGCGCCCATAGAGGATACCAGAGTTGGGGGAGAGTCATCATATATGTCCTGATATCGTCTACTGAGTGTCAGTATTCGGCCGCTCACACTTTCGTTCCGGGGGCTTACTTGGTGGCGGTGTCAAAGGCAAAGGCAATGGCCCAGCAGACCTTTGCAAAGAGCTCGTGGTCGGCGCTTTCACGGATTCGTCGAAGATATGGGTTGAGATTTGCTGCTTCGGACTTGTGAAAATTCGCGAGCAAGGATAGGAGGAGCGTAGCCTCAAAAGTGAACGCCGTTGTACCAGGAGATTTGATCATCTGGGGACGGAAGTTCTATATGACGGAGTGGACTGAACCCAGGAGCGCACCAAAACTATAGCAGAGAATAGATCCCTTCGAAGGAAGTATGCACCAGGGCTCAACTGCTGAATGCCACACATGAATACAAGAGACAGTTGAAGAGTCTTATGACGAAGGTGGGCTGTCTCGATATATTAGTCAGGATGGTGTAGAGGCCTAGTTATTGGGTAGCCGATATACCGGATGCCGTGCTGTCCTTCAACACGTTTTCTACCGCTCCTGTCAGTTGCTGCCCAATAATTTAGTCCTTTTCAAGAATAAATAGATCATGAGCGCACCCCGAAGATATTATCGCTCTCTGTGACACTTCCGGCTAATATGTCCATCACCTCCCACCCACTCAAGTCCTTTCGGAGCACAGCTCCAAGAAGTACTGAGGCAGTAATCAGACCATTTACCTTCCGCTGGTCCGTGACACTTGCTTCAGCAAACACGGCGATACATTTCTGAAAGAGAGTGGTAATGAGAGGCTACAGAAGATTTGGGTATTGGTTAGTGAATACAAGTAATGCTACAGTCTGAGAATACTCGCCTTCTGTGGACCCAAGCAACTCGCTCTGCTCAGCCCACCCAGTTGGCCAGAGAGCCAGGTAGAGTCTACATCAAGAGCCAGTAAATCCGCCCAAAATTGGTCAGTGGTAATCTGAGGAGAGATCTGGGAAGGCTCTGATCCCTGTTGAGAGAGCAAACACCACATGAGGTTCACAGAAAACGATGCTTGTGGGGTTCTAATACCAACACTAAGGAGCTTCTCGTATGTCAACTCATACTTTGATCTCAGGAGGGCCATGGAGTAGGCAACTATCCAGTCTCGTTCCGCAAGGAGAGGTCGAAGTTGCGACTTTATTTTCCGCCAGACGTTTTGACAGTGGAGTGGCGTGGTGTATACAGAGAATAATGCGAATACATTAGATAAAGCGAATATGAGAGTAGTCAAACATTGTGCTCTGCTCGTTGCTCAACTTCCAGAATGGAGAAATAGCCATAATACCGACGTTGTGGAGCAGTACTCACACTCCTGAATTGGCATTGAGATAGAATAAATGGCTATATGACCCATGTGCACCTCGCGTACGTCCCGGGTTGCTTCTGTTTCGTCGAGTGCATATGTAGCTTCGAATAGAAATATCCACCATGCACTGCGCTTGACTGTTGGCCAAAACGGATTGGTTCCGCAAAGATGTAATATGATAGCTCGCCAGCTACTTGTTATCCAGTACCTAGATAGAGATCTGGGAGAACAGGCTGTGACAGGAAGGAGGAGAAAGGCCAGGTCGCTACCCACAAAGGACGCTTCACCTTAAGCAGACACGAGAGGGTCAAATTATTGAATGACTGTGACTGCAAGGAGTGAACATGTCATTGAGATTCGAGTGATGGCGTGTCACGTTCAAGTTTGCCAGACATAGGCTGATGAAGCCCCATTATGTGGTGTAATAAAGATATCTAATCAATATTAAAATGCTCAGGTGGGCAATATATACCGCCTTGAAAGAACGCGAAGTTTTGTCTGGTATCCAGGATGATATCCTCATGCTCCACCGCTACAGAAGCTTTCATCAGTTCTGAATCGAGACGAAGAAAGGGTGATCCGACATACACTAAGATGTTGTTACTGAGCGCGGAACCCACAGGTCAGTGCCAGGAGGAAAGTGTCTCTGGGACAAGGTAGGCACTTACATAGGGATATGTATCAGCTTGACAAAATAGCCGATGAGGCCCATAACGGCGAAGCCAATTGCGACTGCCTTTGAGATTTGGAGGTATTCTGCCAGCACAAGGACTTGTCAGGACAGCAGCCCACGGGCTTTGTAGTTGAGAAGTTATCTTGCAACCACATACCCTTCTGAGAAGGTTTTGTGCAGCGGGTAAGGAACTGAAGAAGTGCCAGCGAATGTTCAGCAGGTTTCGACAGTCGCTGGCGGCGGGCGACTGACCTGGTTGCCCTCTTTGAGAAACTGCTGGGGAATCTCAACGAATTCTCGGACTTTGTCAGACATTTTTGGTCGTTTGGGTTGTCGAGGGTAACAAGAGGCGTATTGTATCTGAGGGAGCTAAGCTTGATCAACAAAGCAGCAGCGGCTTGCTCTCCTTCGTCACTCGGGCTATCTCCAAGTCGCGCAGAGAGCGTTACAACCTCGTTTATAACATTTGCCACTGTCTTGTACCATCAATACCAGCAAGCGATTCCCGCCAGCCTCAGTTTGCTCGCTTTGGTGCGGAGTCTGTGGTCGCGCGACCTGCCTAAACTCCGTGTCGGGTGCTTTTGAGAACCACTTAATATGTGCTGACTCGCTATTATTTAGGGTCCAAGATGAACTCCTCCCTCCTGAGCTTGCCAGACGAGATTCTTATCCTCATCGCGGAGTTCACACCTGTAGGCGACCTCCGACATCTCCGACTCGTACGTCCTATTACTTTAGATACAATCTAATTGTTATATTCGTTCTTACCGAGTGTGGCCCGCTAGGTTTGCAAAAGGCTGTTGGCCATCTATGGTGCTACCCTTTTACCACTGAACAACCTGCTTGCACAGCAATCACGGGAACTTCTTCACCACCCAGGATCAACGAGGCGTAATGTGCACCACATTCGCGCGGAACACGATGCCCTCAATCACAATTGGTTTCGTCTCGCTACAGACTTGGATCCCGACCTTGGCTTAGAGGAAGGGGCCAAGACCAAGTTCTACTTCAACCCGTTCTCTCGATCTCACATCTTGTTTGAGGATGATCTTGCATTGTTGTGTCGAAACATTCGCTTCAGCGCGGGCTGGGCCCTCGAGGTATGGCGAATGCCAAACGAGGAAGATCCGCCGAAGACCAGCAACAAGCTCCTTTTCACTCACCAAAGCGCTCATTGGGGTGAATCTACCCCTCTACACGAGACGCTCAATGATTTTCACTTTGATCCACGACAGAAACTACTGGTGACGGTACAAACCATGTATGCGACTTACTCAATAAGGCACAAATATTCAGTACTCACGCACTAACAACCCTAAACTACAGGGTCATAGAGCTACCAGAACCAATCTTCACCGCGACTATGCCACGCCTTCCTCCGTCTATTTCACTGTACAAGTCATTGCCCGAAAGTCCTGTAGACGATCGGACGGACCCTTTTCTCTGCGTCAAGATAGAAAAACCCTCACTGGATGACCGAACACAAGAATCCGCATTACAACTTAATGTGGTCCCGCAACACTCTTCTCTCCCAGCTCTTGAAGTCAAACCTGAGCTGTCTTTGGACCCTGTCTCTTCAGCTCCTGTCTCGGCCCCCTCGAAGGAAGAACGGGTGTTTGAACACGCTGGAGAAAAGAATGAGGAGGCTGCGCATGGTATAGATTCCATGAAGGAAGGACTCATTGACCACTACTCAGTGGTTCTCGATGCATTACAAGAGTCGAGCAAGGTCCTGGAGGAAGTTGACCCCAATGCGGCTCTTTCGTGCCCACCGGTGGATTCCGAAGACCCTTCTTTTGACATCCTCGAAGCTGAACCGTTGGAAGCAACCCAAGGGTCGAACAACGAGACTCCGGGTGCGGATTCGTGCGAAGGCAATGTGGGCTGGGAATTTTCCGCTGCAGCGTCGCAACAGCCAGAGCCCTGGGCAGTCCCATTGCCCAAGAGCCGCCCACCTACACCCCAAGCACATCTCATCCCACTTCCAGACAGCCCACCTGGGACTCCCGATCCCCTCGTCACTCCCCTTCCCAACAGTTCCACCCCTGTCCAACCAGAACTCGAGTCGCCGCCTGTCGTTGTCCGACCAGAGCCAAGGCCCCCACCTATGCGAAGACATGCCTACCAGGTCATACGAATTTATGATCTCTTCAAGGGCGGTCCACACCCTGATGCTACCCCGTATGCCTCCAAGGCTGATCGAGCACGATGGGCAGCTGCCAATCCGGATGTGAAGATAACAGGGAAGGGGGATGTTGTGGAGATCGAAGAGGAGTTTCGGTATTGGAAGGGGCTTGCATATGCCGTGTCGGAGGCGGAGAGGCCGCATGTCCAGGTCGTGGACGATCTTGTGCTCTTTCGGAGTATTGACCAGTTTAAGGGCTCGTATTTGCTTATCTGGAACTGGAAGACGAAGGCTAAGCAGGTTCTCGTAAGTTCTATGTCACAATTGCCGTTGGCTGTGTACTCATATCGGATTCCTACAGTGGTTCCAGGAAAAGGCAATCAACTACACGATTATCTCTCACGATACGATTCTCGTGTGTTGTTTCAATGGGGAGAAGCGGCAGCCGCTGCTCAAAGTTTTCAGCAATGCCGTCTCGCCCACCGGACAGGAGAGCCCAGTGCCTGCAACACCTTCGACCACGTCTTCTCCACCGCCTAGGCCAGCGTCGGCACCTTGGGCTGCTCCTGAATTTCGCCAATGGACCCACCGCGCAACGTTCGCAATGCCAAACTTGACGCAAGAGGGTGCGAACTCCTTGAATGACATGTGGCTCTGGTGCACGCCTATCCAACGATTACGTTCTGACGCCTCTGTCCTGGCGTCGGATATGCCACACCTTCGTACTCAGCCGTGCCCCGAGCAGGCGTTTGTGTTCCTGCGGACACGATGGCACTTCCAACCCCCCATGGCTGTGTTTGCGATGAAGAGATCTACATTCTTAGATGCGGTACACCCGCAAACAGGAGATCGTGATCCTCCCCTCTCGCCGCAGACCGTCCGCCCATGGAGTTCCTGGGGTCCCAAGAATACACGGCTACTACCTGCGTCACACCTCGTTAAGGCTGCACGAGGGCCCACGCCTCCATGCCACGGCTCTCGTATCATCACCTTGCTGGATAAGTCAAAAAGTGAAGGTCATCATGAGACAGAGGAGGATACAGCGGCTGTCAAAAGGAATGCAAGCATGCTAGATTTCAGTACCGCGACCGTAGAGTGGGCGTTAAGTGATGAGGGTAAGGCCGCAGGTGTCAAGTACGTCGACGTCGATCGAGATTATGACCAATACAAGGCGGACGACCATAAGGGCAAGGGCAAGGAGAAACCCGGCAACATCGAGGAAAAGGAAGAGATTGGAACCGTCACAGAAAGGTTGCTCCATCTCGGTTCTACAGCTCGCCAAGTGAGGGGTTTGGAGCCGGTCGTGGAGACCCACCTACCATATTACGAGGTAGTATCGGATATGGTCCCCCGTAACGTTTTGGAACTACGAGTGGATGATAAAAGAGTCTTTGTTGCGGTGCGTCATTCTATTTTAAATTTCTTAATTTATAGCTCCTATGGTAAAACTCAACCTCTAGACGAAGGATGCGGATGACCCGGACAATGCTATGGTTGTATGGCCAATGTGGTCTCGCGCAACTGCTTGATGTAATTTGAATGTTGTGATCGCATCGCCATTGCCCCTATTTCGGAGGGGTGCAGCGTTGGCCTGCACTTGCTTGTATCGTTCTCGTCTTATCCTTGCATGCATCATCTTGCTCGATGTTTTGGGTCGCAGCTCTCATGTATTACGCCGCAATGGAGATTTACCTTATACAACCATGAAACGTGAGCAACAAGCAGCCTGGGATCAGAGAACGAGAATCGAGAGACAAATGCAGCGAACGAGTGGCAGCCTGTGATAGCAAAGTGCAAATGAACCGCAAGAGAATGAGGTAGGAAAGAACACGCAATCCTCATACTAACTTGATGGAGAAAAGAGAGAGAGACACATATGGAGCGAAACACAAGGGTAAATGAAAATACGAGATTGAAGTGGAGGCACAGAAGTAAATATCTTAGGATTATTTGGAGATGGCTGGTATATGCATATTGATTGCTGCAAATAGTCAACATCCAAATCACAGTGATGGTGAGACTGAAGAGGGACTGACCCCGTGCCCAAGTCAAAGCGTCCGATGTTGTAGGGATGTCAAAGTACAGGATAGCCTTGTTGTCCACTAAACGAAGCGCTAGAGGGATGGTGAGTCGTTTATAGTCGGTGACGACTGTGAATGGGCATACCGTTGCCATGGACGACACTGGCAGGCTGTGGAACGGTTTGCATCCGTAGTACAGCCCAGAGGTCGACAGGTCCATTAGAATCCTTCCCTCCACTTGGGTCTTTGCAGAGAACAAGCAAATCATTACATAGAATCGCGACCAAGGAGCGGGGTGTAACCTCGGGTTGTAGGCACTCGACGGAAATGAGTGCCTTCTCGCCCTCGGCATTCGTGACCTCAAAGTAGTTGGCGATCTTGCGGACAACGCGGGAAAGTTGCAGACGACCGTCCATAATCAGCCGACGGTGAGGTTGAACGAGAGGACTGGGGAATTTGCCCCGAATCCTAGTCTGCCACTGGACCAGTTTGCGGCGAGTCTCCGCGTCTCGCTTTCCCTCATTCATGCTACTTGCCATATTGGTGATTTCTGCGAGGGCACGATCAAGCGGATCCTCGTAAGTGTCAGACTTGGGAGGCGTCGCGCGGACAAGTTCTTCCAACTAAGAATAAGTCAGTTGCGTATTTCCTACTAGTGACTATGAGTTTACCAGAAGGCGGTACCGGGGAATCCGCTGGACGGGTAGGAGAAGATAACCTTCCAGATTCAGCTGGGAGTGACGCGGGTGTATTCGGGAACGCTTCAAGAACTGCTTGATTCGTTTCTTCTGAGATGGAGTAAGGGGATCACTCGGATTCGGCCCAGAAGTAATGGTCGCGTTACTAGTGCTTGATGTGCCATTGGCGGGAGTAGCTGTAGATCCGCCAGAAGGAGACGGCTTCTCAGACCACTGTTTGATCCTCTGTACGGCATTATCAAAGTTACTGAATGGGGTGTCAGCATCCTTCGCACCTACACCGCTCTCATGGCTAGGGGGCTCACTTGATATACGTCGAGTACATTCGCATAAAAGCGGCATGCGAGACGAACACTCGAGCAACGGCCAGAGCAGCGTTCATGGAGGCTTCGCCATCTTTATCGGTTGCGCTCTCAAGGCTGGTATAAGCTCTCTCCAAAGAAGGCAGGAACGATTCCTTGTGGAAAGAAAGTAAACTCTCAAGGCCATTGAAAACGATTTTCCGTTCGCTGGCTGGGACAACCGTCTCCTTGGTAGACACACCGCCGATGACAGTCACTGGCGCAGATGCGGGTTTGACGTAAATGTCAACTAGTTCTTGCATCCCTTTCACATAGGTACGCTCGGTGCTGTAAGTAAGGTCAGGAACAAAAAGAATCAAGGGGTGTCATAATAGAACATACGTCACGATCTCCTTGACGATCATGGCACGCTTGCCCTTGTCGTCTTTGTACTTCTTCTCATCAAGATTATGCGACGACCCGCTGGAGTCCCGATTTCCACTTCCGCCACTGCTGTCATAGTCACCGAATGAAGCCGGTTTGTTGAGTCCGGCAACTGCAGCAGCAAGTCCAATAGAAGCAGCTGTGCTCGTTGGCGAGAATGACACCGATGCGGGATTTCGGGAAAACATTGACATCGGCGTTGAGCCAGTGTTGAACCCAGTCGAGCTCGTAGTTGTGGAAAATGCAACTTCCGACAATATCAGACTGGCATCTGCACTGCCCACAGTGACTCCTCTACTCCTCATAACTCTTGGTTGATCGGGTGTTTGAGCCATAAATGGTGGTGAGACGTTGCGAGCTTTGGCGGCGGCCACGGCAGCAGCAGCCGCGCCTTGGCTAGTGCCAGCATTCAAATCGCACATATCCCGTAAATATGCCATGACCGATCGCAAATTACGGATATGTCTTTCCCGCTCTCTCTCGTCATCGTACAGACTTGGTCGGTAGTATAAACTGGAAAGACCGTCCAGCGGAGTGTCGGGCTCCTGATCATCTCCTGTGACAATGATAGCGTTGGACGGTGGTAGTCCTGGAACTGTGATCGGACTCGGTCCATCCACTGGTAAGAATGAGCGCCTCTTCTGCGGTTGCGGGGTCGGGGAAGGATTGTTAGGAGCAAGAAGATTTGGAGTGGACAGCGCGGCAGCTGGTAGTGGTCCCATTTGGCCCACCAGTCCTGACGTAGAAGTTGGGTTGGGTCCCGGAGGCATGAGGGTGGCTGTTGAGGTATGAGCCACCGAGAGAGTCGACGCAGAAGACTTCTTTGTCAATCGCCGAGGTGGGGATGTTTGCGTGCTGTGTAAGCTAACGGTCGATCGTAAACCGGCAGGTGCCGCACCCAGCTTGCTGGACACTAACATGGCATTCTGCAGAGGAGAACTCATCTGACGAGGTGGACCAAGTCGATGATTCCTTTCAGAGTCGACAGGGGTCCTCGGCCTGCTCACGGATGTGCTGATCTTCTTCAGGAACCCCCATTTACTCTTTTCTCGGTCTTTTTCGTTGTCCTTCGGAACCTTCGTTTGTGGATGGAATACGTTCGCAGTCATAGCCCGGTAGTCAGGTTTCGAAAAACTCCTTGAACCGAGAGACAAAAATCTTGATTCGTCCCGACCGTCGCCGAACTTTGACGGAGATGATTCATGCATTGACTTCGTAGCGGGTCGACCAGATACTGGAGGCTTAATATCTCCGGCGCTCTTCATTCTCCGAACAGGAGAAGGCGGCGCATATGAACTCACGTCCGCTGGCTGCTGCGCCTGTACTATCACATCGTGACTGTTGTCTTCCTGTTGGTGCTGCGCATGCGTTTCTGCTCCACCTCCCAGTTCGGGAGCCTGTATTGGGTTGTGGAGGTGCGAGTTAAGGAACGAGAGCGGCCTCGACGTCCGTCGAGTTGGCGTGGTCTTCGTTCTCGACAGTTTTCTTCGGTGGCCGAGAACGTTTTCGCCATGCGTCGTGTTGGGTCGCGCGTTGAGCGTGTCATTTGGACCACGAGGACGAGTGTTGGCTGATGCAGCGATGCTGATGTGGGGCTTTGGGTATATTGCGACTGATTCCCTTTGGAAAGGGTGGGTCGGATCCTGCTGCCAGGAAACATCGTTGGGCGTGGATACCAAGGTATGGTCCACTCCGGTGGTATTCGTATTTGTGATTGTGCGATCATCGTATTCCGCAGGGTTGCCAGTTGCTGACAAAGGTTGTTGACCGTGTTGGTGTGGGTAATCGGAGTCCGACGACGCGGCTCCAGAGGAAGCCATCGAGTTGACGGTATGTGGTGTATTTGGTAGGTATGGCTGTGGCGTTGATGGATCTGCGGGCGATCGTGGGAGTCCTACAGGCCGTGGTACGAGTGGCTCGAGAAGCGCCTTCCATGGCCCTTGGAATGGGTTCCCTTCAACATAGAGCGCCTCCAGAGTGGGGAGCAAGCACAGCCAGCTGGGTAAGGCGTGCATGCGGTTCCGGCGAATGCTCAGCGTGTGGAGTTGCACTAACCCACTCAGACTGGTCGGTAGACCGGCGATTCCCGTGGAGTCCACTATCAGTACTCGTAGTGATACAAGTGCGCCAAGCCACGTAGGGATCACGCGCAGTGGGTTGCTGCCAATATTCAGCTCCTCGAGATTTGTGCATGCGGCGAGGGCAGGCGGCAACGAGGGGAGAAAATTCGCAGATATGTCGAGGGCGAGTAGAGTGTCACTGATGAATGGGAGTACGGTAGCGAGGTAGTTGGGAAGACGATGGGGTGTGGCGGAGGCACCGAGGAGTAAATGAGTCGTTCCTGTCGGAACTAAAAGTCAAAGGGAAGGTCTCAGCTAGCTATGGTTACACGTACCTTGAGGTGCTTGGAGTCTGTCGATGTCTACTCCTTCTCCACGAACGATGTGTCCCTTGCCCTCTTCTGCTAGAACGACCGCGGCGGTTCGATCGGGTTCGTCATCGTACACATCGTCATCGTCCGTGGTAATTCCGCCCTCCTGGTGTCCAGATACGTTGTTCCAGTCATAGCTACCAGAATTTCGGACGTTGGTATCAAAGTTGCCCCATGAGCTCGACTTAGACCCAGAATCCGCCTGGCTGGATGATGACCACCTCGTTTGCTCTTGTTCCGCGAATGTGGACGGCCGTGAGCCAGGCCTCGAGGCAACCTGCCGTGCTACTGCAGAGGGTAAAGGCTCAGCGTACGAGTGTGCAATTTCGTCAGCAGTGGTAGCAACGCCGATAGCACTGGAACTCAGTGGTGCATCATCGTCGTAAGGGTTCGGAAAATGAGACTCCGGTGAGTCCTGATGCGAATACGGTGCATGCAGCGGCTGCGATGGGAGCGGTGGCACCGGATGGGAGATCCCAAAGGCATCGGTCGGTACTGAGCTATTTGGACCATTCATTGGCAGGAAGCCTGGGATCGGTTGCGGCGGGTGACGGTGGCCGTGAGCAGAGTCCGATGAGGCAACACTTGAACGGAGTGCGGAGCCTGGGCTCGCACTGGTGTATGCCGAAGATCTCGCCGAAGATGACCCGGCTGAGAATAATGATACCGGTGGCGTAGTCGTGGTCGTGTTGTTATATCGAGAAGATGGATACGGATCCGGAAAGGCCGACGGGTCGGGAAGAGGTGAAGGCATGCCTGGCAGCGTTCTGCCAGAAGGCGACTTTCGAATTACCTGCGACGCCCGCTCATAATATTGCTGATGCGTTGGTGAGGACTGCATAGGTGGGTTGTTGTATACAATGTCCGAATATGGATGGGTGTTGAGTGTGTTTGGGTACCACAATGGTGGAAGGGGTAACCAGAAGTGTCTGTATATCGTTGGTGGGTTAGTAATTGATTCAAGGTGGGTTTAGCGTATGAATTGTCGAAACGTTGAGGGCGAGAACGAACTGGGGTTCGACTCGTCGGGGTGGCTAAGGCCAGGCTTGGTGGCCTGCTCGCAAAGCCAGAATCCAACGCTCAACCAAGCATGACACAGCAATGCGGTGGCAGACGGAGGAAATCGAGCAAGGGGAAGACAGCGTTCACTGTTGCCCTCGAGGCAGACACGAGGACGAGGGGAATGGTTGGCGGCAATAACAAGCATTGTGGGTATCACATATAGTCCCAAAGATGAAGGTACCTCATATGTAAGTGATAGCGATTTGGCCATAAACCCGTGCAACGATTGGCGAACGTGATAAACAGTGAGCCCATCCCCCTGGAGAAGACACACTGAGTGCATAACTAAGTAGCTAGGATCTTCAGCACACCCGGGATCAACTAGACTCAGCCCATGGATCGGGGCCCCGTCATTGGGCGAGGCCAGCCCTGGACTGCCTGGATTGCTTCCTTCGGACGGCTCTACGCAATGAAACACCGAAGAGAAGTGTTCTAACCCCTAAAATCAGCATGAAACACCGCGCATATCCTCGCACTTGCTGCAAGCACCACGGAGACTAGCAACCTCTCGTTGGAGGACTAATAGCACAAGGCGCACACACTTGCTTTGGGTGGTAGCATGCGATGAAACATTGCTCGTCGAGGAGATCGTGCCTCACCTGCAGAGGCAAACTATCTGCAGATTTTCTGCACACCGGCGGGTTCAACGTCGTCCGGTTTCTGTACAACTCTAGCCAGCTGCCCCGGGCTGAGCGTAGGAGGGGGTTTTGTGAGCCTTGGTGGGGTCGGAAGACTTGTGTGAAGTGTAAGGAGCGGGGGCGTTCGCTCTTTCTGGGCGACACGCGCTGAAACTGGGGTGTCCAGGCTAAAGGTGACACCAGAGGGACCTGAGAGTACTGACGCCTGCAATGGAAGTTTTCGGAGAGGTCGCGCGTGGGTCCAAGTTTCCGAGGGTGGTGCTTCGCCAATGACAGCTCTATTTCGATTTCTTCCTTGTCACGCCTGAAAACTCAGCTTCGCGTTTTCTCCAGTTCCCGTTCACTGTTTCATGTGTTCAAGCGTCTCTCTGGGCTCGAAGGAAATGCCACCTCCTAGTGGCACCAAGCGCGCCGGTATGAAAATGGCTGCGGATCAAAATTTCCCATATTCGATTCGTAGGATACTCCGTGGGACTTCTCCCGACTGACGCCGTGCACTCAATTCAATACGTTGAATCCTGCCCCGTGCAACGGCTGTCAAGGCCCCAACAGCTCCCCTCTCGACAACACTGGCGTTTCTACAATGCTCTTTCCTGGCGCTTCTACAAAAACCTGTGCGGTGGACATACGGAGAGAAATGATGAACACATGGACACACCGACTGACCCATCATCTTATGCACGCCTCTTCCCAGTGAAGTTACCGCCCTCTCAGTTCTCAGAGTTCTGTGTGTGATCGTCTGCTCCTTCGGGTATTTGCCGGACAGCCGGAGTTGAGCGGGGCTGCGCAGTGAGCAGACGGAATAGGTGTGCAATACACATCCGGGGAAATGAATTGCCCTTACCGCTTCCTCCTTCATGATTAGCGAGTGACTAAGTTGCTACCAAGGCGGTTGCCGACACGACATGCCTGCAAGCGAACGAGTCTCCAAGGGCGGGAGGTCGGGTCGACGTATAAAATGAGCAAGAGCGCAAAAGCGCATTTATCGGTTACTTCATACGGTGACGCAGATCCGTGCCTGCCAGCCACTCGTATTGTTGTAGAATTGGCGCGACAACGGCACAGCGACGGATTTCACAACCTGAGTGCGTTATTGAATCAGTAGTCTGTAAGAAAACAGACGTCCATATTGCTATTATTTGCAATGAGAGTACGCTTCCTCTTGAAATGGATAGTTAATTGGTGCTATGTCCCTGGTGTTCCTGCTCAAGAATTGAAGTGTGAGTGTCCTGGGCTCCAGAGCACATGGGAGAGTGCATGGCTGGGTGTGTCAAGAGCCCATAATTGCCCAGCAAGTGGCAACCTCGGTAAGGCTGGGTTCATAAGATTAACTTGGGACCAACTCGGACACATACGCCCCTGTGGTCCAGCGGTATGGCATTAACTAGTACTGGTTAAAGACGACGGTTCGACCCCGTCCAGCGGGCTTTAATATCAATATTACTCTTTTTGCCACTCTGGAAGTCCCTCATTCACGACCACCATTTCTGTCAAGGGCGAATCGGTGTGGCAATAGATTGGCGATCACGTGTGACA
>Ga0307515_10002185_pt1 | contig 42942 bp, 45 predicted proteins | sample 17_EM_MG_FD_194513 | JGI IMG/M metagenome (GOLD analysis project Ga0307515, IMG submission 194513) | Populus trichocarpa ectomycorrhiza microbial communities from riparian zone in the Pacific Northwest, United States - 17_EM | ecosystem: Host-associated > Plants > Roots > Unclassified | place... | reverse complement strand
TCAATACGGATCCATCGGGTACAACCAGTTTCCCTTTTAGACCCGGTGGTTGAGGATCCGTTAGGAGGGCAGGTGGTACCCCCTCCCCCTCCCGTTGAAGTTGATGGCGAAGAAGAGTATCAAGTAGTCGGAGTTGAAGATAGTCGAATATATCGAAATCTGTTACAGTACCTCATCCGATGGACGGGCTATGATTCTCTCACTTGGGAACCAGCGAAGTTTGTTGACGGGCTACAAGCTGTGGAGGAGTTTCATCAACGTTACCCCATGAAGCCTGGATTGTTGGAAAATGCTCTCGGAGGACCTCGAGCCTAAGGAGGGGATACTGTCACGGCGCAGATACGTACGAGAATACTTAGGGATAGTAGAGGGTGATTTCTGGTGGTGTTGAAGGAATTGTGTTACGGAAAGGCGGAGACGTTGGAAGATGCGGAGGAAGCGTCGAGAGGGTGGCGGTATAATTTAGTAAGATAAAGAAGTGGTCTGAAGTGTTGCGACGTCGGGTGATGTGGCGTGGTTGTTACGATAAGGAATGATGGAAGGGTGTGTAAGATCATGGGATAAGATTCGGATGGTACATCGAAGCATAGAGGATGGTTCGAGGGTGGTAGACGAATTGTATATAAAGAGAGTGTTTGGTGTTGGAGGATTTCCTTTTCTCTTCTCTCTTTACTCGTTCTCTTGTATAGCAAGCAATAGTACGATCTTGAAAAATATCCTGACCTTTGATCCTCGATACGCACTTCGAGTTCAGTTTTGCAACATCCATATCACCTGGGCCAGACCCCGCCCGTTACAATATGCTTCCGTAGCCTCCTCTAAGGTGATTAATGCCTGCTTCGTCCACTCACGGGGATGCTTATCAGCAAATTCATCTGCGAACATCCCAGAGCTGACAACATCATGATGTTCGATTTCGCGGACGGTGCGGACAAATGCCTTTGTCGACCATGGAGGTTTCCCGTTAAGGGCAGCAATAAATTTGTTACGTAGCTCTCTACGGACACCCGCTGTAGGTTATACTGTTAATTGACCGCCCTTTGCGTCGATATGGATATAGTCACATCCCACTGCATGCTGCTTCTTATCTTTCCTGCTTCCAGTCTTGCGGACGATTTTTAAATGTGCATCCTGGGTCATATGTTTGGTGGCTGCATTGGCAGAGTCGCGGTGAACTAACTTGTGTCTGCGCTCTGGTTGTGTACCAAGTATATCCGTATTTGATGTAGCGCCCGCCAATCGGCCGGTATTCGTGCCGCTCTCACCTGGTGGAGGTGGTTGTGTATCCATGATGTGCTGCAGTGGAATAGGAGAGGAAGATGATAACGAGAGGAAGTGGGAAGCCCTGAGGACTATATAGTTAGTTTCTTGTCAGAATGGAATAAGTAGCAGCCAACATGATCGTTATGCTCAAGATGAATGCTGCTGAGTATGGCTGCAAGTTGCAGGGGTTTCCCACCGCCCCGCAAGTTGCAAAAAGTCGGTCTGATGTTGTTTGTTTAATAACAAGGATAAACTGCGGTGTACGACCGCCGGAATCGCCTAATCGCTATAAATTAATAGGATGTTGTTCGATGGAAAGGACGTCTGCTGATGTTTGTCTCAAATAATCCCCCGGATATCACATGAAAATGACGCTAACAATCATGTCATGTTGTACGGTTAGCGTCACTATTCCTGATTTATTGACAGTCAAAAGGGAGATATTGCTTTGTTCAAGATGAGTAAACGTACCAACCTTGACATAAAAGACGCAGCTTGCCTCCATATTGTCCATAACTTCCAACATCCAACATCTCGCCCAACAACAAAGTCCACGCAAACTACAATGGTGAATGCTCCGAAAAAACACTTTTCGCCACTGCCGGCTGGCAGATACGGCAAATCGACAAAGCTGTCAACCCAACGACGTCATCATGCGAATGAAGGCAAGAGCGGCTTGGAAGCAGAGAGAGTCCGAGCCCTGGGGGCATTGCGCAGCTTGAGATCCAAAAAGAAGCTTGCGGCGGAAAAACGACGAGAAACGAACTTCTTAAGCAATGAAGAGAAAGAGAAATGGAGTGAGGATTATGTTGAGAGAGAGACCGCGGGGGCAAGAAAGTGAGTTGAAGACGCAGAGGCAGCGGTTCAACAAGAGCAGGACGATATGACGCATGCTGAAATCGCGGGATTCACACCCAGAGAGCGCGAAAAGACTTTTGAGGAGTTGATGGCTGCTATCGGAGACAGTCTGAGTGATCTTGCAAGTTCCGACGATGGGGAGGATGGGGAAGATGAGGATGAAGAGACAGAGCTGGGCAAGCTGGGCGAAGATGACGAACCTGGCTGGGTGATGGGCACAATCTCCAAAACGGTACAGCAGCGCATGGAGAGCTTCCGGCAGAAGCAGATGAAGCTTGACGAATTGACACAACCGGGATGGGAGGATGCAGCTGACTACTTCCGTGAACAAGATAAGAAGTACGGCACAGCCAAATCAAGGGTTCCGGTAGTCGTTCAACCTCAATCAGATGATCACCCTTTGGCACCTCCACCAGTAACATTTGGAGAGCTTATGGAGAGGCTTGACATTGTCCCTGGAATATCGCAAATGCCGCAAGGGACTTCTCAACCAGGTAGTAGTCATATTCGGCTAGGTTCGGTGAAACCGCAGTCAAACACAACCATATCCGGTCTTGAGCCCGCCGCAGAGCCCGATACGTTACCTTTGCTGAACGCGAAGCCTGTTGAACCAGTAAGCTTTTACCACTGCTTATAGCCTCCAGCTAATCACCATATAGATTTCAGACGAAGACGAAGACATTGTGATGGCTCCTGCGTCAGCGGAAGAATAGATAGGCAAAGTGCGATTATTGACGTCATCTGTGGGTGAAAAGCAATTTGTTTACCACTTTTGCTACGTGTCCGTTTTTTCTTGATTTCAGTGACCAAATTGTGAGACGCGATAATATGTCTGTGCTTCTGCAAGGGTCGAACGCACCATGTGAAAGTTCTAGAATCCAAATCAGGCGACAAAACGGTTGACACGTTCGATTTGCATCAGCATGTGACTGTTAAGCGACCAAGTAAAAGCAATATTAGTGACAAAATATACTAACAAAATTGAAGAGAGTGATGTCATACGTGTCATAGACAGAGCGGTCACTGCTCAATACGAATCAGTCTGAATGACGACCATCGTGCTGCATTCATGCATGTATCCAACTGCATAACTCTCCGCACAGACCTCGTGCACATGGTTGAGATATTTGAAATTTCTCATCAGCCACAACTCTAGTTTCCATCAGAAAGGCCCGGGTGTTCCGGACGGCTCTGACGGCTCTGACGGAACCTCGTACCCTCTGACGGACACTTACACGGTACCAGTCGCCCAGGCGACGGGTCGCGTTGCATAGCATCAGCAAAATGAATTTTAGTCACTGGTCTGAGAGGATGTGGAGTGTAAACTTAGATGTGTCAATTTCAGGAGTATCAGACCCTAGGAGGGCATTCCTGCCGGCCTTCAGAGTAACTGGGAGCGCCGACGACAAGTCTGGGAGCACCTGGGAGCGCCGGCGACAAACCTGGAAGAGCCAGCGACATGTCTGGGAGCACCTCGAATCACAGCCATGTATTCATTTTGTATTCTCATCTATGTATCTATGTATCTATGTATCTATGTATCTATATAGCTACCCATCTACACACGCTATATCTGGACTGGCTGCAGGCGGTGCTTGAGAGCAATTCGAGGTGCGCCTGAAAATAAAGATCGAGTGAACCCAGAGATATACTCCGAGGCCGTGATCGAGCGAGTTTGGAGATGCACTTGGAGGCCGTGATCGAGTGAAATTAGAGTCTCACTCATGGATCGTGATCGAGCGAGCTTGGAGATGCACTTGGAGGCCATGCTCGTGCGAACTTGCAGGCCGTAATCGAGCGAGTCTGGAGATACACTTGGAGGCCGTGATCAAGCGAGTTTGGAGATGCACTTGCAGGCTATGATCGAGCGAGTTTGGAGATGCACTTGGAGGCCATGCTTGTGCGAACTTGCAGGCCGTAATTGAGAGAGTTTGGAGATACACTTGGAGGCCATGATTGAGCGAGTTTGGAGATGCACTTGGAGGCCGTGATCGAGCGAGATTGGACGAGTACTTGGAGGCGGTCAACGGACGGCCCACCGGGTGATGAGACTCTATTCATCAGTTAGTTAACTCGCAACCGTGGGAATGTGACAATGTGACTTTACATTTGAGCTCTCATGGAGAGCTGGCTGATGGCGGTCGATCGTGTAGGGAGGTACGCCGGAAGCTGAAGCTACATTCAGGGGTCAACTCGTAATCATCAGAATGAAGGGAAGACAAACAATCTTGGGTGGATGCTGTACTCAGTGTATGCTGTACTCGGTGTCAACTCATGATCATGTCATGGAGAGATAGAGAGGGATCACTTAACTTTGTGTTTTGCGATGAAGTTTGAGTTGTGGACGAGAAAGAGAGAGATGGGGGATGAAGATGAGAATGATATGGAGGATACGAGCGGCTATGAAAAATCAGGGGTACGACTTGCCTGATTGGGTTGGGAAGACCTTGTATCGGTGTTAGTTGGCGCCAGATTGGGACTCGTACCTGCCGTAATGGGGATGGTCAATTGACTCGCACACGAAATTCTCTAAGTCCCAGTTTCTCATGATGATTTCCCCCATCTCCTCTGATCTCTCTCTTTCTTGTGCTCAACTCTACCATCACCTAAGAACATGAAGTTAAGTCATCCCTTTCTATCTCTGCATGCAATGATCATGAGTCAATGCCAGGTGCAGCATACACCGAGTACTGCATACACCGAGTACGGCATACACCAAGTACTGCATCATCCCAAGATCGACTGTATCCCGCCGCCAGCCAGCACTCATCTCTCGGCGGACCTTATTGTACTCAACTCTCTACATTCCCACGATTACGAGTTAACCAATAAATAGAGTCTCAGCTGCCGTCGCACCTCCCTCCCGATCTACCGCCTCCAAATCGACTACCTCCAAGTATTCCTCCAATCGTGAAAGATCATGGCCTCCAAGTGTATCTCCAAACACGCAGGATTACGGCCTTCAAGTTCACAAGATCACGGACTCCAAGTGCATATCTCCAAACTCACTCGATCGCGGCCTCAAAGTGCATCTCCAAACTTGCTCTATCACCGCCTAAAAGTTCATCTCCAAACTCGCTGAATCACGGCCTCACAGTGCATCTCTCAACTCTCTCGATCACGGCCTCCAAGAACATCGTTGATGAGCAACAGCGGGTGTACGGAGATACAGGGGTAATGGAGGTGGACTGAGCGACGGGGAGTACATATTCGGGAGACCCCGGGGTAGACAGACATCATATCATTTTCATCTCATCTGGATCCACGCAATTGCATGGATTCTCACGGCCGGGTAGTATCATATCTTCTCAGTTTCTTCCTAGGCTCCTTGAGCTAGAACCTCCGATTATGCTCAACTACCATCTGTGGCCAGATTGACCGTATGTATATATATAGATATACTTAAATAATGCATGCCTTATTATGAGGTAGCGAATCTTGTGACTGTAACGAAGACAAATCTGACAGACGAAATGCCTTGTGCTTATGGAACCCTGCGTGAGGCATCCGGACCGATTTACATTTTGCTGATGTATCCAATGAACCCATTCCGACGTATGGTCACAGTTGGCCACAACGCCATGGTGTTCATTTACAATAGGATACTGACAGAGTGAGAAGAAACGGCGTAACCGCGATTGGAGGGCGATAGGCAACGCGACCCGTCCTATTGGCGCTGGGCGCGAGTAGTCTGCCACCGGGGTGTCTGTGACGGCTCTGACGGTGCGTGTCCACTCTGACGGAGTCATTCCGCCCGGATGGAAATTTTTTTTGCTGATGTTACAAAACCACAAATTGTTGATGCTCCGTTGTCGCCCATTCTCAGAATGGGGCGGTGACCATGTTGCTGTCTCTTTTGCCTATAAAGGCTGCAAATACATTGGTTATGCATCAGTACAGTGACCAAATCACTGTGTAATTACCGTACTTACAAAACCACAAATCGCTGACGCTCCGTTGACGCTCATTCTCAGATGGGGGCGGCGACCGTGTTGCTGTCTCTTTTGCCTATGAAAGCTGGCAATACATCGGTTATGCATAACAGCGACCAAATCAATGTGTAATGACCGTACTCACAAAACCACAAATCGTTGACGCTCCGTTGATGTTAGGGGTCGTCCCTAATAGCAATGAAGATACTTGAATTATGATACAAGATGCATACATATCGGAAATATGCAAAAAACACCTATGCATGTGAAAGGTCAAGTGGTCAGCAACATGCTCTAAGGAGAGTACATGTTGGTCGAGCAAAGTGTGAGTACTTCGTTCACACCTGGATGCTATGCGGGACATGTGTGGTAATCACACACGGCAGATGATAGACATATGCGATTAAGAGAGCTCTTCTCCCTACCCGATAAGCGGGATGGATACGGAGAAGCACGTTCCGGTCTGGAGATAAGTCTCGACCTTAGCATGACGTAACTGAGGGATTAATGACGTAGGCATTGCGCCTAGAGCGAGCACTACTAAGTTGACTCTGGTAGTATGGATCGCAATGTAACCTTGTATCGGGTACGAGCTTATGCGTCTTTAATCTACGTTGGCATAGCATCGGTTGGTCGCCGACTAAGTCCATGACGCAATTAAATATCCCATGCGCATGAGGGATTTAAGAGGCGCAAGAATTATCCCAAGGGCGATAAGTGTTCCAACTACCGACCCATGTTGTCAAGGATATGTGGGCTGATATCGCGCAATGGATGGCCTGATCGTTATCAGGAGCGTAACGCTTTCAAACCACATTGCATGAGCACAATTACCTGAGGGTGTTGAGGCGAGTTATTGCCGGGCACTAAGGGGGCGTGGCCGAGATAACTCTATCAGAGCAAAGAAGAGGAGTGAGCTATAAAGAGCAAGCGATGGTCGAAGGAATTGGGAATCATCAGCGAGCAGAGTTAGCTATCAGAACACCGAAGACGATCATAAAATATTATTAAGAATTCTATCTATTTTATCTATCCTAAAGAAATAGCCATCACTATTTCTTCCTTAATCAACCTACGCGATTATCCCTTGTATGCCTGGACTCAGATATACACCCGCAGAATACGCACTGACTCGGGTTGTCGAGACTTTCGGCAATCTTCTGTTCACGTTACACGAGCACAATTTAATCCACACTTATCGGGTGGTTTTTCGTTTCGCTCAACTCGAGAATATCGACTACCTGGTGCTACAGTATCTGAACGCCGGGTTATTACCATTCGAGGAGTTTTCAGGGGAAGAGTCCTGGTACGAGGAGAATTGATATACGTCTACAGAGGACAAGGTCTGTGGTATAGGTTCAGAACGGGAGTTCTCGTTGTTCAGGAACGAGAAGTTGAGTCTTAGGATACGACGAGGAGAGAAAGAGATATTTGGATAGGCAGCTGTACTTAGTTCAATAAAGTGTTGTATTGATTATTGGCACTAAGAACCCCTGTAACAGTTGACGCTCATTTTGATGTATTGTCCATTCAACATCTGCTGCCACCGATACTAGTTTTCATCACGTTTTGAACTTGTTGGTAGTCTTTCTCCCAGATTCAGACTTGGCCCTGTGGCAAAGCCAAGCACAGTAACATTGTTGCACTGTTCCCTCTCACACGACTAAAATTCATGTATCTTGTCAAAAGTTTCATTGCGTCTGCTTTACATCTGTTTATCAACCGGTATTTACAAGCTACTGTTCAGCAATCGCCCATTATATATCTCTAACTAAAACTCTCGGTCAAGATACATAAAGAAGCTGGTGAAACATTGACACATTCTGTCTTACTTTTTCTTCACTCCCTTATTCCTCCTCGTTTCGATTGCATTGACCGTCATCAGCACCTTTTCAGCCTGTCTCTCTGACTTCCGTGTAGGTCGAATCAATCCGGGAACATTTGGCGTGGCGCTCACGTCCCGCTGCTCTGGGCATTCCAGATCCTCGATGCTATTGTCTTGCTCTATATCAGAATCAACGTCCGACACACAATTGTCGTTTCTGTTGATTGGAGTATCTAAGTCCCCTCTCTAGTGAAGCCCAATTTTTGGTGTCCGAAATGCTGTCAAGTGCGCTATCCTTGTCACATTCGACTGGATGGCGGTTGATTCTTCAGATCGGGCGGATGTTTAATACTTGAGTTCTGTTATGGGGGTTCTTAGTCCCAATAATCAATTCAATATTTATTGAACTAAGTACAGCCGCCTATCCAAATATCTCGTTCTCTCTTCGTCTTATCCTAAGACTCAACTTCTCGTTCCTGTGTAACGAGAACTCCCGTTCTAAACCTATACCACAGACCGTCCCCTGTGTAAATATAAATCAGGCTTCCTCGTCGAACAACAGGTCGTCGGAAAATTCCTCGAAGGGTAGCAACCCGGTATTCAGATACCGTAATACCAGGCAGTCGATATTCTCGAGTTCCACGCTACGCAAAACCACTCGGTAGGTGTGGGTTAAATTGAGCTCGTGTAAACTCAATAGAAGATTGCCGAACAACTCGACAACTCGTTGCAGTGCGTATTCGGCTTGTGTATACACGTGACCAGGCATACAACGGATAATCGCGTAGGTTGATTAAGGAAGAAATGGTGATAACTTATTTCTTTAAAGTATAGATTGATAGATAGAATTCTTAATGATATTTTAGGATCGTCTTCGGTGTTATAAAAGCTAACTTGCTCGCTGATGTCCTCCAATTCCTTCGACCAACGCTGGCTCTTTATTGGCCGTGCTTCCTCATAGCGCTGATAGCGTTATCTCGGCCACGCCCTCTTAGCGCCCGGAAATGACTCGCCACTACACCCTCAGGTAATTGCGCTCATACAATGTGGTTTGAAAGCGTTACGCTCCTGATAACGATCAGGGCATCCATTGAGCGATATCAACTCAGACATCCCTGCAACGTACGAGTCGGTAGTTGGAACATCTATCACCCTAGCGATAATGCTTGCGCCTCTTAAACCCTCATACACATGAGTTATTAATTGCGTCATAGACTGAGTCGGCAACCAACCGATGCTATGCCAACGTAGATTCAAGACGCGTAAGCTCGTATCCCATACGAGGTTACATTGCGATCCAGACCACCAGAGTCGACATAGTGGTGCTCGCTCTAGGCACACTGCCTACGTCATTAATCCCTCAGTTACGTCATGCTACGGTCGAGACTTGTCTCCAGACCTGAACGTGCGTCTCCGAATCCCATCCCGCCTTTGGGTGGCGAGAAGAGCTGACTTAATCGCATATGACTATCAACTGCCGTGTGTGATTACCACACATGTCCCGCATGGTATCTAGGTGTGAACGAAGTACCCACACTTCGCGCGACCAACATGTACTCATGCCATGGAGCATGTTGCTGACCACTTGAACGTTCACATGCATAGGTGTTATGCATATCCTGGATATGTATGCATCTTGTATCATAATTCAAGTATCATTATCGCTGCTAGGAGACGACCCCTAACAAGTTCGTCCTCCAGGGAGGTCCTTTGCAGACAAAGGCGGTGGCGGCAAAGGAGATCTTTCTGACAATTTGAATGCAGCCGCACCGTCATGTTGAAAGAGTGACCACGATGCTTTGACGATTTCCTCCGGGTCCGAAATGTATCCCACAGCTGTCATCTGCTTGTTTTGAGCTCGAGATTCCTTCTGGGTAGCACATAGGTTTTGGCTGCCCTGCCACATCTCCAAAGAGTCGTGAACCTTGGCCATTCTGTGCAATTTCGTTTCTTCCGCCTCTTCCTTCATTTCCGAGTCATTTTCTGTGTTTGTTGTATCCAATTCTGGGTCAGTGCCTGCAAAAATCCCGTTATTGGCTCGAACAAACTCCCTTACAACAACTTTTTCGCGAAGCGTCTCACCTGTGGTTTTTGACTGCCTCCAGCTGATAAGATCTCAGCCAAGGAAATAACTGGCCTCCACTCGGACACAATGTGGTATGATAGAGAAGATGTCGCATGCCACATTGGAAAGATTGGCATACTTTGTGTGCGTTTCCTCCTGTTGACGCCACCAGTTGATTATGTCCGGTAACCAAAAAGTACTGCTAATCTCCATTGGGTCGGAGTGGTAATCGTTGAGATTTGGATCAATTTGCCCCCAGGTCTTTGGTGCTTCGGGTGGCAAATTGAAATACAGCATGGTGGCGGTCACTAAGTGTGCTGCACGATCGCATAGTCCGGGTGTCGATTCAGCCACATTGCTAGGCGTTAATCATTCGTCAACATTGCTGGCGAAATCATATGGATCAAAGGATGATTGACAGAATCCTAGAACCGTTGCAGAGGGGATAAGATTGCTGCTCGGTAGGCTTTCGTGCTTAATGATCGGCACACGTCGATGCTTGGCACAGTATTCATTCTCAACATACTTTAGAAAGGCCTCTTGGTATTGGGTAGTATACGATGTCTCGTCCAGAGGATTGAAATCCATTCCCTTGTCCCACTTTCTGAATGATTGCAACTTCCGAAAAGGATCGAGGATTTTTGCAGAAATGAGCAGCACGCCTGTCGTTGGAGTCACTTTAGCATAGTATTTGGACAGCTTCTGTCGAGCTAACTTCACAGCGAAGAACAAGTCTTCCTTCCACGGAGTCTTCTTCTTGGCCAAAGCTCGCATCATGGCGTTCATGTGATCGAACATGTCGTTGTGTACTGTGATAACGTGATGCAATGTGACAGTATGCCTCTTGGACATCCACAGGGTCCAATATCGAAATGGCCTCAATACTTCCATGACATACTTCACAATGGTCCACTCATCTTGAGGTGTGAAAAGTGGCCGTGAATCAGTGTATTTTGGATTTTGGAGCCACTCGTGTGTGAATTCCCGTAATCGGTAGGCGCGCTCCAGCAACTCCAATGTTGAGTTCCACCCTGTCTTCACATCCATAATCGGTAGTACAGCGATGCGAACTTTGGCCTTTCGACAGTCAATGAACATGTTTCGACGACCAGGTGTCAGCGTAATCGATACAGCAAGCATTCTCTGCAATATGAAGGTCAATTTCAGGACTTCCAAAATATCATGCAATACGCACTTTCTCAATTATCTTGGCTAAACCTGGTTTGATGGCCGACACCTTATTGATTCTAGCGTTGCCCTATTTTCGAAGTCTTTGACTCTTCCCAATGTCTATGCTCTCATTCTCTCCAAATTGCTGATCGCGCTCATGGGCTTCCCAAGACTTGGTGGGGCCTTTTACACCTAGACTGCTCATGAATGCACCTAGAGCCAGCTGTATGACGTGCGCCATGCATGGTATGTGGTTCCTCAATGCAGGCCACTGGATTGCAGAGGCCTCGAGTGTTGATTGCAACTCGTGTGGCATGGAGTAATTTGAGGAAGCATTATCAGTCGTAATACCAAGCAAATGGCCGTCGGTAAGCTCAAAACGATCTAGCACGTCCTTCAAATGTACGGATAGCCTTGCTCCAGTATGTTGGCCCTTCACCTATCATCGTTAATTAGCTTTCAAAACGGGAAAAAAACAGGCGATCAACCTCATCGAAAGCAAGTTGAACTTAACGCAATGCCCAGTTTCGATCCATATAGTAATCAATGACTGAAATTATGGCCAGTTTGTTCGGAGATGTCCATCCATCCAAAGCTAAACTAACTTTATTATGTGACGGCAATTGCTTCTTAATTGCATCCACGGTCAGTGCATATTCCCTCTGGCACATGTTGCTAAGAGTTGTAGCGGACCGCAGCACACGGTCATTGTGTAATGCCTTATATGACCGTCGTAGCTCTAGATTCGATATAGCGTTCCATGGAATATGAGCCGAAACAAATCCTAACATGAGGTAGTGATTCCACGTGTCTTGGTGATATTCAGAGGTTTCAAAGTCCTTAGCTTCCAGTCTAGAACGTTTTGTCTGTCATTTCGATCAATATGGCTCAACGTGGATGTCAAATATGATCTTCCTCTGCAAACATACTATTGTGATTCTTCGACTTCCTTGCCTCTTCAGGATGGCCAGAGCTGTTTCATCAACCGTCGAACTAGTCAATTCTGTAACCTCTGACTCTGTTAATTCATTCAACTTTGCGATGTGAGCTTTTGCCAGCAAGTGTTTCCCCATTGAGCTGGTCCCATGTTCTGATGGATGGCGAAGAACTTGATGGCAAACAATACATATGATGCCAGGGCTGCCGGTCTCCTCAATTCCGCAGTGTAAATAGAATCGTCACAAAGGCGCATGTCTTGAAGTATTCCAAGCAATAGGCCGCTTCGAGCCAACATTCATGGAAGCCCACCAAGCATCGAAGACGATTTGTTAAGTAAGGTCGCTCAAATCACCAATAAAGACACGTTCATCTTTGGAAGAGATAACAACCTCAAGCAAAGAGGTGTTTAAGGATTTTGAATCAGACATAGCAGCAGGAATTAGAAATCTGGGTAATGTGACTCGAAAGACTGCCAAAGGTAATGATACAGTAATGCAGACTGCGGGTTCTCAAATATTGACTCTAGATCTACAAGCAAAAAAGTCAGATCTGTGAGACATTGCATGCATATTTGTGAAGTTGTATACAAGGACATATTGAAAAGACTGACCGTGTAAGACTCAATTTGGTAACAATGCGATGCAGTTCATTGCTGTGTAGCTTACTGAGACCCCACAAAAATTGTTGACGCTCGGTGGGCATTCAGTTGTAGGAGGCGGATGCATTATCGTCAGTAGCATTTTTGCCCATAAAGGTAGCCGATAAGTTGATTATGGGTTAACGCCTTTCTGTAGCCCTTAGATTGTCCAAGATGCAAGATCAAAAATTGTTGACGCTCCGTTGATGCTCATTTTTGGAAGGTGGTAACGATATTGTCAGTAGCAATTTTGCCCATAAAGGCAGCCGATACATTGATTATGGGTTATTGTCAATGCACTGTGCTTTGAGTGTCCATGATGCAAAACCAAAAATCGTTGACGCTCCATTGACGCTCATGTTTAGGAGGTGGTAGCGATATCGTACCTAGCATTTTTGCCAACAAAGGCAGTCGGTGAGTTGATTATGAGCTAACGCCGTTCCGTAGCCCTTAGATTGTCTAAGATGCAAGACCAACAATCGTTGACACTCTGTTGACGCTCATTTGTAGGAGGTGGTAGCGATATCGTCGCAGCCATTTTTTCCCACAAAGGCGGCCAAAACTTCGATTTTCGCTTAATATCGTCGCACAAGTGTTTGCTTATCCAAGATGCAAGAACAAAAATCATTGACGCTCCGTTGATGCTTATTTTTAAGAGATAGTAGTGATGTCGATGCTGGCATTTTTGGCCTTAAATGCGGCCAATACCTCGATTATGGGTTACAGCGACCATGTCTTCTGTTTGATTATCAGACTCACAAGAGCAAAAATCATTGATGCTTCGTTGACACTCATTTCCATGATTGGTCAACGAGCGTGTCACTATCTTTTTCGCCTATAAAAACCGCCAATACAATCACTTTGGAAGGATGTAACTATGCCAGTGTTTGTTTGCCAAACATGTAAGACTAAAAATCGTTGACGCTCCGTTGACGATCAACTTAATGACATACGGACAGTCACTGGGTGCTCAACAATTGTATGTATAAATGCATATAGCCGTCATTGGCAGCCAATAAATCCTTTCTATGTATAAACATTTGCATCCAAATGCTTCCAAGCTTCTCATGTTCTGATCCACCACTAGACACATCATCTGAGTAATAAATGACGTTGGCATATCGCGTTCCAGCGCTTCCGGCCAGCAATTAACAGTATATAAATCCATACACTAGTTTTTGATATATTCAGCCCGACTTGCTCACGTTTCCCCATCCAGCTCATTCTTCGCAATTTCCATGACCTACCATAAGCAATTTTCAACATTTCGACTATGTGCACCAGGTCTGTGCAGCGAGTTATGCAGTTGGATCCATGATTGTATGCAGCATGACTGTCGTCATTCATTCAGCTTCGTATTGCGCTTTGACCACTGCATCTATGACTTGTATGACATCACTGACTTATATTTCGTTAGTGAGTTTCGTCAGTAATTTAGTTTTAATTGTCTCACTTAATAGTGACGGGCAGGACCATATGACATTCATTGGTTGTCAGGCAATGAGATTTGCAGTCTAGAACATTGGCATGGCCTATCTGACCCTTGCACATGCATAGACGAATTATCATGTCTCACAATTTGGTCACTGAACTCAAGCAAAAGCTGACACATAGAAAAATAGGTACATGTATTCCATTTCAAATTGATACATCGTCACAAATGCCAATTTGGCTATTCATTCCTCCAGCAATGCAGGAGCCGTCACCATGTCCTCGTCGGAATCCGATTTCTATATGGTAATTATCTTGGGACGTGATATGCAGAGGTTAAAGCTTAGTGGTTCAACATGCGTGGATTGCTGAATTTGTGACCAATCGGGCATTGGGGCAGGCGGGAGGGACGGAATGTGTTCGTGTGTCTGCGGTTTCTGCGAACCGAGCATAATATGACTACTCCCTGGTCGAGAAGTCACTTGCGGCATTTGCAATTTTCCGGGGACGCTATCAATAGTCTCCAGAGGCTCACTAAATGTCGTCCGCACAGATGACGCTGCATCATCTCCCGTTTGAGGTTGAACGACAGCCTGAACCTTCAATTCAGTCGTCCAGTACTTCTTATCCCTCTCATGGATGTAGTCGGCCATGTCTCCCCAGCCTGGTTGCATCAATTCGTCAAGCTTCATCTGCTTCTGCCGAAAACCCTCCATGCGATAATGTACCGTTTTGGACATTGTGCTCATCACCCACCCGTGTTCGTCATCTTCGCTAAGCTTGCCCCCCGCAGGATCTTCTTCATCATCATCCTTGTCTTCCCCATCCTGCTCATCCTCAGAACTTGCAAGATCGCTCAGACTATCTCCGATGGCATTCAACATCTCCCAAGATGCTGTTTCATGCTTGGTGGTTGTCAATCCTGCCTTTTCAGCATTTCTCATATCATCCTGCTCTTGTTTAATTGCTGTCTCTGCGTCTTCAACTCGCAATCTGGCCACAGCGGTCTCTCTTTCAACATAATCGTCGATCCATTTCTCCTTCTCTTCATTGCTTAGGAAGTGCATTTCTTGTCGGTTCCCTGCCGCAAGCTTCTTTTTGGATCGCAAGCTACGCAACGCTGCAAGGGCTCGGACCCGTTCTGCTTCCAAGCCGGGTTTGCCCTGATTCGCTTGACGACGTCATTGTGTGGAAAACATTGTCTATTGGCCATCTTTGCCTGCCAGTAGTGGTGAAAGGTTCTGTTTCGGAACATTGACCATTGTATCTGGTGTTGACTTTGTTGATGGAGGAGTAGTGTTAGCAAAGGGTCCGGGTAACCCGCCAGGGGTTCGGGTTTTGGCCGGCGGTTCGGTTAGGTCCGGATCCAGACCCGTCCAAAAAACCTGACCATGCTGTCTTGGCGGGGTTGTAACCCGGACCGGATCTAAACCCGCGGTTTTTTGACTGGGTTTATCATGCAGCAGAGCCTCGTTTTCGCGAACTCAGAACTTTGGCTCCAATTAAGTATTTCAGTTGTGATCGTATCACAATAAGATATATACGGAAAAGATGCAGTTTTAGATACTCTTTCACCTCCCATTCTCCATTTTGCGATCCGATCACTATTCATTGAGTTGCGACGAAATAATGCTGAGAATTAGGCGTTTTTCGAAGCAACACAGCGAATAGTGATCGGATCGCAAATTGGAGAAGAGGAGGTGAAAGAGCATCAAAAACTGCATCTTTTACATATATATCTTATTGTGATACAATCACAACTCAAATTCTTGAATTGGAGCCAAAGTTCTGAGTTTGCGAAAATGTGGAACCGGTGTGGTGGGAAAACAGCTCCCCCCACTACAAAGCCACGCAATTGAGTGGGCACGTCACTGGGTTAGGGTTATCGCGGCTCTGCATCATGCCATCAACAAGGTTGAAAAACCTTCGCTGGATGGCATCCGACACCACGACCCAGCGACCAAACACGTACCAATCATCATCTCATCTCTTTGCTTCTTCTCTCTTTTGTGTCTTAGTTCTAGCCAACCAACTATCTTGCTGCGGTTACTCCCTCCCTAAGCGCCTCAAAACGAAAGCTCCATTTTCATAGCTTCCTACAGAAGCTACCATGTGCGATCTGCTGATCTGGGATTTCCGCTACAAATGGTGCGCTGACTTGGAGGTCGTTTCGGAATGCAGAGCACGGGAAAGTAAGCTGGCGGCGAGAGACAGACAACAGCGCGACGACATGGAGGTGGAAGGAATAGACGTGACAGGACTGGAACAACGCATCACAGAAAACTGGGCTGCGAGCAGAGACTACACCTCAGTGATAATTGAACACGAATCAAGCACGGAGGACAACTAGGCAACAACGGATCGACGAAGAGAAAGCATGGAGATCTCACCGCTATATGTTGAGGCCATCTGGGCTGCGACCAACTCCCGGAATCTGATGCCACTTCCGCTTAGTCGAGGCGCGCCTATCTTTCTTGGCTCCGACGTGACGACATTCCTCCACATGTATCAGTGCATCGCCACCTTCACCAGTACCGATCCCACCAGCTCCGATGCCATTACGATGGTCCCATACTACCGTGTGGAAGGCTGCGATGTTTGAGACACGGTTGTCACTGAGATGCGCGGATACGTTCAACGAGACTGGGCTGCACTCAAGAAGGAGATGCTGGATGCGTTTCGGTATACAAATAGCCGGCCCGATTGCCTTGTCTACACACGTCAATATCTGGAGAATCATTGTGCAGAGTTTGGAGGCCGTGACAATACGGAAAGTCTTAAGTCATTTCTCTGCACCTAGGATCACATCAGCGGTGTAGTCACCGAGCACGGCATGATGGTTAAGTACGAGAGGACAGAGATGTTGCTGCGTGCGCGTCCCAAGCGAGCCTGGAGGAAGGTGATCTCTAAGCGTGGTCTCAACCCGCTCGAACCGCGTTCAATCCAATGCGGCAAGCTCAAGGGCTGGATCTCTGCGAGAATCGCGGCTGTGGAGGCCTTGACAATGTTCGATTTTCTTGCTCCTGCCACACCGCCCATGACAACATTCCCGGCTCTCCTGGCTTCGACCTCTTCCACGGCTCCCACAAGTACTTCGGCTTTCCCTGTTTCTTCGACTCCGGCAACTCCCAAGACTCGCACGACTTTCCCGGCTCTCTCAATATCTCCGGCTTCCACTCCATCTCCGGCTTCCACAACTTCCCCTGCTTCTGCCCTGGCTTCTCCGGCTCCCGCAGCTCCCGCAGCTGCCGAGACTACCACGACAATTCCCATGGCAGCTAAGTTTCCCTCGACCACGGTGATAGTTACTACACTCCCTTCGGCTCCTTCTCCCGCGGCTAGACAAGGTACCATCCATGCTGGACGGACTGTACCACTGAGAATAATCCGTGTTGAGCCACCTCGAGGCCCGCGAGTCAGTCGACACCGTTTTGTGCAGCCCAAGCACCATCAGGAGTCTGCTCTGCCGAAACGTCAAGTGCCCGACCAGCAGCACCGTCCACAGCCCACCTCGCCGTTCAATCAGAGGCCCGCCCCACCGCCGTCACATCAAGATGCAGTACAGCCACCGCAGCAACGCGGTGTTCCCCCATGCCATTACTGCAGCGGTCAGCATCACCTCCAGAAGTGTGTCGATTTGCGTACCGACCTGGGGGATGGTGTTGTAAGTATGAATAACCGTGATAGACTTGTGCTTGAGCGTGTGGGACAGGGGATACCATTGGTACCCGCTGCCCGTGGTGACCGCACGATCCGAGATTTTGCACATGCAGCGCATCGAATACTGTCAAAACGGCCGCCACCGCCATCTGCCCACTCGTCCCCACCACCACCACCTCCAGCACGCCCAGTCTCTCCCGCAGGTTCAGTCTCTCCAGCCCGCCCAGTCTCACCAGTTCCGTCTCCAGCTCGACCGACACGTCCCTCCGCACCGCTGCTCTCAACAGAACAATTGACGCAGCTAATGCAGGGGGTCATGGAGCATTTCGCACGATCTCGGCAAGTCAAAGTCGACGTGAAACCCGTTCCGAGATACACCGCCCGCCAACCGCTCACCATACGACTGGAGCGAATGCGGGAGCAGTCACGCTCTGAACGCCTTCCACTCGGTTGAGCATAGGCTTGCTGACGGCGAGCGGAGACGGGAACGCAGAGTGTGCTTCACACAAAGGGCCAGGGAAGAGAAATTTCATTTTTTTCACCACCACTGGATAGTAGCGCACTCGGAGGAGAAAGGCAGCACTCGGGACGCAGAGGTGAATTCGTAGGCGGGGGATGCACTAGGAGGAGAAAAGTGGACTTGGAGGGGAGAACTGGACTCGGAGGAGATGTGGACTCGGAAGAGAGAAGCACACTTAGTGTTAGCAATGGGTCCAGGTAACCCGCCAGCGGTCTGGGTTTTGGCCGGCGGTTCGGTTCGGTTCGGGTCGATACCCGCCGAAAAACCTGAACCGCTATGTCTTGGCGGGTTTTGTACCCGGACCGAACCGAAAGCCTGTGTTTTTTGGCCGGGTAGGAACCGGACCACGTGTCCATTTTGCGGTTCCTACATTTTTGGCTCCAATTAAGTATTTGAGTTCTGATCGTATCATGACATAATGTATATGTAGATTGTGTAGTTTAAGCCGATTTTCACCACCCGCTTTCAGAATTCATATCTGACTGATATTGGTTGAGTGGCTGTCAAATACGCGTAGAGTTCCACCAAAATTCGCGGGTTTTCGACTGCGACTCAACTAATATTGGTCGGATCGCAAATCTGAAAGCGGGAGGTGAAAGAGCGGCTAAAACTGCACAATCTGCGTATACATCATGTCATGATACGATCAGAACTCAAATACTTAATTGGAGCGAAACATCTGGGCTTGCAAAGGCCGGGTGTTGAGGTGGAAACCGGCCCAAATGCCAACTGTCCGGGTTTTTCATGTGGTAACACCATTGCCACGGTTCGGTTCCGGTTCCAACCCTAACCCGGAACTGTTCTAGCGGGTTGAAACCGTTGCTAACACTAAGCACACTTGGTGGACAAGGGAGCGATGCGCACTTGACGAGGGTGCATTTGGAGGGTACAGGAAGCACTCATGGAGGATAAGACTGCGAGAAGCGCACCCGGAGGATACAGAGGTCAAGCAGGCTTGACAGGCACCGAGGATACGGCTGGTGGTGAGCACCGTCTGGGGAAACCGGGAAAAGATGGCTGGAGGGGAGGATCCGAGGTGGATGCCGCAGTGGAGGATCGTGAGCACCGTCTCGTTAAACCGGGATGAGGATTTCGACTCGGAGGACACAGGATCTTGAGCACCGTCTCGTTAATCCAGGACGAAGGTATGAGCGCGGAGCACGTGACTTGGGAGAATCAGCACCAACTGTAAACGCGACGATCAGCACCGACTGTAAACGGGATGATCAGCACCGACTGCAAATGGGACGGAATAGGAGTGGAGGAGACTTCGGCTGAAGGTCGGATAGAGTGGGTCTTTGGGCCAGGGTTTCGTTTGTTTTCTCGTTTCTTTGTCGTTTCTCGTTCCTTTCTTGTTGCTTGTTTTCTTTTGCTGGTTGGTGTTTGCTTTCGGAGCTAATTCTGCATGTTACGGATAACGGGTGGGATCTTGGGGATACGAGATGATGGTAAGGAGGAGGAGGAAGATGGGGGATGAGGAGGAGGATGGGGGAAGAGGAGAACAGCGTGCTTCGCACTAGGAGGCTGGGGAGTAGTTGTGGTGGGAACACGGCTCCCACAACTATACAGCCACGCAATTGAGTGGGCACGTCACTGGGTTAGGCTTATCATGGCTCTGCATCACGCAATTGACAAGGTTCAAAAACCTTCGCTGGACAGCATCCGACACCACCACCCAGCGACCAATTACGTACCAATCATCATCTCATCTGTTTGCTTCTTCTATCTTTTGTTTCTTAGTTCTAGCCAATCAACTATCTCGCTGCGGCTACTCCTGCCCTATGCTCCTGGAAACGAAACCTCCATCTTCATAGCTTCCTACAGAAGCTACCGTGTGCGATCTCCTGATCCCGAATTTCCACCACACCGGCCAAAAACCCGCGTGTTCGGTGCCGTTCGGTTTTTGATGCGGTAATATCCGTTGCTAACACTATGGACGACATGTTTGATGTTGCAAGATATGGACCACACAGAGGCAAGCTGCGACTTTTAGGTCGAGGTTGGTACTCTTAATCGACTTGAACAAAGCAAAATCCACGATTTAACCATCAGAACATTGGGAATAGCGATGCTAACCAAACATCATGACCTGATGTTTAATGTCTGTATCATATAAGATCGCAGGGACTTCTTGAGACAAACATCAGCAGCCGTCCTTTCTGACGAAAAATGTAACGTTTTTATCGGACAAACAAGTGATTTTGACAGTCGATCACTGTGATTTATCCCTGTAAACAAACACTCAACATTGGACCGACTTGGTGAAAATCGCAGGATGGTTGGCAACCCGTGCAACCAGCAGCTATGTGCAACAGGATTCATCCTGTGTAGAATGAGCCAGTTGGCTGTTATGCATGCCATTTTGACTTAACGCTAACTATACATCAGCAAAATGTAATTCGGTCCGGAAGCCACACGCCATCCTCCCAGACACTCCGGGTGACCTCACCAGTGCTTCTTAGTGCTTATAGATAGTATTAGCAATGGTTCCAACCCGCTAGAACGGTTCCGGGTTAGGGTTGGAATCGGAACCGAACCATTGCAGCGGGCTTTATCACACGAAAACCCGGACTGTTGCAAATGGGCCTGTTTTACCACCAAAAACCCAGCATTTCAACACAGAAACTTTGGCTGCAATTGAGTATTTGAGTTCTGATCGTATCATGACATGATCAGTACGTAGATTGTGCAGTTCCAACCGCTGTTTCACCTCCCACTTTCAGATTGTTAATCCGACCATTATTCCTCGAGTCGCTATCGAAAACCCGTTAATTTCGTGCAACAGGTGCTTTTATCTCACAGCCACTCAACGAATATCAGTCGGATTGCAAATCTGCAAGCGGGAGGTGAACGAGCGACTAGAACTGCACAATCTATCTACTGATGATGCCATGATACGATCAGAACTCAAATACGTAATTGGAGTGAAAGTTGCAGGAACCGTAGAATGGAACCGTGGTCCTGGTACAACCCGGCCAAACAACCGCGGGTTTATGTCTGGTCCGGGTAATAACCCCGCCAAGACACAGTGGGTCGGGTACTTGGCCGGGTTTGGAACCGAACCGAACCGAACCGCTGGCCAAAAACCGGACCGCTGGCGGGTCACCCGGACCCGTTGCTTACACTACTTCCAAACGCTCCCAGACCCACCTGCAGCTAAGGAAAGTGCTCTCAGACTCTGCAAGGGCATTCTCAGGTACTCCTGAAAGCACCTGCAGTTATGGAGGTGCATTCAGGATGGTTCATCTAGGATAGTCAAATTTTGGAGCTCCTGAGACCTCTGCGCAGATCTGCGGGAGACTTCCAGAGAAGCTTTAGACCGCTGCGCAGCTCTGTGGGATACTTCGAGTGCGGCTTCGCAGCTCTGCGGGAGACTTGATGCTGTATTCTCACATCAGTGGTTCATACATAACCACAAGGCATTTCGTCTTATCATATTCATCTTTGTTACAGTCACAAGATTCGCTACATAATAATATGGCAGGCATTATGTAAGTCTCTCTCTATATAGACATAGAGTCAAGCTGGCCGCAGATGGTACTCGAGCATAATCGAAGGAGAACCAGGCCACGCCCATTAAGAGAAAATTTAGAAATGCACCATTTGGAGGCCGTTGTGTTGAAACAATGGAGCTAGAAGGCAGAGAGCCCACCTTCAAAACTCCGCCACACTGCTCGCGACATCTAAATGGAAATCATGAGAAAGAGCGGTTCTGGTTCGAGTAGCGTAGGAATCGGGCGAGAAGATATGATACTACCCAGCATTGAGGATCCCATGCAATTGCGTGGAATCATGATATCGCGGACAGAGCAAATGAGACCAAAAGATTGGGAAAGATAATGTATTTTCATTGTAAGATAAGTTGAGATGGAAAAGAGTTGTCTATCTACTCCGGGGTCTGCCGAATATATACTCCCCGTCACTCTTTCCACCTCCATTACCCATGTCTCTCCGTACACGCACCATCGTGCCTTAAAGATGTACTTGGAGGCTGTGACCGAGTGAGTTTGGAGCTGCACTTGAAGGCCATAATCGAGGTGGTTTGGGGATACACTTGGAGGCTGTGATCGAGCGAACGTGGAGGCCATACTCGAGCGAGTTGAGAGATACACTTGGAGACAATGAACGAGCGAGTTTAGAGATGCACTTGGAGGCCGTGATCGAGCGAGATTGGAGGAATACTTGGAGGCGTTCAATCTGGAGGCGGTAGTTCGGGAGAGAGGCGCGATGGGAGCTGAGACTCTATTCCTTGGTTAATTCGTGATTGTGGGAATGTAGAGAATTGAGTATAACATGGTCTGCCGAGAGATGAGAGCGGGAGACAGTCGATCTTGGGATGAAGCAGTATGCGGTGTATGCAGTGCTCAGTGTATGCCGTGCTTCGGTGTATGCTGTACTTTGGTGTATGCTGTACTCGGTGTATAATGTACTTGGTGTATGATGTACTTGGTGTATGATGTACTCGGTGTTAATTCTTGATCATGGCATGGAGAGATAGAGAGAAATGACTCAACTTCGTGTTCTTAGGTGATGGTAGACTTCAGGACGAGATTGAGAGAGATCTGAGGAGATGGGGGAAATCATCATGAGAAACTGTGACTTAAGAGAATTTCGTCTGTGGGTCAATTTACCATCCCCGGTAGAGCAGGTACGAGTTCCGATTCGGCGTGTAATTACACCAATACGAGGTCTCCCCAACCCAATCAGGTATGTCATAACCCTGATTTCTCATATCCGCTCATATCCTCCGCAACATCCTCATCTTCATCCCCCATCTCTCTCTTTCTCATCCACAACTCAACCATCATCACAGAACACAAAGTTAAGTCATCCCTCTCAATCTCTCCATGCCATGATCATGAGTTGACACCGAGTACAGCATACACCGAGTACAGCATACACCGAGTATTGCATACACCGAGTACAGCATCCACCCGAGATTGTTTGTTTTCCCTTCATTCTCATGATCAGGAGTTGACCCCTGCATGTAGCTTCAGCTTCCGGCGTACCTCCCTCCACGATCGACTGCTATTAGCCAGGTCTCCTTGAGAGCTCAAAGGTAAAGTCACATTGTCACATTCCCACGGTTGCCAGTTAACTAACTGATGATTACAGTCCCATCACTCGGCGCGCCATCCATCGACTGCCTCCAAGTACTGGTCCAATATTCCTCAATAACCGCCTCCAAGTGCATCTCACAACTCGCTCGATCACGGCCTGCAAGAATATCTTGAAACTCATTCCATTACGGCCTCCAAGTGCATCTCGAAAGTACACTCAATCTCGGCCTCCAAGTGCATGTCCCAACTCGTTCGATCGCTGCCTCCGAGTCCATCTCCAAACTCGCTCTGTCATGGCCACCGACTGCATCTCCAAACTCGTTCGATCACTGCCTCCGAGTGTATCTCCAAACTTTCTCCATTACGGCCTCCAAGTTCGCACGATCGAGACCTCCAAGTGCATCTCCCAACTCCCTGGATTACGGCCCCCAAGTGCATCTCCAAACTCGGTCGCTTACAATCTCGGAGTGTATCTCTTAGTTCACTCGATCAGGGCCTCCAAGGGTATCTCCAAATACGCTCAGTTACCACCTCCAAGTGCATCTCCAAAGTCGCTCGATGACGGCCTTGGAGTGTATCTCTGAGTTCACTCGATCGTCATTTTCAGGGGCTCCACGAATTCCTCACAAGCACCGCCTGCAGCCAGTCGAGATATACCGTGTGCAGATGGGTAGCTATATAGATACATAGATGAGAATACAAACTGAATAAATGAGTTTTGAAAATTGTTGAACGATGAGTAGTAGCTATAATTTCCAGCCGCACCTGCTGCGTTCCCAAAGAAGATGTTTTTCCCAGGCTGCTCTACTGTGATTTGAGGTGCGCCTAGAGTTGTCACCAGCGCTCCGAGGCTTGTCATCGGCGCACCGAGACTGGTCATGGGCGCTCCCAGACTTGTCGCCGGCGCTCCCGGGCGCTCCCAGGTGCACCCAAAGTTCTCTCCGGCGCTCCGAGATGTTCCCTAACCTATCACACTCACTCCCATGGTACTCCTGTCGCAGTCATCTGAGATCCCAATTACTCTGAAGGCCAGCAGGAATGCCCTCCTAGGGTCTCATAATCTCCTGAAATTGACGCATCCAAGATTACACTCCACATCCTCTGAGACACTCCTGGAGTCTTCCAGTGACTAAAATACATTCTGCTGATGTATATTCCTCAGGACTTCCCACTTCTTTTCGTTATCTTCATCGGGACTTCCCACTTCGTTTCGTTATCATCATCTCTTCACTTCCACAGTAGCAAATCATGGCTCCACAAACACCTCAGCAAGTTGAGCATGGAACAGAATGGAGCAGAACGACGGGCGCTTCGGCCAATACGCCACCCGCTGAAAGCCAACAACAACGCAGACACCACTTAGCTCACCGTGACGCTGCAAATGCCGCCACCTAAAACATGACCCTGGACGCATAGTTGAAAACTGTCAGTAAAACCGGAAGCAGCAAGAATAAGAAGCTGCACGGGATCAGATGTGAGTATAGTCGAATTGAGGTAGACGACTGTCAACTAATGATATAACATGCAGCTGGTGTACGTAGAGAGCTGCGTGACCAATTTCTAGCCGCCCGTAATGGGAAACCTCCGTGGTCGATGAAGGCATTTGGCCGCACAGTCTGCGGAATCGAACATTATGATGTTGTCCACTCTGGGATTTTTGCACACACATTTAGTGATAAGATTCCCCAAGAGTGGACCAAACAGGCTTTAACCACATCAGAGGATGCAGTGGAAGCGTATACGGTTGAGGTAATGGCCGAATCTAATATGTAGATGCAGCAACTGATTTCCTTCTAGGTTTTCAACATGTCTGCAACTATGGCAAGGCAAGGAAGTCGGGTACAGCGAGAATAGTCTGACACGTGCCTGGCTTTGAATATGGCCAAAATGGCCAAACGGGGGTTTTTGCGCGCCACAATAGCGGAAACACAATTCCTAATTAAGAAACCTCGTGCCGAAGTCCGAGAAGAGAAGAAGAGGGGAGTTGAGTTTCCTGGGCATAACAATGTGAAGGCTGCGATGGAAAGACACCTGGCTATGCTTCGAGAAAATCTGACGGATGGCTGCCTTCCTTGTCACAATGGCACAGTATAGAATCTTTAGACATGCTGGAGATGCAAAGGCATGGGTGCACCTCTACTAGAGCGACTTAGACAGTTGACACCAGAACCGACCCAACAGCCACCCGAAACGCCACATGTTCCAACCGCTGACAATGAGGCCGCTCATCTGTGCGAAATAGAAGGTGTGCCCCCCGGATATGCGTATATACATACTCCTCTTCCGGGTGCTCAATTTTTCAATCATGATGCATATGCCAAGGATTACAAGTGTGATAAAGATTTTGATCCAGATTTGCTGACTGATGAAGAAACATCCACTGGTTAGTACACTATCTGCTGCGTGGTAATGCAGCTGACATCCATTTTGCAGACGACAGCAGCCAATTGAGCGAACGTGACCGTGAAGATAAGCATTGATTAAATGAAATCAGATTTTTGAGTGTATTATTATCTACAATTAGCGGACACTTTATAATATATTTTAAAGGATATATCTATATGTATTGATAAAGAACAATGTTTTGCTGAAGGAGAAAGTATATGAAGACGGTACAAAGGCTGCCGAAACCCCATTAATGATATATTACGCCACAATAAATGATAACATATTGTGGATAGGCCCATGGCAAAATGAGCGTCAACAGAGGGTCAATGATTGTTGGTCTTGTATCATTGGTAATCTGCGCGGCGATCGGCTGAGACCATTCATAAATGGGGTATTGGCTGGCTTTATTGGCAAAAGAGTGAGCCTCACGCTCCCTGCCCCATTCTGAAATTGAGCGTCAACAGAGCGTCAACAATGTTTGGTCTTGTAAGTCGGGTAAGTCAAACGCGATATGCTCATTCCTACTTATAAACAAAGCATTGGCCGCCTTTATAGGGAAAACAGATAGTGACACGCTCTGTGCCCCTTCAGGAAAATGGGCATCAACGGAGTGTCAACGATTATTGGCCTTTCATCATTGCTAATCAAAGCGAGATGCATTTGTCATTGTGTATATACGATGTTCTGACAGTTTTTCTAGGCTAAAACGGGAATGAACTCTTTTTTCCATCATTGTACATGCAATTAGTTGTTAATGTCCGGGAGGCTGTCGCGGGAATGTCGCTTGCTTATCTGCCTAGAGAGGCTGCCAATTCCTCCTTAATAGAGGATTGCAATCATGCGCCACTTATATTATCCAAGATGCGAAACCTTGAATCGTTGACGCTCAGCATTTGACTTTCATTTTCACTATGGGGCAGGGAGCGTGTCGCTTCTGCTTTTGTCTATAAACGACGCCAATACCTCAGTTATGACTAGCTGCAACCAATTCCCACTCTGATTACCCAGGATGCAAGACCTAAAATCGGTGACGCTCCATTGACGCTCATTTCCAGGTTTGGGCAGGGTGCGTTTGTCAACATATTTTGATCACAACGGCAGCCTGTTCATCCAAAAACAGCAGCAAAATGTATTTCAGTCACTGGAAGTCAACAGGAGTGTCTGAGAGGATGTGGAGTGTAAACTTAGACGCGTCAATTTCAGGAGAGTATCAGACCCTAGGAGGGCATTCCGGCCAGCCTTCGGAGTAACTGAGATCTCTGATGGCTGGTACCGGAGTACCATGGGAGTGATTGTAACAAGTTGGGGAACACCTCGGAGCGCCGGAGAGAACTTTGGGTGGACCTGGGAGCACCTGGGAGTGCTGGCGACAAGTCTGGGAGCGCTGGTGACAACTCTGGGAGCACCTCCAATCACAATAGAGCAGTCTGGGAAAAACATGTTTGGGAACGCTGCCGGTGCACCTGGAAATCATAGCTACTAAGTATCGTTCAACGATTTTTAAAACTCATGTATTCAGTTCGCATTCTCATCTATGTATCTATATAGCTATCCATCCACACACGTTTTATCTGAACTGGCTGCAGGCGGGGCTTGAGTGCAATTCGAGGAGCGCCTGAAAATGACAATTGAGTGGACTCAGCGATACACCCCACGGCCATTATCGAGCGACTTTGGAAATGCACTTGGAGGCGGTAATCGAGCGTATTTGGAGATACACTGGGAGGCCCTGCTCGAGTGAACTTAGAGATGCACTCCAAGATCGTGATCGGGCAAGTTTGGAGATCCACTTGGAGGCGGTAATTGAGCGAGTTTGGAGATGCACTTGGAGGCCATGATTGTGCGAACTTGGAGGCCGTGATCGTGCGAGTTTGGAGATGCACTTGGCGGCCATCATTATGCTAACTTGGAGGATGTAATCGAGCGAATTGGGAGATGCACTTGGAGGCCGTAATCGAGCAAGTTTGGAGATACACTTGGAGGCCGTGATCGAGCAAGTTTGGACATGCACTTTGGAGGCCATGATCGTGCAAACTTGGATGCTGTAATCAAGCGAGATTGGATGAGTACTTGGAGGCGGTCTATAGACGGTGCTGGGTGCTGAGACTCTATTCATCAGGTAGTTGACTCGCAAACGTGGAAATGTGAAACGCTGACTTTACCTTTGAACTCTCATGGTGAGCTGGCTGATGGCGGTCGATTGTGTAGGGAGGCACGCCAGAAGTTGATGCTACATTCACTGGTCAACTCGTAATCATGAGATTGAAGGGAAGACAAACAATCTTGGGTGGATGCTGTACTAGATGTATGCTGTACTCGGTGTATACTGTACACGGTGTATGCTGTACTCAGTGTATACTGTACCTGGTGTATGCTGTACTCGGTGTATACTGTACATGGTGTATGCTGTACTCGGTGTTTGCTGTGCTCGATGTATGTTGTACTCGGTGTATGCTGTACACAGTGTCAACTCATGATCATGGCATGGAGAGATAGAGAGGGTTGACTTAACTTTGTGTTCTGTGATGACGATAGAGTTGTGGACGAGAAAGAGAGAGATGGGGGATGAAGTTGAGAACGAAGTGGAGGATACGAGCGGAAATGAGAAATCAGGGGTACAACTTGCGTCATTGGGTTGCGAAGACGTCGTATGGGTGTAATTACACGCTGGATCGTGACCCGTACCTCCTATATCGGGGATGGTGAATCGACTCGCACAAGAAATTGTCAAAGTCCCAGTTTGTCATGATGATTTCCCCCATCTCTTCTCATTTCTCTCCTTCTCGTCCTCAACTCTACCGTCACCTAAGATCACGAAGTTAAGTCATCCCTCCCTATGTCTCCAGGCCATCATCAAGAGTTGACACCGAGTACAGCATACACCGAGTACTATATAGACCGCGTACTGCATTATCCCACCATCGACTGTCTCCCGCTCCCAGCCACTCTCTCCCAGCTCTCAGCGGACCTTGTTGTACTCAATTCTCACAATCGCGAGTTAACCAATGAATTGAGTCTCAGCTTCCATCCCACATGCCTCCCGATTGACCGCCTCCAGATTCACTGCCTTCAGATTCACTGTCTGCAGATTGACTGCCTCCAGATTGACCGCCTTCAGATCAATTGCCTCCAAATCAACCACCTTCAGATCAATTGCCTCCAGATCAACCGCCTCCAAGTACTCCTCCAATTTTGATCGATCATAGCCTCCAGGTGTATCTCCCAACACGCTCAATTACGGCATCCAAGTGCATCACTGAGTTCACTCGATCTCGGTCCCCAAGTGCATCTCCAAACTCGCTCAATCACGGCCTCCAAGTGCATCTCTGAGTTCACCTGATCTCTCAGTCTCCAAGTGCATCTCCATACTCGCTATATCATGGCCTCCAGGTACATTGCTGAGTCCACTCGATCTCTCGCTCTCCAAGTGAATCTCCAAACACGCATGATCACGGCCTCCAAGTACATCTTAAAGCCACGATGGCGGGTGTACCGGGATACTGGGATAATGGAGGTGGATAGAGTGATGGGGAGTATGTATTCGGCTGACCCGGAGTTGATAGACATCATCTCATTTCCATCTCATCTTATCATACAATGAAAATACACACTCAATCTTTCCCAACTGTTGGCCTCACTCGCTCTGTCCCAGATTTTGTGGATCCACGTGATTGTGTTGATCCTCAATGCCGGGTAGTATCATAACTTCTCACCCGATACTTACCCTCTTTCTCACGATTACTGTTTGGATGTTGCGAGAGGTGCGGCGGAGTGTTGATGGTGGGCTCTCTGCCTTCTAGCTCCATCGTTTCACCACAACGGCCTCCAAGTGGTGCCTCTCCAAGTTCTCTCAATGGGCGTGTCCAGGTGCTCCTCCGATTATGCTCGTGTACCATCTGCAGCCAGATTGACCGTATGTATATATATAGAGAGACTTAAACACTGCCTGGCATATTATGATGTAGCGAATGTTGTGACTGTAACAAACACCAATATGATCGATGAAATGCCTTGTGGTTATGGAACCCGAAGAACCACTGGTGTGAGAATATGGCACCAAGTCTCGCGCAGAGCTTGTGCAGAGGTCTCAGCTGCTCTCGAAGTCTCCCACAGACCTGCGCAGAGGTCTCAGCAGCTCCAAAATTTGACTATCCTAATAGTTGAATCTCGTAGCATCCTGAATGCACCTCCATCACTGCAGGTTCTTTCAGGAGCATGTGAGAATGATCTTGCAGAGTCTGAGAGCATGTTTCAAAGCTCCAGGTGGGGCTGGGAGTATCTGGAAGTACTTAGAAGCACTGGTGAGGGCTACCGGAGTGTCTGGGAGAGTTGCGTATGGCTTCCGGACCGAATTACATTGTGCTGATGAAGACCATCGACGTACCGTCATTGATATTTTACGATGAACAGTAAGATATCTGAATGGGACTATCAATAGAACAACCCAAATTGCAAAACCGGAGATAGGACCCGACAGCTGTAGCCAAACCTGGCACAACCAGTGGGTTGATGGGAATGGGGCCGGGTGTGGACCGCCAAGAAGCAGCGGGTCGGGTTTTTGGACGATTCTGGAACCGAACCAAAATGTTTTTCCCGTCAAAACCCCGACTGCTGGCGGGTTACCCGGACCCGTTGGTCACACTACCCATCTCGGGTTGGCGATTTTTAGCCGTTCGGAAATATCAGTGGTAAAAGTGTCACCGGAACCCATTCGCCCAATTGACTCCGATATCTGGCTCACAATATGCATCTTTGGATATCCGAAATGGATTACGCTCTGTTCAATGGTATTCCGGAGCGCCTGAATGCCAATTGTCTCGAACCAAGATTCAAACTCGATCAAGCGGGTCGAGCATTCCTTCTTGAACCGCTTCTGTCTATTCGACGTGTTGCCGTAAATCTCTTTCTGCAGCTGGATAGTGACCCACTCCGTATCAGCCAAGCTCCAGGCCGTGGCTTCTGTCTGAGCATTGGATAGGCGGATCTGAAATTGCAGTCGCTTGTCGGTGGTCATGTTTGCCGCCCAGTAAGTCTCGTCTTAGGTGGCAGTTTTCATCAGGGGAAGTTCTCTCGCGAATGTCCTTCGGGGACCGGTTGCCCTAGTTTCGACATCCTGCAATAGTTGACGCACACTACGTTGGAATAATTCATTGAAAAGCTTGCGTTTAGCAGGTGTTACCTGATGGATTTCGCGCTCCAATCGCTCTATTGCCTGCTGACCATCAGCATCTGACCAAGTTGTTGCAGCTTGTTGGGCTGTGTTCAGGCGCACCTCAAATTGCCTACGTTTTGTTGTGGAAACCTTTTCAGCCCCATACACAAGGGCTGCCAGTGCAGCATGGATCTTATAAATCGTTTGTTCGCGTAACTGATGGGATTCACTTGCCAACAGATCATCCTCTTTGGCCTTCGCATAGTTTGACATTGTCTGATCTCGAAAAATACCCTTCATCTGGTAAGATTGTTTGAGTGCATCGTGTAGAGCTTTGAAAGATAGATCGAAGTGATTTTGTTGGCTAACGAGTAGAGAGAATTCACATAATGCCTAGTGTAAGCAACAGTTCCGGGTTACCCGACCGCTGTCTGGGCTTGGAACCGGACTTGATGGTCCAGTCAGGGTTGTTACCCGGCTAACAGGGGTACCCACCGGGTTCGGGGACGGGTTGGAACCGGATCGCGGTTCCATTTTATGGTTCCTCCAACTTTGGCTCCAATTAAGTATTTGACATCTCATTGTATCGCAACATGATCTATACGTCAAATGTGCAGATTGTTGCCCAATTTCATCTCCTCTTGTCAGATTTGCGATTGTATCAATATTAAATGAGTCGCTTTGAAATTAAGCCGAAAATCACGTCAAAATAACCAGGTTTCGATCCCGACTCCACGACAATTGGTCTGATTGCAAATCGGAGAATGGGAGATGAAAGAGGGCATTAAACTGCATGTTTCACATATAGATTATGTCACAATACGATGAGAACTCCAATACATAACTGGAGCAAGAAATGTTAACTTTTGAAGAGTGGGTTTTGGGTGCAAACTCGTTGCAACAGTCCGGTTCCGGGTCGGAACCGTACCTGGAACCGAACCGGGAATTTGGACCCATTGCTAACACTAATAACGCCCGCACGGCTCGTATTACCATTTCATCAGAGGCAGTTTCCGCCGCAGTTTTGCTGGCATCCTGGGAGCAGTCAAGAGTTGGAGCGCAATTCACTGCCGGTGGTCTGATCATTCCACGGATCTCATTACCTGGCCACGTGCCGCTTTTCAATGAATTGAATAGTTTATTGATGTACTGGAGGCTGGGATATTGTTTGTGGCACGGATGTGAAGCGATTATCAAATTGATCCTTGACATTTCTAGCTTTCAGGTATTTGAGCAGCCAGTGCAATAAGTCTTTAACTAAACCCAAGAGCAGCTGATGCAATTCACCAGGCTGCCAAAGCCGATAGACATTGCAGAGAGGGTATTTCCACAACTGGTTGCGGATTGGGTGGACACCTAGAGTGTGAAGAGCATTAAGATTATTGTCCTCCAGCAGCTCTGAGTAAATATGCTCGTTTCTTGAGTTATTGAGTGGTCGAAAAGTTGAATTCCCCATCGGTGCACCTTTAGGAATTTGACACATCGGGCGTGAGCAAGATGAGACTTGAACAACCATGACTTGTTCCGGATAATCCCCAACCCAGGCAGCTAACAGAGGGTAACATTGTCGCTGGAATCCATCTGCACAATCCCATTTCAAGTCAGGGCCAGTGATGTCAAGATGCCTAAGTTGAGAAAGCACAGTTCCAACCACGGAATGCCAAGCTTCGTGAATGTGTGTGGCACATTTCGGGGGACATGGGATCAGCCCGACAAGAATCCAGGCGCGCTGTTGAGGTGTGCAGCGGATATCCTTTTGAATATTACCAGTTGTGAGATACAGCGGCAAGGCATGTTGGTTGCCCGAAAAATTGGTTAAGTGAGTCTTGTCAGATGCACATATGAGTGGCACAATTGTTGCTCCAGTAGTGGTAGGGGTTCTCCCTTAATAGTGATGAATGATACATAGAGGAGCCATGTCAGGGTCATGTGGTATGTTCTTTAGCGGGAACAGATACCAGTCACGTCTCGATTGGATAAGCAAGTCTGCTTATCAAATTCATTGAATGCAGAGTGCTACGGCAGCTGATTTGATGATGCAATAACTTGCCAGATCGAAAGGACATAGTCCTGCCGAGCATGTCATTGTCAACCAGATTCATTCTTGGAAACTATGCGAGAGGCAGTCGTGTGAGTATGCGGACTCTCTGTTAATCAGGGCACGTCGCGGTTGAGAACGTCATTCAGTAATTTGTTTCAGTTGGTTCTACGAACACCTAAGCACAAATGACTGAGGGAATATGGCGTTGGCAAGTTAAGCCAAAAGCGGACATCATTCATTGATTTGTTTGAGTTGGTTCTGCAATGACCAATCTGTGCAGATTATGCGCATAAGTTCCACGTTGGCATAGCAGACAATATGACCCCATACGCCTATGAGTTATCAAACTTGAATATAAGTTAATAACGTAATAGACGTGTCTTTGAAGATGATGTACGTTCCAACTACCGAAAAAGATAAAGACGTTTGCAAATAGTCCGGGTTAAAAGATCTGGTCTGATTTATAAGCCGATATGATGTCATGCATGAACACGATAACCTATGGGATGCGTGGCCGCCTCTACCAAGCGCATTCTTTGATTGTAAGACGCACAGATACGTGGCTATCATTGAGGGATTAAATCATAGTCTAGAACAGGGGATCATCGGGAGCGATGCTAAGCCCGTACTGTTAGGAGATTATAAAGAGATCACATTGTTCCGGCAATGAAGAGCACAAGCTCTAGCAGCAAAGAACATCAATACCTCCCTGCGGAGAAATATCCTTATTTATTATTGCGTTTTTCTGATACCGATATCTATATCTAGAATCTATTAGCATTTGGTAGCGGCAGCCCCACACCTTGAGAAAGTTCTCCTGACGAATGCAGATTACCTTCGAGAACGATAATGACGTTGTTATATATGCCTTAGAAAAGATACAATCCTACATCAGAGATAATCATTATATCTTCTTAGCTCAAAGCATTTGGTGGATCTCATCAATTATCGGACTTCAACAGGGATTACTTATCCATATCGATAATATACGAGAGCAAGCCAATAAAGCACCAATTAATAATGCTTCGAAAGCTACAGAGATTGTTCATCCCAGTAGACGTAGCAATTTTGCTGTCAACCTACAGGAAAGAGAAGTATCTGTCACACCTTGAGATATTCAGGAAGATTCCAGATAGCAGAAAAGGAGAGGGGAGACTTGCTTGGAGGAGTCATTAAGCGATACGGAAGATTCTAGTATAAATCGACAAGATAAGGTTCTTCGACAGTGTGAAACGTTTATAGGGGAATCATGACGACAGCGAAGAATTACATTGTCAAAAAATACCGGCAAAACTGCTTCCGGTTGTATTAATCCTTCAAAGAAAACCAAGAAGTCCTTTCAAGTAGTGAAGAAGAAGAGGTATCAAGGAACTGAAGGGATTAATACTACGGAGATAGAAAGAAGGAAAAACGAAGGAGAGTGCTTACGCTGTGCCTGGCCATCAGATAGAACGGGAGCCCATCGAGTAAAGGATTGCAAATGTCCTATTAAGCTTGATAGCGGAACAGCGGGATATCTAGTAAGGGCTTATCATTATAAGCAACTTTCCACGGACGAAGAAGAGGAATGGGATCTACCGCCATGAACCTGGTACCTGTATGAAAGTATCTGCTGATATAATTAAGTATAGTTACTTAGGGTTGTCACCCCAGTAACAGGTAGGAAGTTGAAACTGTGTATCCCACAGTGTTCCTAAGCAGCCCAGCCCAGCCTCTATTCTGAAAACCTGCGCTAAGAGCAGCCCGACCCAGCCCGGGTCAGAAGTCGCCCAGCTACCTGGCCGGCCGCCAAGGAAAAGCCTCCAGGCCAGCCGCCAAGAAATGCCGGCCGGCCGCCAAGGAAAAGCCTGCAGGCCGGCCGCCTGGCCTTGTTATAAACTTATGATGGACGATGGCTGAGTTTACTTTGGTGGCTTTCTGAGTTTAAGACTTTAGGCAGCAGCAATGGGTGTCATTTAAACAAAATATGTTTATGCTTGTTCGATTGAACTTATACATTTGCAAATGAAGCCTGCAGGCCCACCGGCTGCCAAGAAAAAGCCTGCAGATTGGCCGGCCGGCTGCCAAGACAAAGCCTGCAAGCCCGGCCTATGCGATGCCGGGCTGGCCTGGCCACTTAGGAACAGTGGTATCCCACCACCCATCGCCCATGTTCATCTCGCTGTACATGCGGCGACCCTCAGAGTCAGCGAGGCGCACCGGGTCAAACTCGAGGTGCGCCTGAAACGGGAGATGTGCCAAAAGGAACAGGATACATTTGAAAATATTGCTGTAGTATAATGTTCCGAAGATATGTGAGTCATCTTCAATCCAACTATCATCGCCGGGCATGAAATCAAGTTCAGAGAGGACCTTTCGTAGGGCATCTGCTGATTGGGATGATTCGATTTTGGAGTTGTCAAGTCCACGCCTGAGATGTTGATCAATCCAGGTTTTCGTTTGCAGGTTAAACAACTGGGCCTGCTGAAAGCCGTGTGCTGACTGAAAAGGATGCCATGGATTCCATTGTTCCGAGTACTTGCGATCCTTGTTGTACAATCCAGTTGCTTTGCCATACGATTTCCCCCCCGCATTTTCCACTCCCACTATCTGCCAATGAGCCTTTGTCTTAGTTGGATCAGGGGTACAGGTGAGATCAGGCTGCTGAGGGTCGAGAGGTGCTTCATTGGGAGTATCTTCAGGTGGTGGTGCACCCAGTATGGTGTCTATGAGTAGATCATCAATTGAAAGCTTGTCAATGGCCATTCAGGTGCACCTACTGTAGTCAAACAATGATGGCTCAGGGTGATTCCAGCCGGCAGGTGGTAGAATCCTGTTGGGTAATAGCCCTTCATTCATCGATAGTGGGTGAGATTGTGGATAGTGAGCTTCCAGTCGGTTCTCGTTGCATAATGTCTTTTGGCAGATAACGTATTTTACATGTTTCTGGCGAGTGTTGACCATATTTGAGAAACGCTATGTGTTCTGATGAATATCGATGATGCTTTAGGAGGTATGGTTTGTTGCTGGATTTGAGCCTCAGGGATATTTGTTTGAAAGCGAGCTAACTCAGGTTAGCGTATCACTTTCAAAGCCGCGTCACACCCCACCAAATGTAGAGGAGGGGTAAAACAAAGTCACCTCATGATCAGTTTTCTTCACAAACTCGGATAATATCTATTGAAAATCGTTAGCAGAGAAAGCTTCTTTTGTGATCACTGGGATCAACATTGAATACTCTTCATCAGGTGCTACTACGATCGGCCTTATTGCATACTACGTCCTTGCAATATTGTGCAGATTATATCTACGCTTGAGCCTCAAACAGCGGATAACATCAGCTCAATACAATGAATAGGTAAGTTTCCTAGCTGAGAGTATGTCCGCTCAATGTATCATCGAGAACTGATAGGCTCGTAGGACGTTGTTGTCAGTAACAATCCTTGACCGGTGGGTGGATCCTGAGGAGACAAAAAAGTTTGCACAAGGAGCTCAAAAGGAGGCAATCACTGTTGCTGCTCGACTCACCGGCGTCATATTCACTGAAGTAGTAGGTCGTACACACACATTTTGAGTGTACAATGCCTAGTCATGCTAACCTTCCAACCGGATACAGTTCTTGTTGGTTCCCTGGAGATATCATGACAAATCCCTTCTATGACCTTTACAGTTATGAACCGAACAAAGGTGAACTTCTATCCAAGTTCCTAGTAATTGAATTCGAGCATACAACAAACAAAGGCAGCATGTGTGTGATTATGATTTCTTTTTCTCAGCTGGGTTTCATGGATCAAAGGTGCAGTGAAACACCACAGTTCGTGACAAAGAAGATGGATATAAGAGGCCTTCATTCTGCCAAAGGTCACTGCTACCTTCCATATTCTCAACTATACTCCGCTTCACTCAAAATCACCAATTGAATTGATAGTTTGTTTACCACCATATTTTGTTCATATACAATGTCGATGAATGGATCTGCACTGAAGACAACCAATATGGCTCCACCGGGTGTCCTGTTTGGCTCACAACAATGCCCTGATGACAATGTGAGAGCATCCGATAATAATGCTGGAAATACACCGAGCAAAGACACTGATTTCAGGCAACCCACGAATCAATATCCTCCACCACCAGTGTATAGCTACCTGCCTTCACAGCCACCATTTCCAGGCACTCCCCAGTTCTACCATCCTGCCCCATTCAACATGACACCAAGTTCGGAACCAAGCTCTGGGGGTGCACCCCAAGGATATCAGAGTTATAAGCCATCGTGGCAAGGATACAACTTCCCCCAAGGAGGATTTGGTGGACCTCAGATGTTCCCGCCTCCGCATTTCACAGGACAGGGGCCGTCATCCCCGGGCGCACCTCGAGTCCCTCCGGCACAGGCTGGAAACATTCCAGTCAATCGGCGGACATCTTCTATCTCTACTCCATCCGGACAAATTCCCAGTGCACCTGGGAGACCTCCCATTTGCATGGCAGAGAAATGATTTCAGCTGTCTGCGGAACCGCGACGGACAGATGTTGCAAGGATTGCGGATTTGCCCCCATTTCCAGAGATTTCTTATGAGGGGTTCGATGCAGAAGCTGAGTGCAATAATTCGTCGGACTTGGGCGGAGCCGAAAGCAAAGCACCAATCAGCTTGAAGCAAACGGAATTCTCCCTGTGTTACGGGGGTTCTTCGTCCCAATAATCAATACAACATTTATTGAACTAAGTACAGCCGCCTATCCAAATATCTCTTTCTCTCCTCATCTTATCCTAAGACTCAACTTCTCGTCCCTGTTCAACGAGAACTCCCGATCTAAAGCGGTACCACAACCCCTCTGCTCGATATACGTAAGCTAGGTTTCCTGGTTGAAAAGAAGGTCCTCGGAAAATTCCTCGAATGGTAGTAAGCCGGTGTTCAAGCACCGTAGTACCAGATAGTCGAGATTCTCGAGTTGCACGAAACGAAAAACCATGTGGTAGATGTGGTGTAAATTGTGCTCGTGCAAAGTGAACAGAAGATTGCCGAACAACTCGACAGTCTGTTGAAGTGTGTACTCGTAATGTGTATACCTGTGTCCAGGCATACAGAGGGTAATCGCGTAGGTTGATTAGGGAAGAAATAGCGAAGGCTTATTTCTTAATGGATAGATAGATAATTAGATAGAATTCTTAATAATATTTTATGATCGTCTTCTGTGTTCTGAAAGCTAACTTGATCCCTGATGTCCCCCAATTCCTTCGACCAGCGCTGGCTCTTTATAGCCCGAGCTTCCTCTTAGCGTGATAATCGTTATCTCGGCCACGCCCTCTTAGCGCCCGGTAATAACTATCCACAACACCCTCAGGTAATTGCACTCATGCAATGTGGTATTAAAGCGTTACGCTCCTGATAACAATCAGGCCATCCATTGCGCGATATCAGCTCATCCTTCCTTTCTTATCTCAGACATCCCTTGCACCATATGAGTCGGCAGTTGGAACATCTATCGCACACACGATAATGCTTACGCCTTATTAATCCGTCACACCTCGTGAGTTATTAATTGCGTCATAGACTTAGTCGGCGACCTACCGATGCTATGTCAACGTAGATTAATGACGCGTAAGCTCGTACTCAATACGAAGGTTACATTGCGATCCAGACTATCAGAGTCAACTTGATAGTGTTCGCTCTAGGCGCATCGCCTACGTCATAATCCCTCAGTTACGTTATGCTAAGGTCGACACTTTTCTCCCGACCGGAACGTGCCTCTCCGAATCCCATCCCACCTTGGGGTGGGGGAGAAGAGCTCACTTAATCGCATAACTATCAACTGCCATGTGTAATTACCACACATGTCCCGCATAGTATCTAGGTGTGAACGAAGAACCCTCTCTTCGCGCGACCAACACGTGTTCTCTCTTTTAGAGCGTGTTGCTGACCACTTGAACGTTTACAGGCATAAGTCTTTTGCATATCGTAGATATGTACGCATCTTGTATCATAATTCAAGTATCATTATCGCTGCTAGGAAACAACCCCTAACACCCTGAAGCAATTTGCCAAAAGGATGGGTCAGCCCAACTTCAGTAGGTTCAACAAATGGAAGAAAGTATGGGAGGCTGGGTTTCCCGAGAATAAGCATCGGTCCATCATCCCGGGACAGAACCATTTGAAACCGATGCGAAATGGACCCCTGCACCGGGAGAGGGCGGTTGAAGATTTTTTGGAGTCCTCTGAGACCTGGCTGCCTTTGGAAAATTTGGATAATGCTGAATGGATTCAGCGTTCATGGGTGGAGATGTTTTTGAAGAAATGTGCAAGGGAGGTTCGGGAGGCGAGGAGGAAGGGAAGGGGAGGAAACACGCGACCGGCGACGGATTTGGGTCACTGCACGGTCTAAAAAGCAAGAGGTAACATCGCAGAGTTGCCAAATACAACTTTCATGGTTGTAATTCGTCGAGTGCCGAACGGCACCAATGACCATACATCCAGCAATCAATTTCAAGCTTCATACACATATGTGGGGCACTGGGAGGAACTGATTGATTTCATCGAAAAAAATCATTCCCGAAACAATCATACTGTCCGATGGCGAAATCCAAATGCAACTTGACTCAGGAAGAATTGGACGAAGAGTTTATGGGATTATACGCACCCGGGCAAATCATGAATGACCCTTCATATGGTCAGATTTCATACAACAGTTCCCTTTCAAATGCCTTCAAGTTGAAACTGGGACACGATGTGAAACTATTTTTGGTAGACATGAAAGCAGCGACAGGGACGAATATTGCAGAGCACGTAAGGAAACCGGCCAAGGTAATCCCCGCTAGCCTTGTTACGGTTAGTTATGCCCCACTGCCAATCAGTATATCTAGACATTGGAGGTATCCGATGAAAATGAAAGAGTGGTGGATGAGGCGGCAGGTTGGAACGAGATTGATAGTGTTAATAATGTAAGTTCAGATTGAGTGAATAGAATTGATTATATTCCACATATTATTGGGTCCAAATGCTTGTCTGTGAAATACCTAACATCGCAATGAATTTCAGGAGCGCTGGAGTATGAGGCCATCTGCCCAACTTGGATCAGACCAACTGAAAGAGATCATTGAGGACGAAATGAAGACGGACCAAGGTGCAAGTGAGATTCAGGTGCAAGTGGAGGATGGGAAGGAGGTCCTCTATCCAGAGAACACCAGTTCAGTATTGAGCACTGTTCTCAATACAATCAACAACAAATTTGAACACGAGTGTCTTGATGCGGCGGTCAGGCTGCTGAATGCCCATCGTATTCGCCAATCACCAGATAACTGTGTTCCAGGCCAAAAGAATTCAATTCCAGGCCTGCCTGGGACCAAGTTTCTGGTGCACCAGGTTTGGGCCATCTGGTTCATCGTGAGGAGATGGGTTTGGGATGCTGATATGCCAGGAGCACTGGTGGTGGATGAAATGGGTCTTGGAAAGACTTTCCCCCCAGTGGCAGCAGCACTGATTAGCAAGCTGCTGACTGAGAAGGTTGTCATGGGGTTACCGCTGTCGATTTTGTGGGGGAATACCCTTGCAGAGTGGGTGAACCTGGTATAGAATGACTTTCCCGGCATTGTCGGTTAATAGTGGGAGTGGTATCCACTCCAGATGTTGAATTCTGTGCCCCGCCGCCTGTTGGAGAGGCAGACAACACCGCCTCATGGGCATCCAGCACTTATATCAGCCCATGAACCAATCTTGGTGGTCACAATGGCTGAAGTTGCAGAGACCTTCAAGACTGTCATCAAGGAGATGACACATGGAACCGATTTCAAACTCATCAACTTGTTGAACGCCGAAAATGCACATCTCACCCACCAGGATCTGAACGCTAGTATTGATGAGCTGGAGAACCGATGGAATATCCACCTTGTGATGTATGATACCTTAACATCCAGAGCGAAACCATCAAGTAATGGCCGACTCTCACACTGTGCATGGAATGTTGGGATTTTTGATGAGTCTCATCGGTACAAGACGAAAAGTAGCATAGGCTGGAGAATTGCGACATATGCGAGAATTCGATTCAAACTTCAAGTCACTGCAATGCCGGGATTCCATTCACTCTATGTCTGGTTTTATCAGACATTGCGGCTGTTTTCAGGTGCGACTGAAGATCCAGAGGACGAGACAGTGATGGAAATGCACGGTGCCAATGCAATGTATCCCACTGTGAAGAGTTCGATGCATGCCATCTGGACTGAAGACCACGACGCTCAACAGGATTCGGCACACCGGATTATCCAAATAGCAAAGCCCTGGATGATAGGGAGGCAGTCAGAATCGAAACTCGTAAATGTGAAACCACTTGTTCGGATACCACAGGAGAATGCACACCTTGTTGATCTCGAATGGAATGAGGACGAGCAAGCAAGACTAAAGACCGTTGTGGAGAGATATACTTCACGGGATGCTTCAGGCCCGTGGAGTGTTCATAGATGGCGGCTGGCATGCTTCTCATTGGTATTGGGAGACACCGAGGATCGTGTTACGGGGGTTCTTAGTCCCAATAATCAATACAACACCTTATTGAACTAAGTACAGCCGCCTATCCAAATATCTCTTTCTCTCCTCGTCTTATCCTAAGACTCAACTTCTCGTTCCTGTACAATGGGAACGCCCGTTCTAAATCTGTGCCACAGACCGTCTCTTCTGTAGACGTAAACAAATCTTCCTCGTTCAATTACTCGCCCTCGGAACACTCCTCGTGTGGTAACAACCCGATGTTCAGATACCGCAGCACCAGGTAGTCGATATTCTCGAGTTGCGCGAAACGAGAAACCACTCGGTAGGTGTGGATTAAATTGTGCTTTGGTAAAGTAAACAGCAAATTGCTGAAAGTCTCGACAACCTAATTGAGTGCGTATTCTGGGTGTGTATACCTGTGTCCAGGCATATACGGGATAATCGCGTAGGTTGATTAAGGAGGAAATAATGGTGACTATCTTTTGGGGAAAGATAAGTAGATAGATAGATAGAATTCTTAATAATATTTTATGATCGTCTTCGGTGTTCTGATAGCTAACTTTGCTCGCTGATGATCCCCAATTCCTTCAACCATCGCTTGCTCTTTATAGCTCACTCTTCTTCTTAGTTCTGATAGAGTTATCTCGGCCACGCATCCTTAGCGCCCGTCAATAACTTGCATCACACCCTCAGGTAATAGTGCTCATCCAATGTGGTTTGAAAGCGTTACGCTCCTGATAACAATCAGGCCATCCATTGCACAATATCAGCCCACACATCCTTATCATAGCTCTGATAGAGTTATCTCGGCCACGCCCCCGTAGCGCCCGATAATAACTCGCATCACACCCTCAGGTAATAGTGCTCATCCAATGTGGTTTGAAAGCGTTACGTTCCTGATAACAATCAGGCCATCCATTGCACGATATCAGCCCACACATCCGTATCATCATGGGTCGGTAGTTGGAATACTTATCGCTCATGCGATAATGCTTGCGCCTCTTCAATCCCTCATGCGCGTGAGTTATTTAATTGCGTCATAGACTTAGTCGGCTACCATCTGATGCTATGCCAACGTAGATTAAAGACGCGTAAGCTCGTATCCGATACGAAGGTTACATTGCGATCCAGACTACCAGAGTCAACTTAGTAGTGCTCGCTCTAGGCGCAATGCCTACGTCAATGATCCCTCAGTTACGTCATGCTTAGGTCGAGACTTATCTCCAGACCGGAACGTGCCTCTCCGTATCCACACCACCAATAGTGTGGGGAGAAGAGCTCTCTTAATCGCATATGACCTAACAACTGCCATGTGTAATTACTACACATGTCACACATAGTATCCAGGTGTGAACGAAGTACCCACACTTCGCGCGACCAACATGTACTCTCCTTAGAGCATGTTGCTGACCATTTGAACGTTCACATGCATATAGTGTTAGCAACGGTTCCGGACCGTCACTTCGGGTCCGGGTCCGGGTCAGAACCGAACCGTTGCCAAATTGGCGGTCCGGGTTGTCAACACACCCGAACTGTCGATTCGGGTAC
>Ga0307515_10002184_pt1 | contig 42959 bp, 36 predicted proteins | sample 17_EM_MG_FD_194513 | JGI IMG/M metagenome (GOLD analysis project Ga0307515, IMG submission 194513) | Populus trichocarpa ectomycorrhiza microbial communities from riparian zone in the Pacific Northwest, United States - 17_EM | ecosystem: Host-associated > Plants > Roots > Unclassified | place... | reverse complement strand
TGCCGACGTTATGGCCGGCCATGACACCCGCACCAGAGGACGGTTCATCCATCTTCCGTGCCGTGGGTGGAGGAATCATCCACCAGTGTGCCTATGCGCTGTCGCCCGGGGCGTCCTCCGGTTCGGCGTCGGGGCCCTGGGCGCGGACGCGCTGGACGTGTTCCAGGGAGTCGCGCAGTTCGCTGAGCCAGTCGTCGGTGTGGCGCTGGACGAGGCGGACGCACCAGGCGAGCGCGTCACTGCGGCTGCGGGCCACGCCGGCGGCGATGAGGGTGTCGAGGACCTGGCGCTCGGGCTGGCGCAGCCGGGTCATGACGGGCGCGGAGATGTGCGTGAACAAGGAGCGTTCTCCGGCGCACTCCACACCCCACGAGACCTTCCTGCGGAACCGGTGCTCGGCCTCGCGGGCGAGGGCGATCCGGGTCTCCCGGGTGCGCTCGCGGAACTCCTGGACCCGGCCCTGGACGGCCGCCTCCTGCTCGGCGTCCGAGACGCCCTCGGCGAGCTTGGGCGCGGGGATGCGGCCGATGACGGTGACCTCCTCGCGGTCGACCGTGACCTCGACCAGCTCCTCGAACAGATCGTCGGGCAGACGGCCGGTGAACCAGCCACGAAGCTTCTCCTGCTGCTCTGTCGTAATCATGTAATGACGATTACTCGCGAACATGACGAACGCAAGGGGCTGCGGCGGAGTGCGCCGAGAGCTGAAGCGGAATGTTTCGGGACTGTTTCAGGACGATTGGCGAGGAGGGGTAAACCGGCCATCCGACCTGATTCGGCGATCAAGAACCCCGCGGTTGCGGGGTTCGCGCGTTCGAATTCTGTGACTTCGCGCCACTGATTCAACACGCAAGGTTACTGAAACCTGTGGGTGGGATGTGAGTTTCCGTGACGGACTCGGCAGAGTGGCGCCCGCCGGTCCAGCACCGACCGAGCGGGGCCGGCACCTCCTCGAACCGATCGTTTCGTGATCGGTTCGTACCGAGCGGAAGGATGCACACAATGCGGAACACCGCGCGCTGGGCAGCGACCCTGGGTCTGACGGCCACCGCCGTCTGCGGACCCCTGACCGGGTCCGCCCTCGCCGCCCACGGAGCCGGCCCGGCCGTGCTCTACGCCCCCTCGGCCCTGGTGCTCACCATGGGCCATGGCGATGACGCCGCCCTCGCCACACCGGAACGCGCGGTGACCCTCACCTGCGCGCCCACCTCCTCCGGCACCCACCCGGCCGCCGCCGAGGCCTGCGCCGAACTGCGCGGCGTCGGGGGCGACTTCGACGCCCTGACGGCCCGGGACGACGTGCTCTGCAACAAGCTCTACCGCCCCGTCGTCGTCACCATCGACGGTGTCTGGCAGGGCAGACGCGTCTCCTACGAGCGCGTCTTCTCCAACGAGTGCGTGAAGGACTCCTACGGATACGGAGGCGTCTTCACGTTCTGAGAGACCGGGACCGCACGGTCTCCGTGAGCACCAGGGAGGGCCCGTAGCTGGGGAGCGCGTGCCCCTGTCACGGAGTACTGCGGTCCCGCATCCAGGGGTCGGCCGGGCGATGTGGGGTCGCCCGTGCCGGCCCCTGTCATCGTTCCCGACGCTCGGCCTGCGCGGGCAGCACACGCAGCGGCGGAAAACGGCCGAGCAAGCCCGAGGCACGTAACAGCCGGTCGATGCGCGGCCCGTCGGAGACGATCCGCAGCCGCCCGCCGCGTTCCCTGGCTCGCCGCTCGGCCCTGCACAGCACCCGCAGCCCCGAGCAGTCGAAGAACTCGACGGGCCGCAGATCCACCAGCACGTCCGGCTCCGCGACCGCCGTCGCGGCGTCCAGATGTTCTACGACGAGGTCGGCCGTCGCCATGTCGATCTCGCCCGAGACCTCGACCACCGTGAAGGGGCCCCTGGACCGCGTACGGGCACAGGAGTTGGCCGCGGGACTGTCGCGTTCGTCCGCTTCCGCTGTCATGGCCGCTCCACCTCGGCACGGGGCGCATTCGGTCTCGGTAGTTACCCCGGAGGAGCCCCGAGCATCCCCGACACGCCGTTTGCAAGATCTGGTTCACTCGACATGGTGAACTTCTGTCAGAAAGGTTGACTTTCTGTCAATAGGGCAACGAAGAGGGGCCGCCGTCTCCCTGCGGACGGCGGCCCCTCGGTCTGTGCGGCTCAGGTTCGGGCGGAGCCGATCACATGTGGACGACCGGTGCGGCGTCCACGTCCTGCTGTGGAACCCCGCGACGGTAGAGCACGAACGCGATCACCGTGCCCGCGGCGAAGAAGCCCGCCGACCACCAGAACGCGGTGGTGTAGCTCTCGATCGTCGCCTGCGCCTGGACCAGCTTGCTGGACGCGTCCTTCCCGGCCAGGTAGTCGGTCGCGGCGCTCGCGGCCAGCGTGTTCAGCAGCGCCGTACCGATCGAACCGCCCACCTGCTGCATGGCGTTGACCGTCGCCGAGGCGACACCCGCGTCCTCGGCGGCGACGCCGCCCGTGGCGAGCTGCATCGCGGGCGGCATCACCATGCCGAGACCGGCGCCGATCACGATCAGCTGCGGCAGGACATGGGTCGCGTAGGACGAGCTGGTCCCGATGTCGGTCAGCCAGGCCATGCCGACCATGGCGATGGCGAAGCCCAGCGGGATGACGACCTTCGGGCCGAGCCGCGGCACGAGCATCGTGGTGCCGAGCTGCGCCATGACCATCAGGGCGCCGATCATCGGCAGGAACGCGACACCGGTCTTGGTGGGGCTGAAGCCGAGGTTCAGCTGGAGGTAGTAGGTGAGGAAGAGGAACACGCCGAACATGCCCGCACCGGTGATGAGCACGGCGAGGAACGAGGCGCCCCGGTCGCGGTCGAGCAGGATGCGCAGCGGCAGCAGCGGGTGCGCGGCGCGGTTCTGCCACCAGGCGAAGGCGGCGAGCAGTACGACGCCCACGATCAGGAAGCCCCAGGTCTGCGGCGAACTCCAGTCGTGCGTCTCGGCGTTGGAGAAGCCGTAGACGAGGGAGAAGAGACCACCGGCGACCAGGACCGTCCCCGGCACGTCCAGCTTGGAGCCCGCGGCGTCGCGGTGGTTGCTGAGCAGGACCCAGCCGCCCGCGAAGGCGACGAAGGCGATGGCCACGTTCACGTAGAGCGTCCAGCGCCAGTCGAAGGCGTCGGTCAGCACTCCGCCGAGCAGCAGGCCCACCGCACCGCCGGCGCCGGCGATGGCGCCGTAGACGCTGAAGGCCCGGGCGCGCTCACGGGCGTCGGTGAAGGTCGTGTTGAGCAGGGAGAGTGCGGCCGGCGCGAGCAGTGCGCCCGCGACGCCCTGGAGGGCGCGTGCGGTGACCAGCATCTCGAAGCTGGTGGCGGCGCCGCCGAGGGCTGAGGCGGCGGCGAATCCGACGACACCGGCGAGGAAGGCGGTCTTGCGGCCGAACAGGTCGGCGATGCGACCGCCGAGCAGCAGCAGGGAGGCGAACGCCAGGGCGTACGCGGTGACGATCCACTGCCGGTTGCCGTCGGAGAAGCCGAGGTCCTTCTGGGCCGACGGCAGGGCGATGTTCACGATGGTGGCGTCGAGGACCACCATCAACTGCGCTACGGCGACGATCGCGAGGATCCACCACCGCTTGGAGGAGGACGCGGACTGCGCCTCCCCGGCACCCGACCGGGTGTCTTCGGTCAATGTCTTCTGGGACATCGGGAACCACTCCAGGGAAGTCGTTCGGGGTTTACCAAAACGTAAACGAAACGGTTTCGTACACATGGAGACTAGAGCACTTTCAGCGAAACGGCAACGTTTCGCTGAGGACGGGGAGCAGGCATGCGCAGTGGCGTCTTCGAGGTCGATGGAGCCGGGCTGTACTACGAGGTACGCGGCACCGGCCCGGCACTGTTGATGATCAGCGGGGCCGGGGGAGACGCCGGCTACTACGACGGCGTCGCCGAGATCCTTTCCGACGCATTCATGGTGATCTCGTACGACCGACGCGGCAACTCGCGGAGTTCCGGCAGGTCACCGGCGCCGATGGAAGTCGCCGTGCAGGCGGCCGACGCCCGCGCGCTCATCGACGGCCTGGCCGGCGGTCGGGCGCTGGTCTTCGGCAACAGCGGCGGCGCGATCATCGGCCTCACGCTGGCCGCACTGCACCCCGAGGTGATGGCGGGCCTCATCGCCCATGAACCGCCCGCCGCGAACGTCCTGCCCGACGGCGACCCCGGGCGCGGCTTCTTCGCCGAACTGGCCGCACTCTACGAGCAGGGCGGGGCGCCCGCGGCCGGTCGCCGGTTCGCGGAGACGACTCGTGGCGAGGGGACGTACCGCTGGCCGGCCGACCTCTGGAAGCGGTTCCTCGGGAACCAGGACCACCTCTTCGGCACGGAGTGGCCCGGCTTCGCCGGCTTCCGGCCCGACGAGACCGCGCTCAAGTCGGTCCCGTTTCCTGTGGTGTTGGGCGCGGGCGCGGAGGACCGCGGTACGTACTACGCCCGGCCGTCGATCGAGATCGCCCGCCGGATCGGGGTGCCGTGGGTCGAATTCCCCGGCATCCACATGGAGTTCCTGCGCGACCCGGACCGATTCGCGGCTGCGCTACGGGTGTTGGCGACCCAGATGCACAGCCGCGACGGTCACGTCCCGGAACTCTGGCAGGGCACCACTCGGTGAGAACCGAGCAGCTCCGCGACCAACACCCGCCGCAGCCACACCCGATAGTGGTCCGGCGTCCAACCCCGGTGCCTTCGCAGGAGTTGATGCATGTGCGGTGAGGCGAGGGCGAAGAGAGTGTCGGCGGCGGTGCGCGCGTCGAGACCCGGGCGGAGGGCCCCGCGCTCCTCAAGTGCCGTGGCCAGAGCGAGATGTACGCCGTACGTCGCCTCGGCACCGGCGTCCGCCGATGCCCGCATGTCCGGGTCGGCACCGGCCGCCTCGACGGTCACCATGATCAGGTCACCGGCGCGTTCCAGCAGGTCGGTCATCTGGTCGACGGCACGGCCGATCGCGCGCTCGGGGTCGGGCTCGTCCCGGATGGCCAGGGTCTCGGGGCGTTCCGGGACGGCGACCGGCTCCTCGTCACCGGCGAGTGTGACGCCCAGGGTGTGCCCGAACAGTGCGGCCTTGGTGGGGAACGCGTCGTACAGCGTGCGCTCGCCGACACCGGCCAGCGCCGCCACCTCCTTCATCCGCGTGCCCGTGTATCCGTTCTCTGTGAAGAGGCGGGCGGCTGCTTCCCGGATGCGGGCGCGGGTCGTCGCTGCCGCCTCGGCGCGCTTGGCCGAGCGATAGGACCTCTTGTGGTTGACGGGTTCGGGCATGGGGAGGAGTCTAGAGGAAATCGGCGCAGTTCTACTGCGGTGAAATGAGCGAGGAGCGTGAGAGCCATGCCGGAGCTCGCCGGAATCCACCACGTGAAGATGCCCGTCACCGACCTCGACCGCTCGCGCGACTGGTACGGCCGTGTGCTCGGCTTCAAGGTCACGTACGAGTTCCAGGACGCGGACGGAGTCGTGCGCGGGGTGGCGGGAGAGGTCCCGGGACTCGGCGGCTCGATGCTCTGCCTGCGCGTCAACTCCCAGGCTGCGCAAGGCTGTCAGGGCTTCGACCCGGTCAGCTTCGCGGTCCCGGACCGGGCCGACATCGAGACGTGGGCCGCCCACCTCGACACCCTCGGCATCCCGCACTCGCCGGTGATCGAGGCCTCGATCGGCTGGCTGCTGGTGTTCAACGACCCGGACGGCCTCGACCTGCATCTGTACAGCTGGGCGGCGCACGGGGTGGATCACGGGGATGTCGCGGGGTACGGCCGCCCGGTCGCCTGAGGGGGTGTGCGCTCCGGGTTCCGGGTGCTGTATTCCTTGACCGGAATATAACTGGTGGGGCATATTGGGGTCATGTCCGACGCCTCGCTCTGGACCGCCCTCGCCGATCCCCACCGGCGGGCCATCGTCGGCCTGCTCCTGGAGCGGCCCCGGCCCGTCGGCGAGATCGTGGAGGCATGCGGTCTGAGCCAGCCCAGCACGTCGAAGCACCTACGGGTGCTGCGGGACGCGGGCCTGGTCCGCGTACGGCAGGACGCGCAGCGCCGTGTCTACGCCCTCGACCCGGCCCCGATCGCCGAACTCGACGCCTGGCTCGCCCCCTACCGCGAGCTGTGGAATCGCAGCCTGGACAGGCTGGGCCAACGCCTCGACGAGACATCGGACCACCACGACACCTCGCAACCCACCCCGAAGGACTGATCCGCCATGTCCGTCGACCTCACCGGCACGTACCTGACGCTGGACGACGGCCGCCCCGCCGTCCGTTTCAGCCGCACCTACGACCAACCCCTCGACCGCGTCTGGCAGTTCGTGACCGACCCCGACGAGCTTGCCCAATGGTTCCCGTCACGCGCCGAGTTCGACCTGCGCCCCGGCGGCACGGTCACCTTCAGCGGCGATCCCAACATGCCCGAGTCGACCGGCCGGGTCATCGCCGTCGACGAGCCCCGGCACCTGTCCTTCGAATGGGGCGGCGACGAGCTGCACTTCGACCTGGAGGAGATCGAGGAGAAGCGCACCCGCTTCACGCTCACGAACGTTCTCGGCGCCGAGGACACCGCGTCCCGCAACGGCGCCGGCTGGGAGGTCTGCCTGGCCGCGCTGGACGCGAAGGCTCGAGGTGAGGCCGTAGCGGGACCGCACACCGGTGCGGGTGTGCCCTGGAAGGCGTTCTACGACGGCTACTTGGCGGCCGGGGTGCCCTCCGGCGCGGCCGTGCCGGGCCTGGACTGACGCACCCCGGGCCCCAGTCGACCCGTCACGCCATCTGTCGCCGTACCAGTTCGTGCAGTCGCCCGCCCGTGTCCGCCAACAGCTGTGCGGGCGGGCCCTGTTGGGCGACCTTGCCGTCCTCCATGACGATGACACGGTCCGCGTCGAGCACGGTCGACAAGCGGTGCGCGATGACGATCCGGGTGGCGTTGAGGGCTTTGGTGCTCTCGATCACCGTGCGCTGGGTCTCGTTGTCCAGGGCGCTGGTCGCCTCGTCGAAGAAGAGGATGCGTGGCCGGCGGATCAACGCCTGCGCGATCATGAGGCGTTGACGCTGGCCGCCGGACACCGCGCCGCTGCCGGAGACGATGGTGTGCAGGCCCATCGGCATCCGCTTGATGTCCTCGGCGAGCCCGGCCATCTCGGCCGCCGCCATCGCCTCTTCCGGTGTGAACGGTTCGGTGCCGCAGATGACGTCCAGGATGGAACCGGTGAACGGCTGCGCGTGCTGGAGCACCACTCCGCACTGCCGTCGTACCGCCGACTGGTCGAGGGCGCCGAGGTCCTGGCCGTCGTAGAGGACGCTGCCGGAGACCGGTTTGTCGAAGCCGATGAGGAGGCGCAGCAGGGTGGACTTGCCGCAGCCGCTGGGGCCGACGATCGCCACGAACTCGCCTGCGCGGACACTGAACGACACGTCGTCGAGGACGAGGGGGCCGTCGTCGGCGTAGCGGAAGGCGACTCGGCGGGCCTCGATCGCGCCGGACAGTTGGCCGGGGCGGGTGCTCGCGGTGCGGACCTCCGGGGCCGCGTCCAGGACCGGCCTGATCTCCTCGAAGAGGGGGAGTGCGGACACCGCGGAGACGAAGGCGCCGGTGAGGCTGGTGACGGAGGTCAGCAGCATCGTCACCGAGGTGTTGAAGGTGAGGAAGGAGGCCGCCGACATCGAACCGCGCGCCGGGCCCGCGAGGAGCATGAACATCAGCAGGGTGCAGACGGGCAGGTACACCGCGCCCATCACCGTGGTGAGGTTCTTGATCCGGCCGACCTTCTGCTGCAGCTCGCGGCTGTGCGCGAACTCGGCCGCCCAGGCCGCGTAGGCGTAGTTCTCGGCCGCCGCCACTCTCAACTTCGGTAGCCCGCGCAGAGTTTGGAACGCCTGGTTGTTCAGCTTGTTGCTGAGCACGACCAGCTTGCGCTGCCAGCGCACCTGCCACAGGCCGAGGCTCAGGAACACGGCCGCGATCACCACGAGCATGCCGATCGCCGCGAGCGCCATCGAGGGGCTGTACCAGAACAGCAGCCCCAGGTTCATCGCGCCGACCGTCACCGACTGGGCGACGACCGGTCCAACTCCCGCCAGCAGACGGCGGATCGAGCTGATGCCCATCGCCGCGCTCGCCAACTCGCCAGTCGAGCGTTCGGTGAAGAACTTCGTCGGCAGCCTCAACAGCCGGTCCCAGACGGCCGGTTGGAGGGTTGCCTCGATCCGGCCCTCCAGGCGCAGGATGGTGAGGTTCTCCAGCAGCATGAAGGCCGCGGCCACCACGCTGGTGATCATCACGGCCAGACAGACCTGGACGATCAGGTTCGTCTGCGCCTTCGGCACGAACTCGCCCAGCACCTTGCCCGTCGCGATCGGCACCAACGCGCCGATGGCGACCGTCACCAGCCCGCTGATGAGGAGGTTCGTCAGGTCGCTGCCGGTGCCCTGCATGCTGAAGCGCAACAGCCTGAACGGACTCAGTCGCCGTTCGGGCAGCGGGCGGTAGAACATCACCGCGCGCGGCTCGAACTCCTCCGCGTTCGCCTTCTCGATCGGCGTCTCGCGGCCGGTCGCCGGATGGGCGGCGACATAGCCGCCGCGTCGCCAGAGCAGTGCGACCGGCGCCCCGGACAGCGCCCGATGGCCCACCAGCGGGCCGACGTTGTCACGCCACCAACGCCCGTCGAGCCGTACGGCCCGGACTCGGACGCGTGAGGCGAGGGCTATGCGCTCGACCGGGTCGAGGCGGTCGCTCTCGCTGCCGCTCTGGGAGGGTTCGGCGAGGGTGATGCCCGCCGCCTCGGCGACCACCTTGCAGGCCGCGTACGACGCGTCGGCGTCCGCGGCCGTCGTGCGCCGGGCCGAGGACTTGCCGATCGACGCCAGCAGCGTCCGGTCGGCCTGCGCGCGCACCGCCTCACCGGCCTTGATCCCGGCGGCCGTTCGGGTCTCGTGGGTGCGCTCCAGCTGCTCGATCCACTTGTCCAGCGTGGACAGCAGCCGGTACTGCTGGTCGACCATGCCCTGCCAGACACCCGGGTCCATCAACAGATCGGCTGCGGCCTCCGCGCCGTACATCGAGCCGTACTGCACGCTGCCCGGCGGGACTTGCATCCAGAAGACGTCGTCGTCGGTGAGCGCCGCGGCCCGTTCGGAGGCCATCGGCGCCTGGAAGAGGATGGAGAGCCCGCGGCCGACGCCGAGGGCGAGGGCGTATTCGAGCGGGCTCGAAGTCGGGGGCACGTACTGGGGGTTGCCGTACTCGTCGTACGACCAGGTCTGGGTGTCCGCGGCCTGGTACAGCTCGCGCAGGTTGATGCGGTGCACCACGCAGTCCCGCAACGGGCGTGCCACCAGCGTGTGTTGGGGCCCGGTGACTGGGCCGAGCAGCAGCGAGCCCGCCTCCAGGCGGCCGAGGTGGTGCCAGTGGCCCTGCTGTACGGCGTCCACCGCGAACAGGTCGATGGCGCCCGACGCGACCAGCCACAGCACCTGCGGGCCTTCGAGGTCGAGGCGGTTGGATCCGGCGCAGTCGATCGGCGTGCCCAGGGATCCCAGCGCGCCGAGGACCAGGTCGCCCTCGTGAACGGACGTCATCTCACCGCTCCTTGACCAGCGTGGCGTACGCGCCGCCGGCCGCCACCAGGGCGTCGTGCCGCCCGCGTTCCACGATCGTCCCGTGTTCGAGGACGACGATCTCGTCGCTGTCCCGCACCGTGCTGAGCCGGTGCGCGATCACCACGCAGGCACAGCCGCGCTTGCGCAGGTTGTCCATCACGACCAGCTCGGTCTCCGCGTCCAGGGCGCTCGTCACCTCGTCGAGGACCAGGATGCTGGGCCTGCGCACCAACGCCCTTGCGATCTCCAGGCGTTGACGCTGACCGCCGGAGAAGTTGCGCCCGTCCTGCTCGACCCTGCTGTGGATACCGCCGGGCCGCCGCATCACCACGTCGTACAGGGCCGCGTCGCGCAGCGCGTCCGTCACGGCCTCGTCCGGGATCGACGGGTCCCACAGCGCCACGTTGTCGCGGACCGAGCCCTCGAAGAGGAAGACGTCCTGGTCGACGAAGGAGACGGAGGCGGCGAGGGCGCCGCGCGGAATGTCCTCCAGCCGGTGGTTGTCGATGCGGATCACGCCCTCCCAGGGCGTGTAGAGGCCCGAAATCAGCCTGGAGACCGTGGACTTGCCGCTGCCGGAGCCGCCGACCAGCGCCACCTGCTGACCCGGGCCGACCGTCAGGTCGAAACCGGTGAGCAGCGGCTTGTCGAGCGGGCTGTAGCCGAAGGTGATGTTCTCCAGCTCGACGTGCCCCTGTAGTCGGCGGGTCGAATCGGCGCCGCCCGCACGGGAGTAGAGGGGATCGGCCTGGAAGTTCTCGACGTCCTTGAGACGGGCCACGTCGGCCGCGAAGTCCTGGATGCGCCCCGCGACGCCGTTGAGCCGGGTGATCGGCGCGGTGAAGCGGGTGACCAGCGCCTGGAAGGCAACGAGCAGGCCGACCGAGATGCCGCCCTCCACGGCTCGCATGCCGCCGATCCACAGGATCAGCGCGCTGTTGAGCGAGGCGAGCGTCGGCGCGACCACACCCAGCCAGGCGCTCGGCACCCCGAGCCGCTGCTGCTCCTCCAGGGTGGTGGCGTGCTGTCCGGCCCACTTGCGGAAGTAGCCGTCCTCACCACCGGTCGCCTTCATCGTCTCGATCAACTGGAGCCCGGTGTATGCCGTGTTGGTGAGCCGGGCGCTGTCGGCGCGCAGCTTCGCGGTACGGGTCGCCCGCAGCCGGATGACCACCCGCATCGCCACCACGTTCAACAGGGCGACACCTATACCCAGGTACGTGAGTTGGGGGTCGTACGTATAGAGGAGGAACGCGTAGAGCACCACGACCACCGCGTCCACGCCCGCCGCCGAGAGGTCACGGGCCAGGGTCTCGGCGACGGCGTCGTTCGACTGGAGGCGCTGCACCAGGTCGGCCGGGCTGCGCTGGGAGAAGAACGTCACCGGCAGCCGCAGCAGATGGCGCAGGAAGCGGGCGCTGGAGAGCGTGGAGGAGATGATGCGGCCGTGCAGCAGGTTCGCCTGCTGGAGCCAGGTCAGCGCCAGGGTGAGCAGCACGCAGGCGCCCATCGACGTGAACAGGACGCCCAGCAGGGACGTCTGACCGCCTATCAGGAACATGTCGATGTAGGTCCGGCTGAGCGCGGGCATCGCCGCACCGACCAGCACCAGCAGCAGACTCGCGAGCACGGCGGCGGGCATCGTGCCCGCGGTACCGCGCAGCCGGGCAGGCATCGCGCCGAGGACACCCGGCTTGCGCCCGCCCTTCTCGAAACCGTCGCCCGGCTCCATGACCAGGACGACACCGGTGAAACTGGAGTCGAAGTCCTCCATCGGCACGAACCGGCGGCCCTTGCCGGGGTCGTTGATGAACACCCCGCGCCGACCGAAGCGGCGGCCCATGCCGTCGTAGACGACGTAGTGGTTGAACTCCCAGAACAGGACTGCGGGGGACCGCACTTCGGCGAGGGCGGCGGTGTCCATCTGCATGCCCTTGGCCGTGAGGCCGTAACTGCGCGCCGCTTTGAGGAGGTTGCTGGCGCGGGAGCCGTCGCGGGAGACACCGCAGGCGATGCGCAGTTCCTCCAGCGGGATGTGGCGGCCGTAGAAGCCGAGGACCATCGCGAGGGAGGCGGCGCCGCACTCGACGGCCTCCATCTGGAGGACGGTCGGTGAACGGACCGTCTTCACACGGCCCTTGGGGACCGGGCGTTTCGGCGGGGCGGAGCGGCGCCGTGAACGGGTGTCCTGTACGGGGCTCATGGCAGCAGCCAATCGAGGGGGCGCTGATCGGCCAGCCGGATCGAGGCCGAGGCCATGGTCATGGAGGTGAGGGCGAAGGGGGGTCCGTCCTGGGACGACCACTTGTAACCGCTCTTCGTCCGCGCCGACTTGTCGAGCTTCACCAGGACGGCCACCGGCCTGCCCTTCTTGGTGAACTGCTCACCGAGCTGGCTGTCCCCGAGGAACGCGGCGATCTGCTGCGCCGACTCGGCGGACCGGTCCACCGCCTTCACCCGGCCGCGCAGCACGCCGTACGTCTGCGTCGGAGCCGACGAGACGGTCAGGTCGACGGCGGCGTTCGCGGGGATGGAGGCCGCGTTCTCGGCGGGCACGTACACCGTCGCGTACAGCGGGTCGGTGGCGTGCGCGACCTTCTCCACGGCGGCGACGTTCGCGCCGGTCTGGATGATCTGGCCGATGGTGGCGGCGAGCGCGGTGATCCGGCCCGCGGCGACCGTGCGCACGACGGAGTCGCCGTCGCTCGAACGGACCTTGAGGACGGGCGAGTTGGCGGGGAGCCGTTCGCCTTCCTCCGCGAGGACGGCGGTGACCTGTCCGGCCACGGGGCTCTGCAGGATGTAACTGCCCTCCCCGTGCGTGAGGATGGCGGACGCGCTGACGGTCGACGCCACCGAGCCGGTCACCGCCCACACGGACGCGGCGGCCACGACGAGCACCGTCACGGAGAGCACGAGCCAGCCCTGGGGACGCGCGAAGCGCACCGGAAGATCGAGCTCTTCGGGCGACTGGAGCTTGGCGAGGGCCTGTTGGCGGAACTGCACGGAACTTCCCTCACCTAGGGGAGAGATCTTTTACGGCATCCAAGAGTCCCGGAGCCGGGAAACGGCTCCGGGACTCAGTGGAACAAGGTGCGATCAGAGACCCGAGACCAGGTTCGTGACCGGGGACACGCTCAGGCCGGTGACACCCTCGACGGTGCCGACGACCGTGTCGACCAGGCCGGAGACGGGGGCGATGCCGTCCACCACACCGGTGACGGTGCTGAGGGCGTTCAGGGCCAGACCGCCGGAGACGTTGTCGAGCTCGGCGTCGGAGATCTCGACGGTCTCAACCTGGGGGGTGGAGTTCATGGGGGAACTTCCCTTCATATGGATATTCACAAGGGGGAGCGGCCCCCTCTGGGGACAGACGACGGCCGCGACCGCAGGCGCCGGGCGCCGTTTCCGGAACCCGTTCGGCTCCTGCGGTGCGATGGATCAAAGCACGCTGCGGGCGGACGCAGCCAATCAATCTCCGGTCCCACCAGGGCACTTGAGCCCCAGGAGCCACGAACCGTGCAGGCGTGGGCACGAGGTGTCGGCGACTTCTTCACACACCGCGCGGCATCACTCCGCGGGAGGGCTTGCGGCGTCGAAGCGGAATCGGGCACTCCCCACCAAAGACGTTCCCGGGGGCGTGTGCATGTGCAGATCCGTGGAGACCGGTGACTTCGTTGGGTACGCGCTGTGCAGATTCCCTGAAGCGAGGATTCCGTCGACTGTTCTCGACGGACCGTTGTCGACCGGTCGCGGTCCGTGTCGATCCGGGTGTGGATCGGGAAGGGACCGGGAGTGTGTGAACTGCCCACTCGCACGGGCAGGTTTGAGCGGCACCGATTCGATCAAGACATCCGCCCGCCCACCACGCACCGGACGGACCCCGGCCACAACGCCGTCGGGACTGGCCCGCAGCCACTTCGTACCCCCGCCAGGTCAGGGCTTGCACATGGCCGATTCCCGGTTTCGCAAAGGAAGTTGGGAAACGGAATTGAACGCCCCACGTGACACGTGCGTATCAACGGGCATCCAGGCGCCCCCCCCATAAGCCGCCGCCCCGGCGGCACAGACCCCGGTCCCCAGGAGGTCGAGCAGTTTGAGTCACAAGCGAATTCCGAAGCGCAAGGCCGTTATAGCCGTCGGAGGTGTCGCTGCTCTCGGAGCGGCGGCGATCCTGCTGCCGAACGCCAACGCGTCCCAGGACAACTCGGCAGGCGCCGCCACCCCCAAGACCCTCAAGGCGACGGGCGCCTCCGACCTCTCCTCGCAGCTCGCCGGACTGCTGGGCGACGCCTTCGCCGGGTCCTACTACGACAGCGCCACCCAGCAGCTCGTCGTCAACGTGATCTCCGGCGACAACAACAACGTGGTCGTGCAGGCGGAGAAGGCCGGCGCCAAGGTGCGCGAGGTGCAGAACAGCACCGCCGAACTCACCGCCGCCGCCCAGGTGTTGAAGACCAAGGCGACCGTCCCCGGTACCGCCTGGTCGGTCGACCCGAAGACCAACAAGATCCAGGTCCTCGCCGACAGCACCGTCACGGGCACCAAGTGGGACACCGTGCTCTCGACGGTCAAGAGCCTCGGCACCGACATGGCCACCGTCAAGAAGACCGGCGGCTCCTTCAAGGCGCTGGTCTCGGGCGGCGACGCCATCTTCGCCCAGACCGACCAGGGCGGCGTGCGCTGTTCGCTGGGCTTCAACGTCACCGCGAGCGACGGCACCCCCGCCTTCCTGACCGCCGGACACTGCGGCGTCGCGGCGAAGCAGTGGTCCGACTCGCAGGACGGCGCCCCGATCGCCACGGTCGACCAGGCCACGTTCCCCGTCAGCGACTTCTCCCTCGTGAAGTACGACGACCCGGCGACGCAGACCACGAGCGATGTCAACGTGGGCAACGGCCAGACCGTCCAGATCACCCAGGCCGAGGACGCCACGGTCGGCACGCAGGTCTTCCGGATGGGCTCCACCACCGGTCTGCACGACGGCACGGTCACCGGCCTCGACGCGACGGTCAACTTCCAGAGCGAGACCGAGCCCAACGGTGTCGACACCGTCAACGGCCTCATCCAGACGGACGTCTGCGCCGAGGCGGGTGACAGTGGCGGCTCGCTCTTCACCCAGGACGGCGGCGCGGTCGGCCTCACCTCCGGCGGCAGCGGCGACTGCACCGCCGGCGGCGAGACCTTCTTCCAGCCGGTCACCGCCGCGCTGACGGCGACCGGGGCCACCCTCGGTGACGCCGGTGCCGGCGCGGGTGCGGGCGACGACACCGCCACGGCGGACCCGTCGGCGACCGCCGCCGACCCGTCGGCCACCGACGGCACGGGCGACGAGTCCGGCGTCGTGGACCCGAACGCGACCGACGGCACCGGTGACCAGTCCGGCGCTGTCGACCCGTCCGCGACCGACGGTACCGGTACCGGTACCGGTGAGGACCAGAGCGGCAACGGGGCCGACGACGGCTCCTCGCTCACCTCGAACCACTGATCCGACCCCTTCCATCAGGTCGGCGGTGGATCGGTCCGGCCCTCCGGCGGGAGGGCCGGACCGCCCTGCGTTCACGGCAGTTGATCCGGTCCCGGCTCCCGGGCCCGCAGCAGAAGCAGCGCCACGTCGTCGATCCGCTCCTGGGCCGCGGCACTGTGCCGCACCAGTTCGTCGGCGATCTCCTCCAGTGGCAAGTCCCCGGCCGCTGCGAGGCGTTGGCCCAGTTCGGCCAGCGCGTCCTCGATGTCGACGCCGGGTGATTCGATGAGCCCGTCGGTGTAGAGGGCGAGGACGGAACCGGGCGCGAGATCGACCTCGGTCGTCGGATAGACGGCGTCGGCGTCGATGCCCAGCAGCGGGCCGCCCGCCAGGTCCAGCACCCGTACCCGCCCGTCGGGGCGGCGCAGCAACGGCGGCGGATGACCGGCCCGCGCCATCACGGCCGTACCGCGCGCGGGATCGAGCCGTAGATACAGACAGCTCGCGAAGAGTTCGGACCCGAGGTCGATCAGCAGCCGGTTGGTGCTGCGCATGACCTCCGCAGGAGCCTGACCGACGGTCGTGTACGCGCGGACGGCGGTCCGGATCTGCCCCATCAGCCCGGCCGCGGTCACGTTGTGCCCCTGTACGTCACCGATCACCGCCGCGAGTCCCTCGGACGTCACCAGGTCGTAGAAGTCGCCGCCGATCTCCATGCCCTGGGTGGCGGGCAGATAGCGGGCGGCGGCCTCGATGCCCGGCAGCGGCGGCAGTGAGTGCGGCAGCAGCGCCTCCTGCAAGCCGTGCGCCAGTTGGTTCTTCGCGTCGTAGAGCAGCGCACGCTCCAGCGCCTGTGCGATCAGCCCGCCCAGACTCGTCAGCACGGCCCGTTCGTCCGCCGGGAAGACATGCGGCTCGCCGTAGGCCAGCACACAGGTGCCGACCGGGCGTCCGGACGCGATCAGCGGGAGATAGGCCCAGGCCGCGAAGCCGTCGGGCGTCGCGTGCCGGCTCGGATACAGCCGTTCCAGCTCCCGCCGGGAGTCGAAGAACGCGGGCACCCCGTTGTTCAGGGCGGCCGTCCCCGGCGTCGACCCGTCCAGCGCCATCCCGTCGAAGCGCTCCACGACCCGCGGGTCCGGATAGCCGCGATGCCCCAGCACATGCAGCCGCCCGCCCTGCGAACCGAGCACCACCAGCGCCTGACTGCCCACGGCCGGGGCGACCTCGTCCGCGATCAGCTGCACCACGTCCTCCACCCCCACCGCCTCGGTGAGCGCCCCGGCCAGGCTCAGCACCTGCGAGATGGTCACCAGGCGCGACGGCCCTTCACCCGGCTCCGGTGCCGCCCGGCTCAGTTCCGTCACCGCCCGCGCCCGGCTGATCCGTACGCTCAGCCCGGTCGTGTTCGGATACAGCCGGAACGACAGCCACTCGCCCGGCGGCCGCAGCGCCACGAACGACGTGACCTGCTGACTGAGCAGCGCGGCCCGGTAACGGTCCTCGTACACCGGGTCGTTGAGCCAGGGCACCGCCGCCCACAACTGGGTGCCCAGCAGACTGCTCACCGACCTGCCGAGCAGCTCCCCGGCCGCCGCGTTCGCGAAGCCGACCCGTCCGTGCAGATCCAGCGAACACAGCCCGTACGGCAGCCGGGCCACCATCCGCGCCGCCTCCACCGTGCCCAGCGTCCCGGCCACGCTCGCCGCGGGCCCGGTGGCGAGCAGATCGTGCTCCGCGCGCAACGGCTGCCGCTCCTCGACGGCCCGCTCCAGCCGCAGGGCGAGCCGGTCGCAGGCGGTGGTCAGCTGCTCGCGGTCCCGGTCGGAGAGGACCGGCGGATGCGAACCGGGCCAGGTCACGAAGACCGAGCCGTACACCGTGGAAGCCGTGGCCACGGGCACGGCGGCCAGCGCGAAGGGGTACGGCAGCACGACCGCGATGCGCGGATAGCGGCGGGCCATGTCCTCCTCACCGCCGATCCAGATCAGCCGCCGCTCGCGGACCGCCTCGGCGACCGGGATCGGCGCGCTCAGCCCGACCCGCTCCCAGGGCGCCGCGAAGGCGCGGGGCAGCCCGGCCATGACCGCCATCTCCAGCACCGGTTCGTCGGGCGTCAGCAGATACACCGCACCCGAGTGCGCGTGGACGCCGTCCATCATCGCGGCCAGCGCGAGAGAGAGCGTCGGCCGCCCGACCGGTGTCCGCCGGGACGCCTGCGCGTCGGACACGCCGACCACCTCCTCGCCCGGCCGTACGGTCCTGGTCCTGGGCCTGGTGATCAGGCTCCACCCTGGGAGCCCGACGCGCACGGCGAGCGACGGCCCCGGCGGAGGGGACCATCCGGACCCTCATCTCCACGGAACGGTCACAGGGGCTGCGCAGTCGGCGCATAAGCGCTGTAATTGCGGACGTGGTCAGTGAGGGCACTGAGGGACGCGGAGCGCGAACGCTGCGTGCCGAACTTGCCCTCAAGACGCTCACGATCGATCTCGGCTCCCGCGAACGGCTGCGCCGCGTCCTCGAACAGTCCCTCGTCTTCGCTGACGCGAGCTTCGCCGGGGTGTACACACCCGGCGACGACGCCGACCTCCTGTGCCTGGTCGAGTCGGTCGGGGTGCCGCGCACGCTGTACGGGCTGCGGGACGGCTATCCGGCGTCCGGGGGATCACCGGTCGCCGAGGTGCGCAGGACCGGGGTCGCGGTGTGGTTCGGCCCCGCGGAACTGGCTGCGGGCTGCGACGCGCGTCGGCTGCCGTCGGGGGAGTTCCATCTGGCGGCGCTGCCCGTGCGCGGTGACCGGGGCGGCGGCTGTCTGCTCGCGGTGAGCGAACGCCCGGACGGCTTCGACGCCGAGGACCGCGCGTGCCTCGCGCTGATCGCCGAGGCGGTCGCGATCCCGGTACCGGCCGAGGCCCTGGTCGGCGAGGACCTGGCCGCGGGCGCCTTCGACCTGGCCATGGACACCGGGCGGGTCGAGGTCGGCGGCGACGTCCTGGACCTGTTCGGGCTCGGCCCCGGCGACTTCGACGGCAAGGTCGAGACCCTGCTCGGGCTGACCGTGCCGGAGGACCTGCCCTCACTCATGTCCGTCGTCGAGGCCGACCACATGGCCATCGGCGACCGGGAGTTGGAGTTCCGGGTGCTCCAGCCCTCGGGGACACCGAAGTGGCTGCGGCTGCGCGGTCGGCTCCTGCCCGGCGGCGACGGCCGCCCCGCCCGCCTCGTCGGCACCGTCGGTGCCGCCTCCCAACTGCGCTCCGGCGTCAACGACGTGGCCCGCGTCCAGCGCCTCGCCGCCGCGCTCGCCATGGCCGGTACAGTCCGCGACGTCAGCCAGGCCGTGGTCGCCGCCCTGCGCAAACCGCTGCGCGCCGACCGGATCGCGCTCGCCGAACTGGAGGGCGACCGGCTCGTCGTCACCGTCCTCGACCCGCCCGAACCGGAGGCCTGGCCCGAGCTGTGGCGCCTGGAGTGGCGCAGCGAATGGCCCGACGCACCCGTCCGCACGATGCCCACCCTCGCCGCCGCCCTGCGCGAGGGCCGCGCCGCGATCTGGCCCGCGGGCACCGACCTGGAACCCGCCCTCGCCGAGGTCGGACCCGGCGGCCTCGCCGTCCTGCCGCTCTCCGCCGGTGGCCGGGTGTCCGGTGCCTGCCTCATCGGCTGGGACGACCCGCACGTCTTCGGCCCCGACGAACGCGCCCTGCTCACCGCCTCCGCCGGCCTCGCGGGCCAGGCCCTGATGCGCGCCCACGCCTTCGACGCCGAGCACGAACTCGTCGGCATGCTCCAGCGCCAACTGCTGCCGCGCCGACTGCCGAACCTGCCCGGCGCGGTCGCCGTCGCCCGCTATCTGCCGACCACGGCCGGGCTCGAGGTCGGCGGCGACTGGTACGACGTGATCCCGTTGCCCGACAACCATGTCGCCCTCGTCATCGGCGACGTCCAGGGCCACAACGCGGGCGCCGCCACCCTCATGGGCCAGATGCGCACCGCACTGCGCGCCTACGCCGTCGAGGGACACCCGCCCGACGTGGTCGTCTCGCACGCCAACCGCCTCCTCATCGACCTGGAGACCGACCTCTTCGCCACCTGCTGCTACGTCGACGTCGACCTGGAGGAGGGCTTCGCCTGGTACGTCCGTGCCGGTCACCTCCCGCCCGTCCTGCGGCACCCGGACGGCAGCACCGACATCCCCTACGCGGACGGCGGACCACCGCTCGGCGTGGTGACCCAGGCCGACTTCCCCATGAGCCCGCTGCGGCTCCAGCCCGGCACGGTCATCGCCCTCACCACCGACGGCCTCGTGGAGTCCAAGGAGGCCGACATCGACGAGGGCCTCGACCGGCTCGCGCTCGGCCTCGCCGTGTCCGACCCCGCCCACCTCGGCCTCGTCGCCGACGCCCTGCTGGGCAACGCCCGCCGCGAGGACGACGTAGCCCTCCTCCTCATGCGCTACGACGGCCTGGCGACCCGCCCCCTTCGGGAGAACTGGACGGTGTGGCGCGTCCCCGAGGCGGCCCGGCACGCCCGCCGCTTCACCAAGCGCACCCTGCGCACCTGGGGCGTCACCGAGGAGACCGACACCATCCTGCTCGTCGTCTCCGAACTGGTCACCAACGCCCTGGTGCACACCGACGGCCCGGTCCGTCTCGACCTCACCCTCGTCAACCACCGGTTCCGCGTCGCCGTCGCTGACTCCTCGCCGCGCACGCCCGTCAAACCGACAAGCATCGGCTGGGAGGCCACCGGCGGCCGCGGCATCCTCCTCGTGGAAGCCATGTCGGCGGCCTGGGGGACGGTGCCGGTGAGCGGCGGCAAACAGGTGTGGGCCGAGGTCGCACTGGACCGGTAGGCGACCTGATCAACCGCCGCACGGGTGCCTGCGTGGACGTATATCGGCAGGTCGGGACGGTCGCGCGCCCTTGCCGTGATGGGGTGCCTGCTTGTGGCACACACCTTCGAAGAACTGGTCGAGAAGCACCGCGCGGCCCAAGCGGCACGCGCCCGGGTGCAGGAGATGCGGGACTCCCTGGGAGCCCCCGCCCACGAATCCTGGACCGAGACCGAGACCGACATCTACGAGACCGCGTGGCGGGCCTGGCGCGACCTCGCCCGTGACATGCAGGCCGCCGCCGACGAGTACGCGAGGGACGAGGGCCTCGACCGGGCCGAGGTGGAGGCGGACGTGGCACGGGCCGCGGGTGATTTGTCCGGTCCGCCGGAAGGCTAGACACCTCATGGCCTCCTCATTGTTGGCCGGTCGTAATAAACGAACATAGGGAGGAACGATGCACGTCCGAAGATGACGCTAAGGTGAAGCGATGAAGGCTCTCGTTCTCTCCGGCGGCACTGGATCCCGCCTGAGGCCGATCACACACACATCGGCAAAACAGCTCGTCCCGGTGGCCAACAAGGCCGTTCTTTTCTACGGGCTCGAATCGCTCGCCGACGCGGGAATCACCGAGGTCGGCATCATCGTCGGTGACACCGCGGCGGAGATCGAGGAGGCGGTGGGTGACGGGTCGAAGTTCGGCCTGAAGATCACCTACATCCCGCAGGACCGTCCCCTCGGACTGGCCCACGCCGTACTGATCGCGCGCGAGTACCTCGGCGACGACGACTTCGTGATGTACCTCGGTGACAACTTCATCGTCGGCGGCATCACCGGTCTCGTCGAGGGCTTCCAGGCCAACAAGCCCGACGCGCAGATCCTCCTCACCCACGTGCCCGACCCGCGCTCCTTCGGCGTCGCCGAACTCAGCGAATCCGGCCAGGTCATCGGCCTGGAGGAGAAGCCGGAGCACCCCAAGAGCGACCTCGCTCTGGTCGGTGTCTACCTCTTCACGCCCGCCATCCACGACGCCGTACGCGCCATCAAGCCGTCCTGGCGCGGCGAGTTGGAGATCACCCACGCCATCCAGCAGCTGATCGACGACGGCGCCGACGTGCGCTCCTCGGTCATCCACGGCTATTGGAAGGACACGGGCAACGTCGTCGACATGCTCGAGGTCAACCGGACCGTCCTGGAGAGCATGGACCGCCGCATCGACGGCGAGGTGGACGACGTGTCCGAGACCATCGGCCGCGTGGTGATCGAAGAGGGCGCGCGCATCGAGCGCTCGCGCATCGTCGGACCCGTCATCATCGGGGCCGGAACCGTGGTGAGCGACTCCTACGTCGGCCCCTTCACCTCGGTCGCGGAGAACTGCCGGATCACTGACAGTGAGCTGGAGTTCTCCATAGTGCTTCAGGACTCGTCCATCGCCGGGGTGGGCCGGATCGAGTCCTCGCTCATCGGCAAGCACGTCGAAGTGACCCCCGCTCCGGGGGTACCCAGCGCCCACCGCCTCGTTCTCGGAGACCACAGCAAGGTGCAGATCCGTTCATGAATCTCCTCGTCACCGGCGCCGCCGGCTTCATCGGTTCCACGTACGTCCGCACGCTCCTCGCCTCGGACGCGGCCGACGCGCCCCGCATCACGGTGCTGGACAAGCTCACGTACGCGGGCACCCTCGACAACCTCGAAATAGGCCACCCGCGCCTCGAGTTCGTCCAGGGCGACATCTGCGACGCCGAACTGGTCGACAAGCTGATGGCCGAGGCGGACCAGGTCGTCCACTTCGCGGCCGAGTCCCACGTGGACCGCTCGATCAACGGCGCCGCCGACTTCGTCCGCACCAACGTCGTGGGCACCCAGGTCCTGCTGGACGCGGCCCTGCGCTACCGCACCCCGTTCGTGCACATCTCCACCGACGAGGTCTACGGCTCCATCGAGACCGGCTCCTGGCCCGAGACCCACCCGCTGGCACCGAACTCGCCGTACTCCGCGTCGAAGGCGTCCTCGGACCTGCTCGCCCTGGCCTACCACCGCACCCACGGCCTGGACGTGCGCGTCACCCGCTGCTCGAACAACTACGGGCCGCACCAGTTCCCCGAGAAGGTCATCCCGCTGTTCGTCAGCAACCTCCTCGACGGCAAGAAGGTCCCGCTCTACGGCGAGGGCCTCAACGTCCGCGACTGGCTGCACGTCGAGGACCACTGCCAGGGCATCGAGCTGGTGCGCACCAAGGGTCGGGCCGGCGAGGTCTACAACATCGGCGGCGGCACCGAGCTCAGCAACAAGGAGCTCACCGGCCTGCTGCTCGAAGCCTGTGGCGCCGACTGGGACCGGGTCGAGCGCGTCGAGGACCGCAAGGGTCACGACCTGCGCTACTCCGTCGACTGGTCCAAGATCCACGACGAGCTGGGCTACCAGCCGCAGCACGACTTCGCGAGCGGCCTGGCCGACACCGTCGCCTGGTACCGCGACAACCGCGCTTGGTGGGAGCCCCTCAAGGCACGGGTGGAGCGCGGCTGATGAAGTGGCTGGTCACCGGTGCCGGCGGGATGCTCGGCCACGATGTGCTGGAGGAACTCGCCCGCCGCGGTGAGCAGTTCGTCGGTCTCGACCGCGCCGCCCTGGACATCACCGACCCCGCGTCGGTGGACCGGGCGTTCGCGGAACACCACCCCGACGTGGTGGTGAACTGCGCGGCGTACACCGCCGTCGACGACGCCGAGACCGACGAGGAGCGGGCCCTTCGCATCAACGGCGAGGGGCCCCGGCTCCTCGCCCGCGCCTGCGCCGCCTCGGGCGCGCGCCTGGTGCACGTCTCCACCGACTACGTCTTCGACGGCGAGGCCCGCAGCACGCCGTACCCGGAGAATCACTCCACCGCCCCGCGCACCGCGTACGGCCGGACCAAACTCGCGGGGGAGCAGGCCGTGTTGGCCGAACTGCCCGGTGCGAGCGCGGTCGTGCGCACGGCTTGGCTGTACGGAGCCTGTGGGGGTAACTTCGTCCGCACAATGATCGAGCTGGAGGCACGGCGCGACACTCTCGACGTCGTCGACGACCAGCACGGTCAACCGACCTGGACCGCCGACGTCGCCGTGCGGATCGCCGATCTCGGCGAGCGCATCGGCCAAGTCGAAGGCGCGCACGGGGTGTTCCACGCGACCAGCTCCGGTGAGACCAGCTGGCACGGTCTCGCACAGGAGGTGTTCCGGCTCATCGACGCAGACCCGGAGCGTGTCCGCCCCACCACGAGCGCGGCCTTCGTCCGTCCCGCGCCCCGCCCCGCCTACAGCGCCCTCGGGCACGAGCGGTGGCGGGAGGTCGGTCTGGAACCGCCGAGGGACTGGCGGTCCGCCCTGCACGAAGCACTTCCTCACATCCGCAAGGAGATTTCTTCGTGAAACGTCATGAGTTCCTGCGGGGGCTCCACAAGTCAACCGCGAACCGCAACTACCTGGAGATCGGCGTCAACGACGGCCGCAGCCTGACGCTCTCCCGGGTGCCCAGTGTTGCGATCGATCCCGCGTTCAAGGTGGTCACGGAGATCCGCTGTGACGTCCACCTGGCCAAGGCGACCAGTGACGACTTCTTCGCCCGGGACAACCCGCTGGTGCACCTGCGCGGCGGTCGTCACCCGCTGCGTCAACTGGCCCGCAACCGGAGCCCGTTGGGCTGGTGGAAGACCACCACGCTGGACCTGTCGTTCATCGACGGCATGCACCTGTTCGAGTACGCGCTGCGCGACTTCATCAACGTGGAGAAGCACTCGGACTGGGCCAGCGTCATCGTCTTCGACGACATGCTGCCCCGCAGCATCGACGAGGCGGCGCGGGACCGGCACACCGACGCCTGGACCGGTGACGTCTACAAGCTCGTCGAGATCCTCAACCGCTACCGTCCCGACCTGGTGACGGTCCTGGTCGACACCCAGCCCACGGGCCAGCTCGTGGTCTTCGGCGCCGACCCCAGCAGCACGGTCCTCAAGGACAAGTACGACGAGATCGTCGCCGAGTTCGAGGTCCCGGACCCGCAGAAGGTGCCCGAGGCGATCCTGGAGCGCACCACCGCGGTGAAGCCCGAGGCGCTGCTCGGCGCCGGTTTCTGGGGCCCCCTCGCCAAAGCGCGGGACCGCGGGACCAAGCGGTCCCGCGGCTGGGAGCCCCTGCGCCGCTCGGTGGAGCAGCTCAGCGTCAGTCGCTGAGCCGGCCACTCCGCAGTCGCTCGTAGTAGGCGGAGCAGTCCGCGTAGGACGGAAGAAGTCCTGACTGCTCCGCCTCTGCCAGTGTCGGAGCCTCCGCGTCCTTGTCGGACAGCACCGGCTCGAAGCCCTCCGGCCAGGCGATGCCCAGCGCCGGGTCGAGCGGGTTGATCCCGTGCTCACGGCCGGGGGAGTAACCCGTCGAGCACAGGTACACCACCGTCGCATCGTCGGTCAGCGCCATGAACGCGTGCCCGAGACCCTCCGCGAGGAACACGGCGTGCTTGGTGTCGTCGTCCAGCCGGACGGCCTCCCACTGACCGAACGTGGGAGAGCCGACGCGGATGTCCACGATCACATCGAGGACCGCGCCGCGCACGCACTTGACGTACTTCGCCTGGCTCGGCGGCACGTCGGAGAAGTGCACTCCGCGCACCACACCACGCCGCGAGACCGAGCAGTTGGCCTGGGACAGAGCCAGGTCGTACCCGGTGGCCTCGCGGAACTCCTCGCCCCGGTACCACTCGTGGAAACTGCCCCGGTCGTCAGGGAAGACCTTGGGTTCCAGGACCCAGGCGCCTTCAATCCCCAGTGATCGCACGTTCTTCCGTCCTCCGACTTGCTCGGGTACTACTGCTTGCTCGGGTACCGCAACTCGCTCTCGGGTACCGCTACTTGCTCAGCACGCGCTTCAGCTTGCGCGCCACCCGGCGGGCCAGCCCCGGCTTGGGCTTGGCGGCCACCGGCTTCGGCGCCGGCTTGGGCTCGGCGGGCTTGGCGGCCTTCGGCGCCGCCTCCACCCGGATACCGCCGGCGTCACCGGTCAGCCGCACCGGCAGCCCCAGGAAACGCTGTCCGGTCGCGGCCGGGGTCAGGCAGACCGAGGCGTTCCACGCCGCGTCCTTCAGATCCGCGGCCGGCACCTCGGCGGCGAGCCGTGCGCCGGAGGACTCGGGGGAGACCACACCGGGCACGTCCAGCGTCGTACCCGACGACTTGTGCGTCAGCCGCAGCAGTACGTCGGTGGTGGCCGGGACGTAGAAGGGGAGCAGGACGCCGACGCGGGCGCCGGTGACCGTGAAGTCGTCGGGCTTGAGGTCGGCGAGGCCGAGGCGCTTGCTCGCCTTGTCGATGTCCAGCGAGAAGTTGCCGTGCGGCTCCGTGTAGTACGGGAGCATGACCTGGCCGGCGACGACACCGGCGTGCCCGGCGTTCTCGCCGTGCTGCGGGACCGGGCCGAGGCGGCACTCCTTGTTCCAGGAGCCGATGACGACGCGGACGTAGGTGTCCCAGAGGCCGCTGCTCAGCGGGGCGCCGACGGCCGCGGTGGCGGGGTCGATCGTCGCGGTGGCGTGCAGTACCAGGCGGACGCCGGCGCCGTCGGCGATGGTCTCGTGCGAGATCTCCATGGGCTGGAAGTGCGAGGCGGCGCTGGTGCGTTCGCGGACGACGAGGTCGGCCGTGGCCTTCTTGAAGTTGGCGGTGGCGTCGGCCGTCAGCATGGCCGTCGCCTCGGCGAGGGTCTTCGGCTCCGGGTGCTTGGGAGCGGGGGCGCCCTTGGCCTCGAAGACGGCCGGCTTGCCGTCGATGACGAACTCGGCCTGGTAGTGGACGAGCAGCTTGCCGTCGCGCCACTCGATCTCGCCGGGGACCGCGGTCGGCTTGAGGGAGGCCTCCCACTCGGCCAGCTCGACGAGGTCGTCGTAGCGGTCGGCGGCGGCGAGGGCCGCGACGACCCGCAGCCGCGGGCCGAGACCGGCCGCGACACCGGGGCCGAAGCGCTCGGTCATGACACCGCGGATCTCCTTGAGGAGCTCACGGCGGTAGTCGTCCGGGACCTTGAGCAGCCGGCCGCCGCCGAGGCGCTCCATCATCTCCACGCGCAGCCAGCGGCGGAAGATCTTGTCGCGGGCCGCACCCGGCTCGGTGTACTTCTCGACGACGTCGAGGGCCTCGCGCAGGTTCTTGAAGTAGCCGACGGGGTCGAAGCGTTGGAAGCCGGCGTTCGAGGCATCCTCGCGCTTGATGTGGTAATAGCAGACGTAGTCGCTGAGCACGGCGACGTTGTCCGCGGCGAGGTAGGCCTCCGTCACGAAGACATGGTCCTCCAGGCGTCGACGCCCCTCGGGGAACCGCAGGTTGATGCGGTCGAGGAACGCGCGGCGGAGCATCTTGTGCGGGGTGAGGCTGTCCATCAGCGGCGCGGTCGCGACCGACGCGTGCGGATAGTTCTTGCGGAACAGCTCCACGGGTACGGCGCGGCCCTTGCCGGCCATCTTGCCGACGATGACGTCGGCGCCGTTGGCCACGCCGTACTCGTACATCCGCTCCAGGGCCTCGTCACCGAGGTAGTCGTCGTTGTCGACGAACATGACGAACTCGCCCTTGGAGGCGGCGATCCCGACGTTGCGGGGCTTGCCCGACCAGCCCGACGCCTCCTGGTGGATCACGTGCATGTGGGGGTGCTCGGCGGCGATCTCGTCGAGCCGCGCGGGCGTGCCGTCCGTCGAGCCGTCGTCGACGAAGATCGCCTCGTACTCGTCGTTAGGCAGCGACTGCCTGAGGAGAGAGGAGATGCAATCCTCGATATACGGCCCTGGATTGTAGACAGGGACGACGACACTGACTTTGACCGACATCCGGCTTCTAGCCCCCTTGTTTGCGCTGCCCGTCCCCAGTCGTGGAACGGCGCGGTGGGCTGATGCTAACCCGGTCTGTCTCGATGCCGCCCATTGGGCCGGTGTTGGGCAACGGTTAACCCGACGTGGACGGACGTCACCTCACGTCGTGGGTCTTGGCCAGAAGTTCCAGGATTTCCGCGGACGTACCCGTTTCGCCCAGCCGCGGGAAGATCCGCTCGATGCTGTGGGTGTGCGAGACGGCGTCCAGGTCGCTCATCGCGTCCGTGGCCAGGGTCACGTGATAGCCGTGCTCGTGGGCGGCCCGGGCGGTGGACTCGACGCCGATGCTGGTGGCGATGCCGGTCAGCACGATCTGCGTGATCCCGCGGCGCCGCAGCTGTACGTCGAGGTCGGTGCCGTGGAAGGCACCCCAGTTCCGCTTGGTCACGTGGATGTCGCCGGAGTGGCCGGCCAACTCGTCGACGATGACGTCCCAGCCCTCGGGGCGGGTCCCACCGCCGGGCCGCTGCTGCTCGTTGCGGCCGGGGACCGCGTCCGCGCCGTCGGCGGCGAAGGTGACCCGGACCAGCACCACGGGAAGGTCGGCGGCCCGGAAGGCGTCGGCGAGTTCGACGGTACGGGCGACGACCTCGGGCCCGCTGTACGGCTGGGTCGGGGCGCCGACGATGCCGCCCTGGAGGTCGATCACGACGAGGGCGGTGCGCGGGTCGAGGGTGGTGAGTGCCATGGGAGAAGGCCTTTCAGGAGATCAGGAGATCAGGGGATACGGGGGCTCAGACGGTCTTGGGGATGAGGGTGCGCAGGGAACGGTCGGGCAGGGTGATCGCCAGGAGCAGCGCCGACCCGATCCCCATGAACAGGGCCAGGCCGTGCAGTCCCGGGGTGTCGGCGCGGTGCGGGAAGAAGGCCGCGGTGGCCGCCGACGCGGCCAGCGCGCCGAGGTACATGAAGGTGCGCAGCAGTCCGGCGGCCGACGCGATGCGCGCGGGCTCGGCCTGCCGGTACAGGGCGTTCTGCCCGGCCAGACCCAACAGACCCTGCGGTACGCCCAGCACGGCGCCGACGACGAGCAGCAGCCAGACCGGACTGCCCGAGCCGACCAGGAACAGCGCGGCGCAGCCCGCGATCTGGACGACACCGCCGACGAGCAGCTTGGCGCGGACCGCCTCACGGCGCCCGGTGAGGGTGGAGACACCGAGGGCGGTGACCGACAGGGGCAGCAGCACGAGCCCGGCGGCGGAGGCGTGCAGCCCGCGCCCCTCCTCCAGCCACTGCGTGAAGCCGTAGAGGAAGGCGTACGAAGTGGTGTAGCCGAGGAACTGGCGTATGTACGTGGTCACCAGGGGCAGATTGCCGCCGAGGACGCGCAGGTCGACGAAGGGTTCCGGGACGCGGAGTTCGCGTCTCGCGAAGGCGACGGCCGCTGCGGCGCTGAGGAGCGGGAGGTACCACTCGGAGAGCTTGGGGGCCGTCAGGAACATCATCAGCGAGACCAGCATGACGGCGAACAGCAGCATGCCGGGCGGGTCGACATCGCGGCGGGTGCCGGCCGTGTCCTTGTCCTTGCTCATCCTCGGCAGTCGCAGTGCGCCGAGGACGAGACAGGCCACGGACAGCGGCACGTTGACGGTGAAGATCGCGCGCCAGCCGCCGACGCCGATGAGGAAGCCGCCGAGCGTGGGTCCGATCACCGACACCGTCTGGGCGGAGACGGCCAGCGCGGTGAGGACACCGGCCGGGCTGTCCTCGCCGGTGCGTTCGGCCTCGCTGCGGGTCAGCTGCATCGCGGCCGGATACGCGGCCGAGGTGCCGAACCCGAGCAGGACCCGGGCGGCGATCAGGACGCCGAGCGACGGCGCGAGGGCGCCCATGACTCCGGCGATGCCGACCAGGGCCGTACCGATGAGATAGAGACGCCGCGGCCCGTGCATGTCGACGAGCCGCCCGATGACCGGCTGCCCCACGGCCGTGGCGAGATACAGCGCCGAGACCAGCCAGACCGTCTCCGAGGGCGGCGCCCCGAAAGCGATGCCGATCGGCACCAGGGCCACGGCGATCATCGAGGAGTTGATCGGGTTGAGAACGGAGCCGAGGACCATCGGCGCGATCAGGCGCCGGTCGAAGCCGGTGGGGGCGGGGCGTGTGGCCCGTAGCGCCTGGGTGGGCTTCGATATCACTGCTCGGACAGCCGTTCCAGCAACGTCAGCGCGTCGAGGATCGTCCGCCGTTCCGTTTCGGTGTACCGGTCCTCGAAGGCGCGCGCGAGCCACTCCTCGCGGACCTGCCGGTTGTCCTCGATCCGCGCGCGTCCGGCCTCGGTGAGCGTGACGAGTTGTCTACGGCCGTCCTCGGGATCGGGGCTGCGCCGGATCAGCCCGTGCTGGTCGAGGGCGGCGAGGGTGGCGGCCATCGACTGCGGCCTGACCCCCTCGGCGGACGCCAGTGCGCTGGCCGTGGCCGCGCCGTGCTTGCCGACGAGCGTGAGCGCGGACTCCTGCGAGGGGGTGAGGTCCTCGTCCGCCGCGACCTCACGCAGTCTGCGCCGCAGCCGGCTGAACACCACCCGCAGGTCGCGTGCGGAGCGGGCCGCCGATTCGGAGATGCCCGCGGGCGCGCCGGTGAGCTGGTGATCCATGCCCTCACCGTAAGACTCACAGGTTCACCTGTCCAGTTGAAACTGAACAGGTGAACCTGAAGATCTGCGGCCTCTAGGCTGAGGCCGTGCGACTGCTGCTGATGTCCGACACCCACCTCCCCAAGCGCGCCAAGGAACTCTCCGCGCAACTCCTCGCCGAACTCCCGCGCGCCGACGTCGTGTTCCACGCCGGCGACTGGGTCGACACGGCCACCCTCGACCTCTTGGAAAGCCGCAGCCGTCGGCTCGTCGGCGTCTACGGCAACAACGACGGGCCCGAACTGCGCGCCAGGCTCCCCGAGTCGGCATACGCCGAACTGGGCGGCCTGCGCTTCGGCGCCGTCCACGAGACGGGCCCCGCCCAGGGCCGCGAGGCGCGCTGCGCGGCCCGTTTCCCCGACCTGGACGTGCTGGTCTTCGGGCACAGCCACATTCCCTGGGATACGACGGCTGCCGGCGGGCTGCGCCTGCTGAACCCGGGCTCCCCGACCGACCGGCGCCGCCAGCCGCACTGCACGTACATGACGGCGACGGTCACGGACGGCACGCTGACGGACCTCGTACTGCACCAACTGCCGCCGAGGTGACGGAACTTGAGCCGCACCGGCTGCGGCCGAGGTGACGGATCCAGAGCCGCGTCGGCTGCCGTCACGGTGACGCACCGATCATCCCGACGGCGCCCGATGGATCGCTCCCGCCGCCCCCGTGAGCGGAGCCCCCGTGCCGCCCCACCGCAGCGCCACGATCTCGGCCGCCACGGACACGGCCACCTCCTCCGGCGTACGCGCCCCGAGGTCGAGGCCGACCGGTGAGCGCAGGCGGGCCAACTCGCCCTCCTCCAGGCCGGATTCGAGCAGTCGCCGCATGCGTTCGTCGTGGGTACGGCGGCTGCCCATCGCCCCGATGTACGCGGCCGGGCGGCGCAGCGCCTCCTCCAGGAGCGGTACGTCGAACTTCGGGTCGTGGGTGAGGACGCAGATCACCGTGCGCTCGTCGGTGTCCGTGCCGTGCAGATAGCGGTGCGGCCAGTCCACGACCACCTCCACGCCCGCCGGGAAGCGCTTCGGCGTCGCGAACACCGGGCGGGCGTCGCACACGGTGACCCGGTAGCCGAGGAAGTCGCCGATGCGGGCGACCGCCGCCGCGTAATCGATCGCGCCGAAGACCAGCATCCGGGGCGGAGGTGCGAAGGAGTGCAGGAACACGCTGACGGAGTCCTCGCGTCGCTCGCCGCGCGGGCCGTAGTGCCGCAACCCCGTTGCCCCGAGGGCGAGTTCACCGCGGGCGTCGGCGGTGACCGCCACGTCGAGGCCGGTCGAGTCGAGCGTGCCGTCCACCCTGTCGGGCCACACGGCGAGCGTGGATCCGCGCGGTGCCGGTCCGTCGGTCACCGTCGCCACCGTCACCGGCTCACCCGCGGCGACCGATCGCGCGACCGCCCCGAACGTGGGATCGGCCTCGGGCGTCACGGGCCGTACCAGCACGGTGATCTCGCCGCCGCAGGTGAGCCCGACCGCGAACGCGTCGTCGTCGCTGTACCCGAAGGTTTCCAGCCGCGCCTCACCGCCCGCCACGACCTCCCGCGCCAGCTCGAAGACCGCCCCCTCCACACAGCCGCCGGACACACTGCCCACGACCTCGTCGTCCGGACCCACCGCCATCGCCGCGCCGGGGTCGCGCGGCGCGCTGCGGCTGACCGCGACCACCGTGGCCAGGCCGAACGGGGCGCGCGCGGCGTACCAGCCGCTCAGCACCGGAAGAAGGTCACGCATGCTCGGCTCCTGTCACCACCGCCCACTGCCGGACGCCGCAAGCCTTGCATCCAGGCTCTGGCCTGCATCGGAGCGCCACGCGCCCATCTCCCGAACGCCCGGCCGGGCGTAATTCCGTTGCCGCCGCCGCGCCGGTCCTGCTGAACTACCAAGGACGAGTCAGCGACGACCGAGGAGTACTGAGATGCGCGCACCATTCATGTCCGCCCAGGAAGGAACGACCCTCTCACCAAAGGACATGACACCAGGTGCACTTGCTCAACCTCGGGATTCTCGCGCACGTAGACGCAGGTAAGACCAGCCTCACCGAGCGCCTCCTGCACTCGGCCGGCGTGATCGACGAGATCGGCAGCGTCGACGACGGGAACACCCGCACCGACACCCTCGCGCTGGAGCGGCGGCGCGGCATCACCATCAAGTCGGCCGTCGTCTCGTTCCCGGTCGACGACGTGACCGTCAACCTGATCGACACCCCCGGTCACCCGGACTTCATCGCCGAGGTGGAGCGGGTGCTCGGCGTGCTCGACGGGGCGGTTCTCGTCGTCTCTGCCGTCGAAGGCGTCCAGCCGCAGACCCGCATCCTGATGCGCACACTCCAACGGCTGCGCATCCCGACGCTCCTCTTCGTCAACAAGATCGACCGCCGCGGAGCCCGCTACGACGACCTCCTGTCGGCGCTCTCCGAACGGCTCAGGGCGGCCGTCGTCCCCATGGGCTCGGTCGAGGGAATCGGTACCCGCGCTGCCGGTTTCCGGCCGGGGCTCGGCCCGGGCGCACCCGCCGTCCTCGCCGAGCACGACGACGAACTGCTCACCGCGTACGTCGAGAACACCGTGTCCTACGACCTCCTGCGCACCGCCCTCGCCGCCCAGACCCGGCAAGCCCTCGTGCACCCGGTCTACTTCGGCTCGGCCATCACCGGCGCCGGCGTCGACGCGCTGATCACCGGAATCAAGGAACTGCTCCCCGCCGCCGAGGGCGACCCTCAAGGCCCGCTCTCCGGCTCGGTGTTCAAGGTCGAGCGCGGCCTCGCGGGGGAGAAGGTCGCCTACGCGCGGATGTTCTCCGGCACCCTCCGCACCCGCGACCGGATCACCTTCGGCGACGCGAGCGACACCGGCGGCATTCGTGAAGAGGGCAAGGTCACCTCGGTCAGCGTCTTCGACCACGGCACGGACATCGGCTCCGACTCCGTCCCGGCGGGCCGGATCGGCAGGCTGTGGGGACTCGGCGAGATCAAGATCGGGGACTCGATCGGCGTACCGAGGAAGGCAGTTGGGCACTTCTTCGCGCCGCCGACCCTCGAAACAGTCGTCGTCCCGGGCCCGGACGCCGACCGGCGCGCGCTGCACCTCGCGCTCACCCAACTCGTCGAACAGGACCCGCTGATCGGCCTGCGCCACGACGAGGTGCGCCAGGAGACCGCCGTCTCCCTCTACGGCGAGGTCCAGAAGGAGGTCATCCAGGCCACGCTCGCCGAGGAGTTCGGGGTGCGTGTCACCTTCCGTGAGACGACTCCGCTGTGCATCGAGCGGCCGGTCGCAGTGGGCGCGGCGGCCGAGTTCATCAAGAAGGACGCGAACCCGTTCCTCGCGACGGTCGGCCTGCGCGTCGAACCGGGTCCGGTCGGCTCGGGTGTGCGGTTCGGCCTGGAGGTGGAACTGGGCGCGATGCCGTACGCCTTCTTCAAGGCCGTCGAGGACACCGTGCGCGAGACGCTCGGCCAAGGGCTGCACGGCTGGCGGCTCACCGACTGCGTGGTCACGATGACGCACTCCGGCTACTCACCCCGGCAGAGCCACGCCCACCAGGGCTTCGACAAGAGCATGTCGAGCACCGGCGCCGACTTCCGCGGGCTGACCCCGCTCGTCCTCGTCGAGGCGCTGCGGCGGTCGGGCAGTCAGGTGTACGAGCCGATGCACCGGTTCCGTGTCGAGGCCCCGGCCGACACGCTCGGCGCCCTGCTGCCGGTGCTGGCCGCGCTGCGCGCCGTACCGCGGACCACCGAGACGCAGGGGTCGCTCTGTGTGCTGGAAGGGGTGGTACCGGCGGCCCAAGTGCACGGGCTGGAGCGGCAGTTGCCGGGGCTGACGCGTGGGGAGGGGGAGTGGGAGAGCGCCTTCGACCACTACGCGCCCGTCGCGCACGGGATCGTTCCGGAACGGGCACGCAGCGACCACAACCCGTTGAACAGGAAGGAGTATCTGTTGAACGTGACGCGTCGGGTGGCCTGAAATGCGTCAACAGGGCTTGCAGAGCGCAGACTTACTCGTGAGTCAGAAGTGTTGACAGTGTCCGGAAATCACCGGACTGTAGTGGACATGCCGAATATCCGGGCGCGTTTGATCGTTGTCCTGGTTGTCCTCTGCGGATTCCTGTCGGTGCTGGGCGCTGGGCCCGCCACCGCCGCCACCCCAACCGACTCCCTCTGGTTCGACGGCTCTGCGCTGACCGTCCAGAACGGCAGCTTCGTGGACAGCTACGGCCGCCAGGTCGTGCTGCGCGGCTACAACGTCTCCGGTGAGACCAAACTGGCGGAGAACGACGGTCTTCCCTTCGCCTCGGTCGCCGACGCGAAGAAGTCCGCGACCGCGCTGCGCGCCCTCGGCGGCGGCAACTCGGTCCGCTTCCTGCTCTCCTGGGCCTACGCCGAGCCCGTCCGGGGTCAGGTCGACACCACGTACCTGGCCGCCGCCACCGCGCAGATGCAGGCGTTCCTCGACGCCGGTATCCGCGTCTACCCCGACTTCCACCAGGACCTCTACTCCAAGTACCTGTTCAACAGCGGAAGTTGGTACACTGGCGACGGTGCCCCCAAGTGGGCGGTGGCGCTGGGGAGTTACCCGCAGGAGTCCTGCGGCATCTGCCTCTTCTGGGGTCAGAACATCACCCAGAACTCGGCCGTGACCAAGGCGCAGTACGACTTCTGGCACAACAACTACGGCCTCCAGGACTCCTTCCTCGCCACCGCGCAGTCGACGATGACGTACATCCAACAGCACCTCACCACCGAGGAGTTCGCGGGCGTCGTCGGCTTCGACCCGTACAACGAGCCCTTCGCCGGGACCTACGACTCGGGTCAGACCAGCCGGACTTGGGAGCAGAACCTGCTCTGGCCGTTCTATGTGAAGTTCCGGGCCCGGATGGACGCGGCCGGCTGGAGCGCCAAGCCCGCCCTCGTCGAGCCGAACCTCTTCTGGAACTCCAACATCTCCAGCCAGGTGCAGGTGGGCGGGCTCCTCGACGCGGGCACGCTCGGGTCGCGGTACGTCTTCAACACCCACTTCTACGACCAGAAGGCGATCTCCGGCATCCTGATGTGGGGCAACGCGGCCGACGGCCAGTACTCGACCGACTTCGGCACGGTCCGTGACCGGGCCACCGCGGCCGGCACCGCCGCCATCGTCAGCGAGTTCGGGCATCCGCTGTCCGGAACGGTCGCGGGCAAGGCGCCGACCGTACTCAAGGCGATGTACCAGGCCCTCGACTCCCGCCTGCCGGGCGCGAGTTGGTGGTCCAACCCGGCCGGCTCAGGACCGGTCCTGTCCGGTACGCAGTGGCAGTGGGACATCTACAACGGCCGCCACAGCGAGCTGATGAACGACAACCCCGACAAGGTGCTCACCTCCGGTGACGCCTGGAACGACGAGGACCTCTCGGCCGTCAACATGACCGACTCCGGCACGGTGACACTCCGTCAGGACGCCCGCCTGCTGGACCGGATCTACCCGAGCGCGACCGCCGGCACCACCGTCGCCTTCACCTATGAGGACCGCTCCCGAGACGGCTCCACGACCCTGACCTGGAACCCGGTCCCCAGCACCCTCCCGAACGTGTCCTCGCTGGTCGGCTCCGGCCAGTACGGCCTGCTGATGTGGCGCTCCAACAGCTCCACCGCACCGACCGAACTCCACCTCCCGGCGTCCTTCCCGGCCGCGTCCACGACCGTGGTCTCCGACCTGGGAGCGATCTCGGGCGTCCCGGCCTACACGTCGTCGACCGCGATCGGCTACGCCAACGAGCCCGGCGGCACCGGCAGTCACCGCCTCCTGCTCTCGGCCACCGGCTCGGGAACCCTGCACTACGCCCTGATCACCAACGGCGCGTCGAGCCCCTCCTCGACGCTGCTGAGCGCGGCCAAGTCCGAACTGGCCACGTGGGCGGCAGCGCACAGCTGAGAAACGCAATGGCACCGATCCCCTCGGGGACCGGTGCCGTTGACGTTCTCTCAACTCGCGGACGGGCTCGTCCAGTCGGCCTGCACATGGCCCAGCCGTACGCGCTGCGGATGGTCGCCCACCGGAACGGAGAGCACCTTCTGCCCGGTGGCGAAGTCGATGGCCGTCACCTGGTCGGCGCCGGCCTCCGAGATGACGCAGTCCTTGCCGTCACCGCTCACGGTCGCCCAGTACGGCGTGGACGCCGTGACGAGCGGGCCCTCCTGGAGGGTGGCCCGGTCCACGACCGTCGCGTAGTTGTCCATCGTCCCGGCGACGCACAGCTTGGTGCCCTCGGGGTTCATCGAGATGCCGTGATGACGCGAGTCGAGCAGCCAGGTGGTGCGGTCGGTGCTGGTCGCGGGATTCGCCGGGAGCGTCTTCACGCGGGTGATCTTGTCGGTGGCGACGTCGTACTCCAGGAAGCCGTTGAAGAACGACACCTGGAAGTACAGCTTGGACCAGTCCGGTGTGAAGGCTGCCGGGCGGACCGCGTCCGAGAAGTTCGTGAGGCCGATCGCGTCCAGCCGGTCCCGCATGTCGATGATCTTGACCTGCTTGAACGTGGTGGCGTCGACGACGGTGATGTGCCGGTCGCCCTTGGTCCAGTCCCAGGCCGGATCGTCGAGGGAGGTGGTGACCTCGCCGATCGCCATGTTCCAGATGTACTTGCCGCCGTTGGTGAAGAAGTTCTCGTGCGGTTTGTCGCCGGTGTCGAACTCGCCCAGTTCGGCGCCGGTGTCGATGTCCAGCACCTGCACCTTGTTGGCGGTCGAGGCCGAGACCGCGACGCGGGTGCCGTCGGGGGACACCGCCATGTGGTCGGCGCGATAACCGGCCACCGGGAAACGCCAGTTGATGGTGTCGGTGGCGAGGTTGATCGACACGACGTCGGCGAAGCTGGGGCGGGAGACGACGAGGGACTTGCCGTCCGGCGTGGAGTACATGTCGTCCACGTACTGGTCGTGTCCCTGTCCGACCTCGTTGTGGATGGACGTGTAGTAGATCCACTTGATCGGGTCGGCGTTGATCTCCGCCAGTCGCGCCGCCTTGTCGGGGACGATGTTGATCTCCCCGATCTTCGCGAAGTCTCCGGTGGACTTGATGACGTCCGCGGTGCCGTCCCAGTTGTTGCCCACGAACAGCACCTCGCGCAGAGCGGCGGAGGAGTCGGCCGTGGCGGCCGTGGCGGGAGCGGCGACGGTCAGGGCGAGGGCGGCGGCCATGGAGCAAAGGTGCCTGGGTCTGAAGGCAGGCATGACTGCTCTCTTCTGTGAGGTGAGAGGGGTGCCGGGGTGGCGTGAAGAAATCTGAACACGCGCGAATTCAGAATGAACTTACTGAAAAGTAAGGACGTGCCCTCTTCTCCGCAAGACTGTGGACACGACAAGATTGGCCGATGGTCGACGAGACAGGGGTGTGACAGTGGTGGGCAGGCTCAAGGCGCCGACCGGTCGTTACGGCGGCAAGTCCGCCGAGGAACGGCAGGCCGAGCGGCGCGGACGCTTCCTGGACGCCGCGCTCCAGCTGTTCGGCGACACCCCCGGCTACCGCGCCACGACCGTGGCCGCCCTCAGCGAGGCCGCGGGCCTGTCCACCCGGCAGTTCTACGAGGAGTTCCGCAGCCTGGAGGACGTCCTGGCCGCTCTCCACCTCCAGGTCAACGACTGGGCCGAGGGAGCCGTCCTGGCCGCGCTCAGCTCGGCGGAGGGCCTTCCCCTTGCCGAGAGGTGCACCGGCATCTTCCATGCCTATGCCGCGAACGTCACCACGGACCCGCGCCGCATCCGCATCACGTTCGTCGAGATCATCGGCGTCAGCCCGCGGCTGGAAGAACAGCGGCTGGCCCGCCGCGCCCGCTGGGTCAACCTCATCTGCAACGAGGCGAAGGCCGCCGCCGAGCGCGGTGAGGCGGCGCGGCGCGACTACCGGATCGCCGCGCCGGCGTTCATCGGCAGTGTCAACGGCCTGCTCCACGACTGGAGCGCGGGCTGGGTGGACGCCACGCTGGACGAGGTCGTGGAGGAACTGGTCCGGCAGCTGCTCGGCATCATGCAGCCGCCCGGCTGGAAGCGCTAAACCGAGTCGTCCGTAGCGTACTCGTCCAGGCGGCGGGCCAGTGCGCGTACGAGATCGCGCAGAGCGGCGGGCCGTTCGATGACGAACGGGCGGTCGAGGGCGGCGAGGACCGGCGGGATCCAGTCCAGCCGCTCGGCCCGGATCCGCACGTGGACCCATCCGGCGCGCTCGTCCGCCTCCGAATCGTCGGACGGGGTCTCACCGGTGTGGGGCGGGACCGTGGACAGCGTCGCGATCTCGGCCGGGAGGTGTGTGCGAATGTACGGCACGCTGCCCCGGATCCGCAGCGACACATCGTGGGTCCACGGCGTGCGCGCGAGGCTGTCCAGCACCGTGGCCGCCGGATCGAACTCATCAGGGACGGCGAACGAGCCGGGCCGCACGCTCATGCCGGTGATCCGGTCCAGCCGGAAGGTGCGGACCTCACCGTCGGCGGGGTCGGCGCCGGTCAGATACCACCGTCCGGCATGCGCCACGAGGCCGTACGGCAGGACGGTACGGTCGCTGCCGCGGCCCTTGCGGTCGGTGTAGCCGATCGCCACCGGCCGCCGATGGAGCGCGGCCTCGGCAAGTTCGAGCAGCACCCCCGTCTCCGGGGCGGCGGCGGTACGGGGCCGCGCGGTGAAGTCGGCCGTGTCCAGCAGGGCGTCGAGCCGCCGGCGCAGGGCGACGGGCAGTACCCGCAGCAGTTTCGCCGTGGCACTCTCGCCCGCCGCCGCGGACGTGGTGACGAGCCCCGCCTTCCGGCCGGCCAGCAGCCCGAGCACCACGGCCAGGGCCTCCTCGTCCGTGAACATCAGCGGGGGCATCCGATAGCCGGGGGCGAGCCGGTAGCCGCCGTAGCGGCCACGCACCGAGTCGACCGGCACACCCAGTTCCAGCAGATGGCCGACGTAGCGGCGGACCGTGCGTTCGTCGACGCCGAGGCGGGCGGCCAGGTCGGGGACGCTACGGAGGCCGCCGCCCTGGAGGATCTCCAGCAGGGCGAGCACGCGCGCGGTCGAGGTGGTCACCCCGAAAGTCTCCCTCGGATACCGGGCGGAAGCTGTCCGGTATCGGTCCTAGCGTGAGAGCCGCCGGTTCATCCGGTACCGCCTCCGACCTCCGACAGGAATCCGCCATGAACTTCGTCTCGATCCGCGTCATCACCGACGACGTCGCCCGCCTCGTCGGCTTCTACGAACAGGTCACCGGCGTGACGGCCACCTGGTCGACCCCCGACTTCGCCGAACTCACCACACCCGCCTGCACGTTGGCGGTCGTGAGCACCCGCACCGTGGCCCTCTTCGGCACCGACTCCGCTCGCCCCGCCGCCAACCACTCGGTGATCACCGAGTTCCGCGTCGCCGACGTGGACGCCGAGTGCGAGCGCCTGGCGCCCCTCGACTGCGAGATCGTCCAGAAGCCGGCGACGATGCCCTGGGGCAACCGCTCCCTCCTCTTCCGGGACCCCGACGGCAACCTGATCAACTTCTTCACGCCGGTCACTCCCGAGGCCGTGGCCCGGCAGGAGCGCTAACGCAGGCCGTCCAGGGCGGCGAGCACGGGCGTGACGCCGTCCTCGGCGCGTACCCGGGCGCCGAGGAGCCGCGCGCGCTCGGCGTAGGCAGGCTCGCGCGTGGCCCGGACGAGCGCGGCGGACAGGGAGTCGGCGGTCAGGCCGCGCAGCGGTACGGCGCCCGGAGCCACGCCCAGGGCGACCAGGCGCGCGGCCCAGAAGCCCTCGTCGAACTGAACCGGCACCGGTACGGCCGGTACTCCGGCGCGCAGTCCGGCGGCGGTCGTGCCCGCGCCGCAGTGATGGACCACGGCCGCCATCCGCGGGAACAGCGCCGAGTGCGGGACCTCGCCGACGGTCAGGACGTCGTCCCCGGCCGCTTCGAGGCCGCCCCAGCCGCGCTGGACCACCCCGCGCAGCCCGGCCCGGCGCAGCGCGCGCACGATGTCGGCGCTCAGCTGCTCCGGATCGGGCACGGTGGCACTGCCGAGTCCCACGAAGACCGGGGGCGGACCGGCGTCAAGGAAGTCCCGTAGCTCCGGCGGGAGTTGGGCATCGCCGTCGTACGGCCACCAGTAGCCCGCCACCGTCAGGCCGGGCCGCCAGTCGGCCGGGCGGGGCACGATCAGGGGGCTGAAGCCGTGGTGGACGGGCCAGTTCTGCCGTTCCCGGGAACGGAGCGCGGCGCCCGGGCGGATACGGGGCAGGCCCAGCCGGGAGCGCACCTCCGGTACGGCGGTGGTGAAGACGTGCTCCACCGCCCGGTTCACCCCGCGCCCGGCGACCCGGTTGCCGACCGCGCCCCATGAGCCGCCCCCGAGCATCGGCGGCGCGAACTCCCTTGTCGGAGCGAGGGGTTGGAGATACACGCCCATGCTCGGCAACGACAGCCCCTCGGCGAGGGCATGCCCCAACGGCCCCAACGAGCCGGACAGCAACAGCACTTCGCTTCCCCGGGCGGCCGTCAGCAGGTCGTCGGTCATCCGCCCGGCCAGCGCCCGCGCCATCCTGACCACCCGCAGCAGCTTGCCCCCGCCCGAGGCGCTGCGATGCAGCCCGCGCCCCCGCGAGGACTCCAACTCGGCCCGGGGGTCCAGCGGAAGAGGATGGAAACCGACGCCCGAGCCCGCCACCAGGGGCGCGAAACTCTCGTGGGTGACGAGGGTGACCTCGTGGCCCGCCCGGGCCAGGGCATGCCCGAGTCCGGTGTAGGGGGCCACGTCGCCCCGGGATCCCGCTGTCATGATCGCTACGCGCACGCCGGTCAGTATCGCGTCCGGTGGACGACGAGTGGGGGATTCCAACTGCCCCTCGTGTCACAGCCGTTGACTTCGATCCCGGGTGGCTCTACCTTCAGCGCGCCGTTTCGTTCGGCGACCCGATCCTGGTTCGAAATATCGGCAAAGGAGCCGCATGTTCCGCACCCCCATCCTGCGCGCCCTCGCGATGGCCGCAGCAGCGCTCACCCTGCTTCTCGTCGCCAGACCCGCGCCCGCGGACCCGCTCCGAGCAGCCCCCGTCGCCTCGACGACCCGTCAGATAGCAGTGCCCACCGCCCCGATGGGCTGGGCCTCCTGGAACAGCTTCGCCGCGAAGATCGATTACAGCGTCATCAAGGCGCAGGTCGACGCGTTCGTCGCCGCCGGCCTCCCGGCGGCCGGCTACAAGTACATCAACATCGACGAGGGCTGGTGGCAGGGCACCCGCGACAGCGCGGGCAACATCACCGTCGACACCAGCGAGTGGCCCGGTGGGATGAGTGCCATCGCCGACTACATCCACAGCAAGGGCCTCAAGGCCGGCATCTACACGGATGCGGGCGCGAACGGCTGCGGCTACTACTACCCGACGGGGCGACCCGCCGCCGCGAACACCGGCAGCGAGGGCCACTACGACCAGGACATGCTGCAGTTCTCGCAGTGGGGCTTCGACTTCGTGAAGGTCGACTGGTGCGGCGGTGACGCCGAGGGCCTCGACGCGGCGACGGCGTACAAGGCGCTCAGCGCCTCGGTCACCAAGGCCACCGCCAGCACCGGCCGCGCACTGACCCTCTCGATCTGCAACTGGGGCTACCAGAACCCCTGGAACTGGGCCCCGGGCCTGGCCCCCATGTACCGGACGAGCACGGACATCATCTACTACGGCAACTCGCCGTCGACGACGAACATGTTGTCCAACTTCGACCAGGGCCTGCACCCGGCCGCCCAGCACACCGGCTACTACAACGACCCCGACATGCTGATGGTCGGCATGACCGGCCTCACCGCAGCCCAGAACCGCACCCACATGGCCCTCTGGGCGATCTCCGGCGCACCCCTCCTCGCCGGAAACGACCTGACGACCCTCACCACCGAGACCACCGGCATCCTCACCAACCCCGAGGTCATCGCGGTCGACCAGGACGCACGCGGCCTCCAGGGCGTCAAGGTCGCCGAGGACACGACCGGACTCCAGGTCTACGGCAAGGTCCTCTCGGGCCTCGGCAACCGCGCGGTCACCCTCCTCAACCGCACCTCCGCCGCGCAGAACATCACCGTCCGCTGGTCGGACCTCGGCCTGACCACCGCGTCCGCGACCGTCCGCGACCTGTGGTCCCGCGCCAACATCGGTTCCTACGGCACGAGTTACACGGCCAGCGTCCCGGCCGGCGGCTCCGTGTTCCTGAAGATCAGCGGCGGCACCGAGGCGGCGAGCACCAACTACACCGCCACCGCCACCGGCAAGTACACCGGCATCAGCGCGGCGAGCACCGGCCTGAACGTCGTCGACGTCACCTACACCAACACCGGCTCCACCGCCGTCATCGGCAGCCTCCAGGTCAACGGTCAGACCGCGACGACGGTCTCCTTCCCGCCGACCGGCTCCAGCGCAGGCACGATCTCGGTGCAGGCCAACCTGTCCAAGGGATCGGTCAACTCCCTCACCCTGACGGGCAGTTCACTCCCGACCCTGGGCACGATCAACGTCCAGCCGATCCCGGGCACGAACGGCTCCCTGGTCGTCGGCACCGGGTCCGGCCGCTGCGCCGACGTCTACAACAACACCATCACCAACGGCACGCAGGCCGAGATCTGGGACTGCAACGGCGGCCAGAACCAGGCCTGGACGTACACCTCCCGCAAGGAACTCGTGGTCTACGGCAACAAGTGCCTGGACGCCTACAACAACGGCACCACCAACGGCACGAAGGTCGTCATCTGGGACTGCAACGGCCAGAACAACCAGAAGTGGACCGCCAACTCCGACGGCACCCTCACCAACGTCAACGCGGGCCTGTGCCTGGACGCGTCCGGTGCCGCCACGGCCAACGGCACCCTGCTGATCCTGTACACCTGCGGCACGGCGAACAACCAGAAGTGGACGCTGACGTAGCCGTACCGGCCGCTGCGCAGCACATCGTCCCGCCGGTCGTCAGGGCCGGCGGGACGCGCGTCCCTAGGTGAGCGCGACGGTGACCAGTCCCGTCGCCGCAAGCAGCGCACACCCCAACAGGCAGGCGGCGAGGAGGCGTTGGCGCAGGCGCCGGTACGTCTCCTCGTACTCGGCCCGCAACTGCCTGCCCCGCTCGGCCGTCCGCTCCCAGGAGGCACGGGTGAGGGTGAGGTACTCCGCCTCGAAGTGCCGTTCCACTTCGGCCCGTTGACCGTCGGTGAGCCAGTCGAGCCGGGCGGTGAAGCGGGCGGCGGCCGTACGACCCTCCGTGCGGGCGGCCGCGATCAGCAGGTGCCCCTCGATCTCGTTGAGGAACGTCCGCCGGTCCAGGGGGAGTTTGTCCATGGAGGTCACCGGGGCGTCAACTCCCGTTCCAGGGCCGGGATCTCGGAGTGGTGGAGGTCGAACGCCGGGGATTCGCTGCGGATGCGGGGGAGGGTGAGGAAGTTGTGCCGCGGGGGCGGGCAGGAGGTCGCCCACTCCAGTGAACGGCCGTAGCCCCACGGGTCGTCGACCTCGACCTTCTTGCCGTACTTGGCCGTCTTCCACACGTTGTAGAGGA
>Ga0307515_10002183_pt1 | contig 42965 bp, 34 predicted proteins | sample 17_EM_MG_FD_194513 | JGI IMG/M metagenome (GOLD analysis project Ga0307515, IMG submission 194513) | Populus trichocarpa ectomycorrhiza microbial communities from riparian zone in the Pacific Northwest, United States - 17_EM | ecosystem: Host-associated > Plants > Roots > Unclassified | place... | reverse complement strand
GGCCGACACCTTGTTGATTCTAGCATTGCCCTCTTTTCGAAGTCTTTGACTCTTCCCAATGTCTATGCTTTCATTCTCTCCAAATTGCTGATCGCGCTCATGGGCTTCCCAAGACTTGGTGCGGCCTATTACACCGAGACTGCTCATGAATGCACCAAAAGCCAGCTGTATGACGTGCACCATGCATGGTATGTGGTTCCTCAATGCCGGCCACTCGATTCCAGAGGCCTCAAGTGTTGATTGCAGCTCGCGTGTCATTGAGTAGTTTAAGGATGCATTATCATTGGTAATACCAAGCAAACGGCCGTTGGTAAGCTTGAAACGATCAATCACGTCCTTCAAATGTACGGCTAGCCTTGCACCAGTATGTTGGCCCTTGACCTATCATCTTTAATTAGCTTTCGAAATGGGAACAGAACAGGTGATCAACCTCATCGAAAGCGAGTTAAACTTCATGAAATGCCCAATTTAGATCCATATAGTATGCAATGACCGACGTTATGGCCAGTTTGTTGGTTGAAGTCCATCCGTCGAAAGCTAAATTAACTTCATTTCGTAACGGCAATTGCTGCTTAATTGCATGCACAGTCAGTGCATATTCCCTCCGGCACATGTTGCTAAGGGTCGTAGCGGACAGTAGGACTAGATCGTCGCGTAATGCCTTATATGACTGTTGTAGCTCAAGATTTGATATAGCATTCCATGGAATGTGTGCCGAAACAAATCCTAACATGAGGTAGCGATTCCATGTGTCTTGGTGAAATTGGGCAGTTTCAAAGGCCTTAGCTGCCAGTTTGGAACGTTTTGTCTGTCATTTCGATCAATATGGATTAAACTGGATATCAAATCTGATATTCCTCTGCAAACTTACTATTGTGATTCCTCGACTTCCGTGCCTCTTCAGGATGGCCAAAGATGTCTCACCCACCGTCGAACTAGTCAATTCAGTGACCTCTGACTCTGTTAATTCATTTAACTTTTTGATGTGAGCTTTTGCCAGCAAGTGTTTCCCCATTGAGCAGGTCCCATGTTCTGATGGATGGGGAACAACTTGATGACAAACGATACAAATGATGCCAGGGCTGCTGGTCTCCTCAATTCCACGGTGTAATCAGAATCGCCACGACTGCGCATGCCTAGACATATTCCCAGCAATAGGCCGCTTCGAGCCTTCATCCATTGAAGCCCACCACGCATCGAAGATGATTTGCAATGTAAGGTCACTCAAATCGGGAATACAGACACGTTCAGTTTTGGAAGGAATCATAACCTCAAGCAATGAGGTGTTCAAAGATTGTGTATCCGACATGGCGGTGGAAATTAGGATGCTGGGTATTCCGACTCGAGAGACTGCCGAAAATAACGATACAGTAAAGCAGACTGCGGGTTCTTGAATATTGACTCTACAGCTACAAGGAAGATAATCAGATCAGTAAGACATTGCATGCACATTGGTGAAGTCGAATACAAGGACAGATTGCAACGACTGACCGCGGAAAACTCCATTTAGGAACAGCATAATGCAGTTTATTGCTGTGTAGCGTTCGGAGCCTTGACGAACCATGGGTGCTGAATTGTAGGAGGCGGATGTGATATCATCACTTGCATTTTTGCCAATAAAGGCTGCCGATAGGTTTATTGTGGTTTATCTGCATTCCATTCCGGTTAGATTATCCAAGATGCCAGCGCACAGATCGTTGATGCTCTGTTGACCCTCATTTTGGGACATGGTTACGATCTTGTTGTAACCATATTTGCCTAGAAAGGGGGCTAATAGCACGATTGTATATCATTGTGGTCGCATAGCCCCTTCATGTTCCAAGATGGAACACCTGAAATTGTTGACGCTCCGTTGACACTTATTTTTAGGGCATAGTGATGATGTTGTCGAAACCATTTTTGCCTAGAAAGACGGCTGATAGTCCGATTATGTGTTAATGTCGCCACACTGCCCTCGCATTTTCCAAGATGCATGGCCAAAAGTCGTTGACGCTTCATTGACGCTCATTTTTAGGACATAGTTTCGATGTTGCAGCAACCATTTTTGCCTAGAAAGGCAGCCGATAATCAGATTATGGCTTGCTGTTGCCGCACAGCCCTAGGATTTTCCATGATACACGGCCAAAAGTCGTTGACACTCCATTGACGCTCGTTTTTAGGACATAGTGACGATGTCGTATCAACCGTTTTTGCCTAGAAAGGAAGTTGATAATCTGAGTATGGCTCAATGTCGCTGCACAGCCCTAGGATTTTCCATGATACAAGGCCAAAAGTCGTTCACACTCCGTTGACGCTCATTTTTAGCACATACTAGCGATGTTGTTGCAAATGATTTTGCCTAGAAAGGCAGCTGAAAGCGCGATTATGGGGTAACGTCGCCGCACAGCTCATGCATTTCCGAAAATGCAAGGCCAAAAGTCGTTGACGCTCTGTTGACTCTCAGTTTTAGGACATAGTAGAAATGTTGCCACCACCATTGTTCCATAGAAAGGCGGCCAATAGTTCGATTATGACATACAGTAACCGCACAGCCTACTGGCTGTTCGATGACGCAATGCCAAAATTCGTTGATGCTCCGTTCACGCTCGTTTTTAGGATGCGGCAACGAGCGTCTCATTTACCTTTTTCGCAATAACGCCGACCTATACATCCGCTTTGGAAGGATGTGACAATGCAGCCTATTGATTGCTGAATGTGTAAGACTCAAAATCATTCACACTCTGTTGACGCTCACATTAATCACATCGAAACAGCCTTTGCACACTCAATAATTGTATTCAACGAATCATATACTCATTATTGACCTCGGGTATTGCGTATGTATGTATTATCGTTTGCATCCAGCAGTTTTGTTACCTCTCAATTTCTGATCAACTGCTATCTACGCTATCTGTGTGAAAAATGACGTGGCCCCATCACATTCCAGTGCTTTCGGCCGGCAATTGGCAGCATGTAGATCATTTCATTAGTTTGTGGTAAATATAGCTCTACTTCCTCAACATTCCTTATCCAGCTCCTTCTCCTCGATCTCCATGCCGTACCACAAGCAATTTCAAATATCTCAACCATTTGCACCAGGTCTGTGCGGAGAGTTATGCGGTTGGATATATGGATGAATTAAGCATGATGGTTGTCGTTCAGATCAATTCGTCATGCGCACTGACCGCTCTCTCTATGACACGTATGACATCACTCACTTAAATCTTGTTGGCACATTTCGTCACTACTATTGCTTTTGCTTTGTCACTTGACAGTCACTTGCGCAAAGAAACCGTACGTTTTGGCCGTCTTAAAGTGCGATTTCGATTCCAGAACTTTCACATGGTGCGTTCGACCCTTGCACATGCACAGACAAATTATCATGTCTCACAATTTGGTCAGTGAAAACAAGAAAAAGCTGACAAGTGGCAAAATTGGTAAACAACTTGCTTTTCACAGCGATCGGACGTCAGAATTTATAGTTTGAATAGCTATTCTTCCGCAGACATAGGAGCCGTCTCCATCTCTTCGTCGGAATCCGATATCTATATGGTACTCAGCTGGAGGCTATATGCAAGGGTATAAGATTACGGGTTCAACAGAGCTTACTGGTTCAACTGGCTTCGCTTTCAGCAACGTTGACCGATCAGGCTCCGCAGCAGGCTCACCACTTGTTATGCTCGATTTTGACTGCGGATTCTCCGAACCTAGCCTGATATGACTACCTCCTGGTCGAGAAGTCCCTTGCGGCCTTTGCGATATTCCGGGGACAATCTCGAGATTCTCCATAAGCTCTTCAAATGTTGTCGGTGGAGGTGCGGGAGCGTCATCATATGTTTGCAGCTGAACAACTGCCGCAACTCGCAATTCGAATGTGCTGTACTTCTTACCTGATTCACAGAAGTAGTCGGCTGCATCCTCCCATCCCGGTCGAGTCAATTTGTCGAGCTTCATCTGCGTCTGCCGAAACCTCTCCATGCACTGCTGTACTGTTTTGTTGATTGTGTGCATCACCCAGCCGGGTTCGTCATCTTCCCTCAGCTTGCCCTGCTCAGTCTCTTCATCATCCTCATCTTCCCCATCCTCCCCATTGTCGGAACTTGCAAGATCACTCAGACTGTCTCCTATAGCAAGCAGCATCTCCTCAAACGTCTTTTCGGGCTCTCTGGACGTCAATCGCGTGATTTCAGCATGCGTCATATCGTCCTGCTCTTGCTGAACCGCTGCCTCTGCTTCTTCAACTCGCTTTCTTGCCCCAGCGGTTTCTCTCTCAACATAATCCTCAATCCATTTCTCATTCTCTTCATAGCTTATGAAGTGCGTTTCGCATCGTTTCTCCGCCACAAGCTTCTTTTTGGATCTCAAGCAGCGCAATGCCCCAAGTGCTCGGACTCTCTCCGCTACCAAACCGCTCTTGCCTTCATTTGCATGATGACGTTGTTGAGTTAACCACTTTGTCGATTTGCTGTATCTGCCTGCTGGAACTGGCGAAAAGTTCATTTTCACAGCATTGACCATTGTAGTTTGCGTGGACTTTGTTGTTTGGCGAGATGTTGGATGTTGCACATTATGGACAATATGGAGGCAAGCTGCGTCTTTTATGTCAAGGTTGGTACGTTTACTCATCTTGAACAAAGCAAAATCTCCCTCTTGACTGTCAATAATTCAGGAATCATGACGCTAACCATACTACATGACATGATTGTTAGCGTCATTTTCATGTAATATCCCGGGGATCATTTGAGACAAACATCGGCAGACGTCCTTTCCCTCCAACGACATCCTATTAATATCTACCGATCAGGCGATTCCGGCAGTCGTACACTGCAGTTTATCCCTGTTACCAAACAAACAACATAAGACCGACTTTTTGCAGATTGCGGGGCGGTGGGAAACCCCTGCAACTTGCAGCCATACTCAGTAGGATTCATCTTGAGCATAACGATCATGTTGGCTGCTACTTATTCCATTCTGGCAAGAAGCAGACTATATAGTCCTCAGGGCTTCCCACTTCCTCTCGTTATCATCTTCCTCTTCTATTCCTCACCAGCACATCATGGATACACAATCACCTCCACCAGGTGAGAGCGGATCGAATACCGGCCGATTGGCAGGCGCTACATCAAATACAGACATTCTTGGCACACAACAAGAGCGCCGACACAAGTTAGTTCACCGCGACGCTGCCAATGCAGCCACCAAACATATGACCCAGGATGCCCATTTAAAAATCGTCTGCAAGACTGGAAGCAGCAAAAATAGGAAGCAGCATGCAGTTGGATGTGTGTATATCCATATCGAGGCAAAGGGCGGTCGAGTAACCGTACAATGTACAGTGGGTGTCCGTAGAGAGCTACGTAACGAATTTATTGCTGCCCGTAACGGGAAACCCCCATGGTTGACAAATGCATTTGTCCGCAAAGTCCGCGAAATTGGACATCATGATGTTGCCGGCCCTTCGATGTTCGCAGATGAATTTCCTGATGATCATCCCTGTGAGTGGACCAAGCAGCCTTTAATCACCTAAGAGGAGGCTACGGAAGCGGGTATGGTAGAGGTAACCACCGAATTTCATTGTTAGAAGCAGCATCTAATTTCTTGTTGGTTTTCAGCATGTCTGCAACTATGGCAAGGCAAGGAGGTCGGGTACAGCTGGAACAGTCCGACATGCGCCTGGCGTTGAATGTGGCCAAAATGACCAAAGAAGGCTTTTCGCGCGCCGCAATAGAGGAAACGAAATACCGCATCAAGAAACCATGCGCCGAGGTCCGAGAAGAGAAGAAGCGGGGTGTTGAGTTTCCTGGGCATGAAGAGGTGAAGGCTGCGATACAAAGACACCCGGCAATGCTTCGTCAAAACCAAAAGTCCGGCTGCCTTCCTTGCCACAATGGCACCGCAAAGAATCCGCAGACTCCCTGGAGACACAAAGGAACTGGTGCACCTCCACCTGACCGACGCAGAGAGCGGACTCCAAAGCTGACTGCACCACTGCCCAGCACGCCACCCGCCCCAACCGGTAATACTTCCGCGGTACAACCTTCTCAAATCGTCATTATGCCGCACTGATATAAGCATTCGCATACAGCCCTTCCCTGTGGGGAATTTTTAGATGACCAGGATACCAAGCACGATACCGATTTTGATCCAGATATGCTGACTCATGATGGATAGTACACTCTCTGTGGTGTGGTAATGCAGCTAACATTCATTTTGTGTACAAGAGCAGCGGATTGAGCAATCCTGCAACTGGTGACGAGCGTTGAGCGAAAGACACGGGATTTTGGAGATTATTATCATATATATCTATGTATTATTAAAGATCAACGTAGTGATCAAGAAGAAAGTAAATAAAAACGCCAGAAAGGCAGCCAAAACAATGTGAATGATGGACTGTGCCAAATTAAATGATTGCATATTGTGGATACAGCCATATCAAAATGAGTGTCAACGGAGCGTCAACAATTTTTGGTCATGCGTCCTGGGAAATCACACCTCCGATTGGTTGTAGTTAGTCATAATGGAATCTTGTGCTGCCTTTACAGGCAAAACAGATTACAATACCCTCCCTGCCTGATCATGAAAATGAGCATCAACGGAGCGTCAAAGATTGTTGGTCAGGTGTCATGGGTAATCTGCGGGGCGACAGGTTGCACATTGTCATAAACTGATTATTGGCTGCCTTTATAGGCAAAAGTGGAAGTGAAAGGCATCCTGCCCCATCTTCAAAATGAGCGTCAACAGAGTGTCAACAATTGTTGGCCTTCCATCATGGTTAATCACAGCGCGATGTGGCAGTTATTGTCTATATACATTGTTATGACAGTTATTATACACTAAAAGGCTCAAGAATACTTAGTGGTAGCTCTGTAAATGAAATAAGTTGTTACTGTCCCAGAGGATGTGGCTAGAATATCCCGTACATATCTGCCTATAAAGGCTGCCATGTCCTTCTTTATGGATGCTTGTGAACAAGCACTACTCATAATACCGAAGATGCAAGTCCAAATATCGTTGACACTCTGTCGACGCTCTGTCGACGCTCATTTTCAGGATGTGGTTGGGCGGGTGAGTATGCTTGTTTTGCACATCAAGGCGGCTAAAACGTCCAAAATGAACAGTGCGGTACCAATGTTAATATGTTACAATGAACAGTAGCATATCTGAATACGACCAGAAATGTGAAATCCGAAACGCAGAACCGGAGATTGGAACCGACGGGTCAAGCCAAACCCGGTGAAACCCACAGGTTCAAGTGTACAGGTCCGGGTTTGGCCCACCAACAGTCAGCAGGTTGGGTTTTTGGACGGGTCTGGAACCGAACCGACCTGTTTTTGCGGTCCAAACCCGGACTGCTGGCGGGTTACCCGGACCCGTTGCTAACACTAAATCTGGGTGCAATCCAGCCAATAGGATTCTTTCTTCCCTCTCAGTTTTGCGAATCCACCCAGTCGTATGGTTTTGACATGATACTTCAAAATTGCAATTGTACTCTATTGTGTGTTTCCAGTATTTTCTACTCTTTTCGTGACTGTCCATGCACTGGATCTCCTCCCTTTCCTGTGCTATCCTTCCCCCCCATTATTGCAATCATTGTTTTAACTAGCTGTTAGACAGCACCTGATGCACAACATGACATTGATCCACTAGCATCATCTAGAATGCAATATCCTCTGTGTGGAACAACGATTGTTTCTCCCAGGCTTTCCAGTCAATGAAATCCATCCATCATTCTTCAATATATTTCCTGCTTTGTTTTGGCTCCATCTTGAATGCCATCAATTCCACCAATTCCTGTTCTTCTCTGCTTATGAGCTTACAATGTTCTTGAGCACTGTGTATGCCTTGGTTGTGAGTGAAAAAAGCTTGAGTCCGCTACAATATATTTGGCCCATGAGCTATATTCCATCTAGTTTGGCCAGTCCCTAGAGCCTTGAGCACTGGGCAATAGCTGCAACATGGTATGTTCTTTACCTCCTAGCATCCGGGTTGGTGATGTTGGACAGCTCTACTGTGGATTTGCACACAGGAGCCAAAAGGCCAATTTGGAGGTCTCCTGCTTGGCAGTTGGCTGCAGTGGCAAAGTACTGCTTGATGTCATTTCTTGAGTCCTTTAGGTTTTGTATGGTAGCATCGATATCTGCTTGTGGTCATTCTGGCTGCCTTGCTCTAGCTGCTAGCAATGATGCTGTGTTATCAATTCCTTGGCTCCAGTTGCCACAATTCCACTTTAAGTTGGCCAGCTCTATGAGAAGTACGGAATCATGACTGGAGATGTGGCATATGGGCAATGTCACAGTCTGACATTTGATGGTTAATCGTTTGCCAATAGCACTGGTAGTAGGCGGTCAATCCACATCACTTTCATTTTATCGGAGAAGCCTGTGAGTTTGGACTGTGCATCTGCAATGGATTTGTGTACTAAACAGATTGCGCCAGTTGCCGCAGCATGGAATTGGATTACAGTGATCTTCCAGATCTTGTAATGTTTGAGTGGAAGGTAGGTCCATTACTTGGTGTCTGCGCATCCATCCACTACCACGCTTTCCCAGATTATGGACTGACAAATTACCTCCTGTCAAATGAAGTTTGCTACTATCTCTAATATACCTGATATATGTAGTCATGTGTCTACCAACCTGCTGAGATACTTAGTGGCTACCATCAGCATGTGGTACTCATCCTCCATTATAGGCATCTATCAAATGTCCATTCCACTTGCTCCAATAGGGGACAAACAGTTAAGCTCTTCAGGGGTTCAATATACTATAGCAATGATCTCTTCCTGCATTGATTGTACCTTACAACCCAGTCTTCGATGTTCATGTAGACTGAAGGCCGCTTGTCCCACTCAACTACCAGTCATTATGTTCATTCCCTCCTGCTGTACCTGATCAGTTATTATCCAGCTTCCGCTGAATTCCTTCTCTTCACCTACTTCACTAACACCATCCCCGGCGGATCATTGGTTATCCACTTCTGGTAGAGTATGTTGTCCGACACATGTTTTTATGTGGTATCCTGCTGAAATTTGTACAATTCCTTATGACTTTTGCTTTTCAGCCACGCCAGGTTCCCCTGACATTTGCGTATAATCATTCAAATCCCTTTGAATTCTTCAGCCAGTCTGAACCCAACCAATGGTTCGTATGGTCTCCCCCGCCTCATTCTTTCCAGCCCTTCTTGATTCTGTATTCACTGTAAACGTGCCTCAATTGTTTCTACATGATCATCCTCTACCTCAGGCTCAAGTTCGCATTCTGCAGGTGGATACCATTGGATGCAATGCGGACTTCGATCAATCCTACTTAGAATGTGTTTCACATCGAAATTGGATTATTGAATACATCCAATCCTGAATGTACCTTGTGCTCCTGGCACGATATTGGCCGGTAGGTCTAGTTGATATACCAATGTGTTACTCGTCGGTTCACCAAGTAAATGGACACGTGACAAACCCTAGCCCACGCCAAGCGCTTAGAGGAGGTTCGCTTACAGGCATCCCTTGACTACCGCCCCCCTATCATCAGTGCAGCAGAATGGCAGCCATCTCCGGAGTCAGGAAGAGAGGTGTGTACTATCTGTGCAATGCATGGGTTGGAAACTAATTGCATACTAGTAGGCCTTGAAATCACACCCCGTCGCCGGGCAGCCATTGTTGCCCTGCACCATCCAAACGCTCGGCGTCAACCCCTTGTCTTTGAGGAAGATCACAGAAATCTTGGAAGTTCCTAAGTCCACCTGTGCGCACATCTACAAGCATGCTCTCAAAAATGCAGCACAAAAGCGGCTGGTGGTAGAATTAGAAAGAGAAGGGTGGGATACTGAGTGTGACGCATTTTTGGCAGGGATAGATACGCAGCTTGATAGCTTATATGCAGTGCCGGAGGTACAAACTGTACTGGGAGAATCAAGTGCAAATGAAGAGTACATACCACTACAGGAATTGATAAGTGCAGAGTGCTTGGATTCTGATGCGCGCAGTGGACGCCCTCAGGTATTATCTGAAGTGGAGAAAGATCATCTTGTTGCAACCGTGAGACACAGCTGGGGAACACGACATATGTCTTTGACTGAACTTCAACTTGAGGCTGGACTGGGTCATGTTAGTCGTGGAACAATATTCAATACCTTGCATTCTCGGGGAATTACAGCATATGTGGAGGAGTGCAAGTTTATTCTAGATGAGGAAAATAAACAGCGAAGAGTGGTATGTACTTGGCATCTTAAAATGCAATAGAAAGGTTAATGCATACTGACTATCACTAGGTGTGGTGTCGCGAAAAGCAACATTGGACTATCGATGGTGAATGGAAAAATGTCAGCTTCACTGATGAAATGTCAATTGAAGTAGGTGGTACCTTTGGAATTTCGCTAGTCTGGAGGGACAAAACAGAACCGTGGCATAAGGATTGTGTTGGTGCTACCAAAAAGCAAGGTTCATCAGTGATGTGTTGGGGTATGATAGGCTATGGATGGAAGGGTCCATTTTACGTCTGGGATCCTGAGACGGAGGAGGAGAAAGAACAAGCTGAAGAGGAAATCACATGTCTGAATACCGAAATGGAAGCAGAAGCAGCTAAAGCCAACCATATATGGAGAAACTCACCAGAGTGGGCTCAAATCCGACTACAAGAGCTTACAGCTGCACGTGTCCAGCGTGCCGCAGAGAAGAATGGTGCTCCAAAAAAGACAATTGAGCAGTCATGGTGCAGAAAGAAGTTCAAAGTGGAAAAAATCAAGCGGGGAGAACATGTTAGAGGTATTGATGCATGGCGGTATGTCAACCATGTAGCAAAGCCATTAATGTGGCCTGAGTGTCACCGTCAATTGCAGCAAAATCCAAGCTTTGTTCTCATGGAAGATGACGCATCACCACACACTGCAAATTACACAAGCCGAGAAAGGGAAAAAGAGGGCATTCCCAAACTGGCCTGGGTTTCCAACTCCCCAGATTTCAATCCAATTGAAAGGATTTGGACTCTTATCAAACGAAGAATACAGCGGCGCCGTGCATCAGAGAGGGTTACTACCGTTGCTGAGATGAAGGTTGTGCTGCGTGAGGAGTGGGAGAAGATTACAGTTGAAGAAATCAACTGCGAAATTGAAAAGTTGCCCACAATTATGTCCCGCTGCCTTGCTGTGAATGGAAGCAATACCTTTCATGCCTGATTTCCAAGCCTGGGCTCTTTTTCATATTCTACTCTCATATCTTTTGGATTCCTTTCTCTCTTTATGCTTTCCATTGTAATAGCTGCGATCTCTTACATTTGTACTCATACCGGTCCCACATTGAGTGTGGCCATTACATTTTTCTTTATTATCTGCATACATCACTTGGAGTTCAATTTTTTTATTTGTGTTGTAAAATCTCCTGATAGTTAGCTTTAATTTGACCCTATACTCGATTGGTTTGGAGTAAAATTGGTGGACTTAATTGGTCGTGAATAATCGGCTTCGTATTGCGAGCGGGGACGTGGGATTGCGAGCGCGTACCAGCGTGGGGTTAAGGTTAGTCCGTGTCCAATAACTTGGTGAACCGACGAGTAGCATCTGTCAGCGGGAGGAATCGTACACAATATAAGTCGTTGCGGAACTTCTTAAGTACCGTCATCTGTCCATGGCACTCTTGTTTTCTTACATGATATCTCTTCTTAGCATTGTTGCTCAGTGTTCCATGATATGAACACAGGTACTAGTGCGTATTTTCATCTTCTTGCTGTAAGATCTCTCCACACCCTTCTTAGCTGGTGCCACATCCCAAAACTATTTGCCCATCATCATTGCTAACATTGAACATTGTCATATGCCAAACCATTCCCAAGAGCTTCATGCAACCTTGCCATAGCTGACATTTCTTCAGTTGCCCATCGAAACTCGATGTCATTTAACAACATTTGAACCCGGGAGCCTGCCACTATTACATACCTAGGGCCATATAGTCGATACTATGGGCAAAGCCATACCAATCTCCTGCACGCCGCATAGTTCTTACCGTGGTGTCAAATCCCCACTTTGTCGACATTCCACGCTTGTCGTCACCTTCCTGATTCGCCCCAGACAATGCCGTCTATTATTACTCTGGTTCAGCGCTAGTCAGATATGTCTCCAGAAATGATGGCTCATAATCGCTCTGCATCATCAAGTACAGTATTAAAGCACTGGAAGAGTTCCATATGTCATGTTGGAACTCGAGGCAGCACTTCTCCCACTTTCTGATGAGATTGACTGCTTGGACCATTCACAGAGTCATCCGCAGTGATCATTTCTTTGGTTGATCCTGGGTAGTCATTGAGTATTTTCCAGGATACTCATATAGCTGCCATTACTGAATGGATAGCTCCCTTTACTTGTCTGGTTGGCTGATACATTACTGGAGTCGTCTGAAAGGCCATTTGGTCCAGACTCTCCTCGTGAATATGTTATTGTCATTACCAGAGGGAAAGTGAATTGGTGAATACATGGGTAATATGGTGAAGGATTCAGAAAACTGTTCAACGTTAGGTGGTAGCCCGGCAGCTTCCTGAACAGGCGAGATCGTATACACAGCAGAGAAGATAAACGTGAACTTTTCTCAATTTGTTGGAATTAAGATGTGAACATTCCAATGTGCGCTGCAGTCAGGCTTGAATATGCCTTGTCAAATCATCTCGTTAAACTTGTGTTTGTCTATCGGAATCACATTGTTCGGTTCGTGGGTTATGCATTTCTCCAGAACATGTGACCTGGCTGTGGCTGAACATGATGTGTGGCTCAACAAGGTCGCTGGTCTTTCCCAACTACTCGTATGTCAATGCGATAGCATACTCCCTATTCCATAGCATACCAACGGAGGCTTCATTCTCTTTTGACCATAATATATTGCCTATCTGCACCTCTCATACTCTCTCCATGGTCAAACTTCCACCACTAGTCCAAATGGTGAGCTGTTGGTACAGCCCGGGAGATTGCTCGGGCACTCCTGTTGCGGCCAGCATCTGGTGTACTTTCATCGAATAATACAATCGGCTTCACTCTCTGAGCAGTCCTGCGGTAGTGGGCACATACCCCGGCTGCGTCGGTGCATCTGTCTAGGTTGCACCTTGCAAAGTCAAAGTACAAGGACAATGGCTGTATTGGACTGAGTTCTGGTGCAAAACTACTTTAAGAAACCCACACAAGAGTCATGGATTGTGTTGTACTGACCCTCCCATCATTCACCAGAGCCTTCTCTCCCGTTGAGCAATACTCTGATATTATCCTCCTACCCAACTTTCCAACTACCAGTTCTTCCTCTGCTTCTGATTCAATCATCCAGTGTTCACCTCATTCCATTAGTTTCCTCACTACTTTCAATAGCCCCACTTTTTTGTCAGACATTTTGTCTTCTTGCTTAAATATTTCCTCCTCATTCCCATTGTACAAGCCTTCCAAACTCTCTGCAAGCACCCTCTTTCTATTAACTAACTCTTACTCTTTTCCTCTATTACAATTCTAGCTCTTGTCAATCCCTTCTTTCCACTCAGAACTCTCCAACCATTTACCTTCATATTGTCGGGACTTTCGCTCCCAGCTGCCCATACTATCACTAGGGATCCATATTTTCTGAGCTGCTGGCAGATGTATATCTCTTGTCACCTAGACAGGTAGTAACAAATGACACCTGCTCTGACCCATGGATGGTGGAGATGGTGATCTGACAACTGCCATGATCCAGAATCCCATGACATTTTCCAAAGCACGTTTCCCATCAGCAGCACAATAATACCTGTTCCAATCTGGACATTGCGAAAACTATATGCACTGGAATAATGATACCATTGATGTTTGACTCGGACAGAAGCTGCAACTGTCATCAAACAGAATGGTTGCTCGCTGCCATTATAATCATCCAGCTGGCATGATTCTACCCAGTGTTCGGCTCTCAGCAAATGATTTTACGTATTATGTATATCTCGGATCCCCCCAACAATGAGCATGTTTCTTTCTGAGAATGGCTGGAGAGGACCTGGCAAAGTAAATTTTGGTGTATCCGACATCATCTTTCAGGCTGGAGAATGCAGAAATGCCAGCGATTCTGATTGTCTTTGGTACAGCTGGGGTCTTGTCAGCAAGTAGTTTGTCTTAGGGAACCGAGACCATTTTGGCTTTTGCCAGTATTTGAAATGATAATCCATCGGTTTGTCTTTCCTGATGGGCTTCGTTCATGTCATTGAGTTGGCTGGTTATGAGGACTTCATAGTATGCAGTATCCATGGCCAGCAATGTCTCTCACACTACCATTGGAGACGTTAGAGTCTTTTGAACCATGTTGTTGATCGAGTCTGCTTTGGCTGGATGCCTGCTGAATGCCACCGCTCATCTGATTGTTCCATTTTCTTGGTTACTAGCACATGTAGAACCCTCTGGAGCTTCATCCTCATTATGTGCCTGCAAATCATCACCCGTAGTCACCTTGTCCAGCCTTTTCCTTCTCTTGTCCATCATAGCATATTATGTCAGTATATACAAAACTGCTGGCCATTTGTCACTCTGCCTGGTCTAGAAAATTCTCTCTTCTCCTCGGGTTCACATGCCTTCTCTTCTTCATCACCGATATCGGCTTGCCCCTCTGCATCTACACCATCCCTGTGGCTAAATTCCTGTATATGGTTTCCTCTGCCGACTTCATTACTTTCCTGACCTTCAGACGGATCAGACTGATACCCCTCGATATGAACCACCTGTCAAGTGATTTCTGGCCAAAAGGCAGTCACCTGAGCAACAGCTCTCTGAAACAGCTGAGATCTTTCAATGTGCTGTAGCTGAGAGGGCTATGGTGCAGTTGAGGTGACAATTACCCCTCCCTGCTGCTCATGCCAAACTAATTCTCAGGGGTACTCCTGCATTGACAAAAATCTTCTATGCAGTCAATATCTGGATATCTCCCCTCCATTTTCTCATTGTGGACCTCACCTTTGTCTTCCACCTTCATTGAGATGCACTATACGCTGTTCCGGATCGGTGTGCGCATCACTACAGAACCAGCTGTTGTGTGCAAGGTCGGCATAATAGGTACATGGTCCCAATGCTCAGAGTGGATTCTGTTGGGAATTGGGTCCAGGTGAGTGGTAAGTGGGTCCAATGGGTGCATTTCGAGGTGGGAAATTCATTGGCAACTGCAGAGGTAGATGGCCAGCTCAGGTGGTGTAAGCCCGGGCAGTCTGGTAGTCTCCGGATCATGGCAGAAATAATTCCCACATCGGGGAGGTGCCGACCTCCATGGCCTGCATGACATTGCCCATATCCATATCAATTTCTTTCTCAGCTTGACAGGTGGGATTTTCATCTGTGGCTTGCACCAGTGCTGGGCTTTCTTCATTAACAACTGTTGGAAAGATAACCACAACAGCCATCTGGTAGAGCAGAACTCCAGCTCCGACAAAGTAGATCGAAAGGACCCTTGCCATCACATCGCCTGGCGCAGCCATGAGGGCTTCGGTGTCAGTGGTCACATATTGATGGAGCACATGGTTTCAGAGATCAATGTAAGTCAATGTGAAGGGATCTCTGTGATCTAGTTCCCATTTCATTACCAGGTTCGCACTGAATGTTCTTCAATGGACTCCAAGCAGTATTTCTAACCGCAAGTCCCTGGGCTCCGATGCTGATTATAATGTGTCTGATGATGTTGTAGTCGAAAATTCAGACATTCAGGTAGACATTCCCATATTACAGCTGCTGCTTACATATTCGCTGTAGATAAAATACTGTATATAGATAAATTTGGCTATTGGTGTGGTGGAAGGCATCTTTCAGTTCCTCTTTCAACAGCTTCCTGTCCAGGTTGAAATACTGATTTATCAGATGAATCATGACCTGGATTGTTTCTGAGCAGTAGTACAGGAAGGTTGCATTGATCAGTTCACTCACTGGGTCTGTCCAAGTGTGAGATGAGAGGCTATCATATTCTTTAATGAACTTGGAAACGTCTGCTCCACTGATGCCTGGGATACTTAGGGTTCCTGGAAGTAAGATTTGCCTCTTAACAATAAGAATGGCAAGGGCTAATGAGTTGATAAATTGGCATTGATTGTGCGCATGATTGGACATGGCATTGATGGAGAGTCTGGCATTAATGGGAGAGGCAGGTTCAGCAGATGATCCAGTTTTCATGGAGAATCTGGTTCAAGTGGAAGTAGCACAGCCGCTGGAACTAGTGATAGCAGAAGAAGATAAATTGTAGTCAGATAAGATTTTGAACAGTGGTATAATACAGGTCTGGTGATCTGATGGTGGTTTTGATGGCAAATTGGGAGAAATTGGTAATCTAACATCCATTGCGAGTTTGTGAGGTTTTTTGAAAAGGGAGTTGGGTCAAGTGGCGCATCTTTTCAGGTTGTCTCTTTGTTTTGATCATTTCTTAGCCCAGCTTATGTCTCACAGTGATCACTGTTAGTTTCCAGCCAAATTGTCGATCTCACATGTCAGATACCCTGCATCTTCTCCCCCCCAAGACTAGCAGTATTCTCTTTATCATTCTTCATAATCTTACCAGCATTGGTGGTTCCGTTTCATAGAATTCCTTCAGATTAGTGTCTACATTTTGCCAGGGGTAATGTTCTGCTTCCACTTCTGCCTTCTTCTTCCGGTGTACAATAGGTCCCTGTTCCATGCATTTGGGCAGTCCGCAAGGCCAGTGGCTGCAATTCAAATGGTGGGTAGGTGCCTACTTCTCAGAGTTCAAACTGGCATGTGGATAGTGCCTCAGATCCCTCTGACATGTTGGTGTCATCATATTGGTGTTCCTCAATGTATGACATCTGTGCCACTGTACCAGCTGAAAGGTGAGTGCAGTATTGATCAGTATTCATTGTAGTATACTGTTCATACCACTTTTGTTAGTTATATCGATGTACCTGGCTTACCGAACATGGCATTCCAATCCAGCAGTGTTAGAACTGCCTCCAGTAACATCATTGCTTTCTTCAGTGTTTGCTCCCATTGCAGGGTTAGTATTTTCCTTAGTTTCTTCTCTTCATATTTACACATACAAGTGTGTGGGGGTCATTCCCACTTTGTAGTACTCAGCTATCTAAACCAGAAACTGCAATTTAGCTGAATTTGTGGTGAAACAGCAGAGCGAGAAGGGAGAGAGCCTATTGTCAATACTGGCCAGCACCTCTCACAGCGTCAAAAGTGATTTTGTCAGAGAGAGTGGTTCTGGTAGGAGGAGTGTAGGCAGAGGGTGGGAAAAGATGATAGGCTGCCCAGCAGGGACGGACCACTCGAATTGCTTGGATATATGAAAACTCGGCGGTGGTTCATGGGTCCATGAGCGGGGAACGATTGATTGGGTTTGTCATTGGATGGTAAGATGATGTCTATCGACCCTGGGGTCACCCAGATATATCTACTCCACATCACTCAGTTCATATCTGCGATCGCAGACCCTCCATTTGTCCCCTGACCTCTTCCCTCTGCCAATGTTAGTTGGTGAGGAGGGGAGTAACAGATCTTTCCATAACATAGTGTGAACATAGTGGTTGACACAAAGGCAGTGATTAAGCGAGTTGGAAGATGCACGTGGATGCCAAGATTCAGTGCACCATAAGTTGCACTTGGAGGCCTTCATGGAGCAAGATTGGAGATTCACTGGGAACTGAGGATTGAGCCAAATTGCGGAAGTACTTCGCGGTGGTTGCTCTGGAGGTGGTCGATCTCGAGGTTAACAATTGGGAGGAGATTGAGCTGCCGCGATACTATTTGTAGGTTAAACAACTAGCAACCATGGTAGCATAACATGTGGACAATACCGATAGTATGCCGAAATGCAAAGCGGGCTGGTGATCATTGATCAGAATTGAGGTCTGGCGGCATCCAATAGTACATCCAGAGGTCAACGTGTAATCGTGAAATTGAACGGAAGAAAGTATTGTGTGAATACTGTATTCAGTGTATACTGTAGTGGGTGATTGCAGTACAGGGAATATGCTCTACTCAGTGCGTACTCATGATCACAGCATGGAGATATTGAGAGGGTGTACGAATTGTTGTATTTTGCAATGACGTTCAAGCTGTAGACGAGTAAGCAAGATTGGAGAAAGATGACGCAATCAACATCAATGTTAGGATGGCTTTAGAAAATTAGGGGTATGTCTTGTCTGACTGGGTATAAACAACCTTGTATTGATTGTATTACTCCCCATATCAGATGTCATATGTTATCCAGAATGGTAGATCAATATGCAGCCAAATATCCTGCATGTTCCAATGTCTCACAATCAGTTCTGCCATCTCCTCTCAGCTTTCTCTTCCGCATTCTCTCTGTGACTATCATCTGGGAACTTGAGGATAACTGATTGCTCTCAATGTCTCCATGCCATAATTATGTGTTAACACTGCGTATAGCATACACCAAGTACAGCAAACACCTAGTGTTATCAACAGATCCAGGTAACCTTCCAGTGGTCCGGATTTGGACAGCAAAAATGGGTCTGTTCGGTTCCAGACCCGGCCGAAAACCCAACCCGCTGCCTCTTGGCAGGACAAATCCAGACCCCTCCCGATCAACCCAGGGGGTTTGCGGGGTTTGGCTAGACCCGTCGGTTTGAAACTTCGGGGCTGCCTTCCTGGTTTCACAATTTGTTGTCACATTCAGATATGCTACGGATAATCGCAGAATATGGACATCGGTGCACCACTGTTTGTTTTCGATGTATTGGCCGCCTTGATGATCGAAAGAAGCCGTGAAACGCGCCCTGCCACATTCTGAAAATGAGCATCAACGGAGCGTCAACCATTGTTGGTAGTGTATTTTGGGTAATCTGAGGGGTGACAGGTTGTACACTGTCATAAACAAAGTATTGGCAGCGTTTAAACTTAAAAGAGAAAGCGAAATGCTCCCTACCCAATATTGAAAATGAGCGTCAATGGAGTGTCAATGATTTTTGGTCTTGCATCTTCGGTAATATGGGTGGTACTTGATCACAAGCATCAATAAAGAACGATATCGCAAACTTTTTATGCAAATATGTATGAGATATTCCTGCCACATCCTCCAGGACAGTAACAACTTAGTTCATTAATAGACCAACCACTGACTGTTCTTGACCCTTTTGACATACAAAAACACTCAAAACGATGTATATAGAAAATAGCGGCCACATCATGCTGTGATTAACTATGATGCATGGCCAACAATTGTTGATACTCTGTTGACACTCATTTTCGAGATGGGGCAGGGAGCGTGTTGTATTCTCTTTTTCCTATAAAGGCGGCCAATACTTAGGTTATGACAGTCGGCAACCTGTTGGGCTACAGACTACCCACGATACACGACCAACAATCATTGTCGCTCCATTGACACTCATTTTCCAGATGGGGCATGGAGCATGTCGTTTTCTCTTTTTCTTATAAAGGAGGCCAATACTTTGCTTATGACCATCTGCAACCTGTTGCCCTACAGAGTACCTTAGATAGACTACCAACAATCGTTAATGCTCCATTGACTCTCATTATCAAGATGGGGCAGGCAGGGTATTGCAGTCTGTTTTCCCTAAAAGGCGGCCAGAAAGTTGTTTATCACTGTCTGCAACCTATCCGCGGTGTGACTACCCAGGACGCAGGACCAAAAATCGTTTACGTCCCGTTGACGCTCATTTTAATCTATTGTCTAGTCAATATCTGCTGCCATCGATAATTATATCAATATATTTTTGGATTCATTGGTTGCCTTTCTGTCCAATTGGGACTCAACCCGTTATTGTGACGAACCTGTCGAGACGATTGATTGATTGAGTCAAAGAATGAGAAGACACATAGCCTATACAGTAGCTGCAAGCCCCAAACACCCAGCCACATGATGACATACTCTACAAAGATTCCGTCTAACACTCCTCCAGGGTATTATCACATCCGTCAAACACTAATCCATTGAAAAACAGACAGAAAACAGAAGACCGAAGACAGAAGCCAAACCATGTCATGCCTTCAGCTCCTCCCAAATGACCATTCTCCCACTCATGCCATTGGAGGCGTCAATCATATGCCTATTGCTAAGCTCAGTAGTCGATTGAGCTGTCGGCTTCAACTGTGTTGACTTCCCGTCAACCGCTCCTCCAAAGGTGACACACCGTCCAGCTGGAGCGTCATTTAATCCCAGACGCAGCCTCTCGGTCTCAATGATAGGTTGTGCTGTTGCTGTCGAAATTGGAGATGCTTCGACTTTATGATGTTGACTTCCCCTCGACAAACAATGCGGAAGATCGTCATTTCCCTTTTAAAGACATGTGATTGGAAACTGTTGTACAGTGGCGGATGCTCGTTGAGTCGAGTATGTGCATGCATCTGCGAGGGTGTGTCTGTCGGTATCAATACTGGAGATGCTTCTCTGTGGCGATGTTGACTTCCGCCGGACAAATAATGTTGAATAGTTGATTGTCGCCGGTTCCATTGCGGATGCTCCTGTAGTCGAGTATGTGTCGGTGTCGGTGTCGGTGTCGAAATTGGAGACACGTCTCCATAGCTGCAATTTGAATTGCATACGCTTCCCCGAAGGTCACTGTTCCGTCTCAGACAGCCCTAGGAAACTCATTCCGATAGATTGTGGATCCTCGTATGCGGCCTCCCGGGTGGAGGTGGGGTTGTCGTTATCGATGGTTTAGGGTGAAGGTACACACTGTACAGCTCCTACTAGTGCTTCCTCATCCTCACAATAGAGGAGTCCAGAGACTTCTTGGAGTCATAGCAACAATTGCCACCGCTGGTCTCTCGAGTCTGTCACAAATCACATAACCAGCGCACTGTAGCAGACCACCCGCCGCGCTCCCTGGGTGTTTCATGTGTATTTGCCGACATCTCCCCAGTATCCATGGTCCATTACCCGCCCACTTCTTATAGACTATCCAAATACCATACTGTATGTCAATCTGCTCGGCAGGCCACCGGTTGACCTGTGAAGAAATCGCTTCAAACACATCCTGATGATGCTGATATTGACCCGAACACCTCCGAGGGTGTTGACCCGAACTCAGCCTGCACTGCTGCCAAACAGCGCTCCGTACTCGTCCCGAACGTGTCCTACCGAGGTGTTGTTCAGTCGCGAAATCTCGTATACCCGTAGAACTCCTCACTGTAGCCATTGCAGCCATTGCAGCCATTGCAGCCAATGCAGCAATCGCAGCTCTCGAAGCGGTTGGGAGAGATTGTGTCGAGTGGACGCATCGTTTGCACTGTTGAATTGTCATCCTGAGAATGTAGGGTGTCCTGATCCCGGATGCGTTCGCAACCCATCTGTGACAGTGTGGCTTCGCTCATATGAAAGTTCGTGATTCAATTTTTATCTCCACCTGATAGTGCTCGAAAACGGTGTCGGGATTGTGGTTGCACACCCTCTCATAACCTATTGTGACGAACCTGTCGAGACAATTGATTGATTGAGTCTAAGTCTAAGATGACATGTAGCCTATATAGTAGGTGCAAGCCCTAACCCATGGCCACGTGATGACTTACTCTACAAAGACTCTGTCTAACACCCGTTGGCAAAGCCAAGCCCAGTAATATTCTTGCTCAAGCCTCTCTCATTCTACCAAAATTGATATATATCTCTGAATATTACATTTCACCAGGTATAGTTTTATTTATGAACAATTATCCTCATGCGACTGCTCACTATTCTCACATAATATTTCTATAAGTGACATTCTCGGTCAAGCAACATATAGAACCTGGTGAACACATATTGACCCAATCTGTCCTACTTTTTCTTGATTCCCTTATTCCTCCTTGTTTCCATTGGGCTGACATTCATCAACCCCTTTGCAGCCTGGTTCATTGACCTCCGTGTTGGCCGAATCAATCCAGGAACATTTCGTGTGGCACTTCGAACCCAGTGCCCTGTGATTTCCGAAGCCTTGATGCCATTGTTTGGCTCTATATCCGATTCGTCATCTGCCTCGCAGTGCTCTTCGCGGTCGTTTGGATCATCCAACTCAATATTCCAGTTAAGCCAATTTTCGCTGTCAGAAATTCTTTCAGGTGCACTATCCTCATCACTTTCGGCTGGATGGCGGTCGATTCATTTGACTCGCCGGACACTTAATATTTTAGTTCGTCCTCCAGGGAGGTCTGTTGCAGACAAAGCTGGTGGCGAACGTGATCTTTCTGGCAATTTAAATGCCATGTTGAAAGTTTGACCAGGATGCTTTGATGATCTCTTCGGTATCTCAAATCTATCCTACGGCTGTCATTTGATTGTGTTGAGCACGGGATTCCTTCGGTGTACCTCGTAGGTTTGGCTGCCTTGCCACATCTCCAACATGTTGTGGACCTTGGCCATTGTGTGCAATTTTCTTTCCTCCACCTCTGTCTTGAATTCCAAGTCGTTTTCAGTTTCCATGTTATCCAATGCTGTGCAATCGCCCACCAATATTCCCATATTGGCCCTAGCAAACTGTCCTACTATGACTTTTCCCTGCAGCGTCTCGCTCGTGGTTTTAAGCTGTCTCCAGCCAAAACTGTCTCGCCCAAGGGAAAAACTGGCCTCGACTCCAACACCATGTGGTATAATAGAGAATATGTCATGTGGCACATTGGCAAAATTGGCGGACTTGGAGTGCCTTTCCTCATGCTGGCGCCATCAGTCGGTGATATCTGGTAACGAAAATGTACTGCTAATCCCCAAGGGATCGGGGTGGTAATCATTAAGATTTGGATTAATTTGCCCCCAGTTCTTTTGTGCTTCAGGCGGTGGATTGAAATACAGCCTTGCGGCTGTCAATGAGCATGCAGCGCGATCACTTCATCCGAGTGTTGTCTCAGCCACGCTTTTATGTGTTAAGAATTCATCATCATCGCTGGACAAATCGTATGGATCAACAGACGATTTACCAAATCCCGAAGCCTTTGCCCAGGGGACAATATTGCCAGCGCGACATGTTCGGGTTTAATGACACGCATTCGTCAATGTTTGAGACAGTGTTCGTTCTCTACATACTTCAGAAAGACCTCCTAGTATTGGCCAGCATAAGAAGTCTCGTCTTCAGGATTAATGTCCATCGCCTTGTCCCACTTCCTACATGATTACAACTTCCGGAAAGGAGCGAGGAGATGTGTCGAAATGTGAAGCAGACCGGTCATTGGAGTGACTTCAACATTGTATTTGGACAGCGTGTGGCACACAACCTTTACGCCGAAGTATTAGTCTTCCTTCCATTCTGTGTTCTTCTTAGCCAAAGCTCACATAACGCCATCCATATGATCGAACCTGTCATTGTCAACAGAAATGACATGATGCAGAGTAACTGTATGCGATTTCGACATCTACAGGGTCCAGTATCAGAATGGCTTCGAAACATCCATGATGTATTTGACGATCATCCAGTCATTCTGTGTTGTGAAGAGTGCCCAGTAATCTCTAAAATTTGGATTCTTCAGCCACTTGCGGGTGAATTCTCGTAATCGGTTGCCTCGCTCCTGACACTGCAATGTCGAATTCCACCATGTTTTCACATCCAAAATAGATAGTAAAGTTATTTGTACTTTGGCCATTTGACAGTCAATGAACTCGTTTTGACGACCAGGTGTCAGCCTAATCAACACAGCAAGCATTCTCTGCTATATGAATGTTAGTTTCAGTTCTTTCAAAATTGCTTCACATACGTAATTTCTCAATTATCTTTGCCAAACCGGTCGCATAGCCGATACCTCGTTGATTCTAGCATTGCCTTCTTTTCGCAGTGTTTCACTCTTCCCACTCTTTGTGCCTTCATTCTCTCCAAATTGCTGATCGCGCTCATGCGCTTCCCAAGACTTGGTGCAGTCTTTACACCAAGATTGCTCATGAACGCACCCAAAGCAAACTGAAAGATGTGGGCCATCCACCGTATGTGGTGTCTCATTGCATGCTACCTGATTGCCGACGTCTCCAAGGGTGATTATAGTTCCCGAGTCATCAGCAGAGTCAAAGCAGCATGGTCTGTCGTAAGTCCCAGTAAATGGCCGGCGGTAAGCTCGAAACGATCCAGAACCTCCTTCAAATGTATGGGTAGCTTTGCTCCAGTATGTTGACTCTTGACCTATTGTTCTCAATAAGCACTCGAAATAGGAAAAGAGCAGGCTGTTAACCTTGTCGAATGTGAGTTGTACTTCTCGCAATGCCCTATTTTGGTCCATATAGTATGCTATGACCGATGTTATCGCTAATTTGTTTGTCAGTGTCCATCCATCCAAACCTAAGCTAACTCTATTTGTTGACGGCAATTGGTGCTTAATTGCATCCACTGTCAGTGAGTATTCCCTCCGGCAAAAGTTGCTAAGGGTGCTGGCGGATGGCAGTACCAGCTCGCCACATAATGCCTTAAATGACTGTCACAACTGCAAGTTGGATATAGCATTTCAGGGAATGTGAGCTGAAATAAATCGTAACATGAGGTAGAGATTCCAAGTATCTTGGTTAAATTTTGCAGTTTGGTAGTTCTTTGCTGCCAGTTTAGAGCGTTCTGTCTGTCAATTGGGTTAATATACGTAAGATCTAACTATCGAATATCAATTTCTTTTTGGAGCTCACTATGGTAATTCCACGACTGCGTTGTCTCTTCGATATGGATAAAGCGTTTTCATCAACAGTTGTACTGGTCAATTCAGAAACCTCCGACTCCGTTAATTTGTGTAACTTTGCAATGTACGCTGTTGGCAACAAGTTTTTCCCCATGGAGCGGGTCCCATGGTCTGATGGATGGCAATGAAGTTGATGACAAACGATACATATGATGCCAGGGCTGCCAGTCTCCTCAATTGCGCAGCAGAAATTGAAGTGCCACAAAGGCTCATTTCTAGTATTACACCACACCATAGGATGTTTCGAGCCAACATCCATTGAAGCCCACCAACGATTGAATATGATTTGTAAAGTAAGGTCGCTCAAATCGCAAATAAAGACTCATTCATTTTTGGAAGATATCATAACCTAGTGCAATGAGGTATTTGTAGATTGGGAATCCGACATGATTGTAGGCATTTGAAGCGGTGTAATTCTCGTTGAGAGACTGTCAAAAGTTACATAATTGTTGAGTAGAATGCTGGTGGTTAAATATTGACTCTTGAGCTACATGAAAGACAAAAGTAAGACCTGTGAGACATTGCTTGCATAGTAATGAAGTCATATACAGTGTCATGATGACAAGACTGACCTTTAAAAACTCCATTTATGAAAGGTGCGAGGCATCTCGTTGCTGTGAAGCATACTGAGCCCCACATAACTTGTTGCCGCTCTGCTGACACTTATTTTCAGGGGGCGGTAGCGGAATTGTTACTAGCATCTTTCCTCACAGAGGCAGCCTATACGTTGATTTAGGGTGCATGTCGATGCACAGCTCTTGGATTGTGCAAGCTGCATGACAAAAAATTGTTGACACTCAATTGATGCTCCATTGCCGCTCCATTGACGCTCCATTGACGCTCCATTGACGCGCCATTGATGCTCCATTGATGCTCAGATGTACGTCATAGTAACGATGCTGTCGCAATCATTGTTGCCAAGAAAGATGGCTGTTCGTTCGACTATCGGTTAATGTCGCCGCACAGCCCTTGCATTTTCTCACATGGAAGGTTTACAATGGTTCAGGCTCCATGGACACTCATTCGTAGGACAAAGTTGCGATGATGTCCCAAGCATTTTTACCTAGAATGGCAGCCAATATTACGATTATGTAACAATGTCGCTGCACAGCCCTGGGATTTTCCACGACGCAATGCCAAAAATTGTTGACGCTCCGTTGACACTCATCTTTTGGACACAATAGTGATGTTACCCCAGGCATTCTTCTCTAGAGAGGCGGCCGGTAGTTCGATTATGGGTTAATGTCACCGCACAGCCCTTGCATTTTCAAGGATGCCAGGCCAAAAATTGTTGATGCTCCATTGACGCTCATTTTTCGGACATAGTAGTGATGTTGTCACAAGCATTTTTGCCCAGAAAGGCGGCCGACAGTTCGATCATTAGACAATCTCGCATCACAAGCCTTGGGTTTTACAAGATGGAAAGCCAAAAATTGTTGACGCTCCATTGATGTTCATGTTCAGGATATAGTAGTAATGTCGTTGCACCATTCTAGCCTAGAAAGGGACCCATAATTTCAATTATGGGTCAATGTCGCCGCACAGTCCTTGGATTTTCCGAGATGCAAGGGCAGGAACCGTTGACGCTCCATTGATGTTCATTTTTATGACAGGGCAACCAGCGTGCCATTTGCCATCTTAGCTATAACAATGACCAAAAGATTAACTTTGGCAGGAAGTGACAATGCAGCCCTTTGATTGTCGAATGTGTATGACTAAAAATCATTGACGCTCCGGTGACGCTCATGTTTATGATGGGTTGACGAGCATGCCATTTGGCATTTCGGCTATAACACCAACCAACACATTGTCTTTCGAAGGATGAGACAATGGAGCCCTTGGATTGTGGAATGTGTAAGACTAAAAATCGATGACGCTCTGTTGACTCTCACATTGACCACACTGAAATCACCTTCCTACACTGAATCATTGTGTGCAATCAATCGCATATTTATTACTGTCATCCAATATTGCATTTCTAGGTATTATCCATTGCATCCAGATGCTATGTGGCCTTTCAATTTCTGTTCAACCTCCATCCGTGTTATCTGAGTGAGGAATGAAGTGGCCCTGTCACATTCCTGCGCTTTTGGCCGGCAATTTAGGGCATGTAGATTATTTCACTAGTTTTGGATCAATAGCGCTCGACTTCCTCACCTTTCCTCATCCAGCTCCTTCTCCTCAATTTCCATGATGTACCATAAGCAATTATCAATATCTCAACAATGTGCACCAGGTCAGTGCAGAGAGTTGTGTAGTTGGATGGATGCAGAAATGCAGCATGACGGTTGTCATTCAGACTGATTCGCATTGAGCAACAACTGCTTCCTCCATAACTTGTATGACATCACTCACTTAAATTTTGTTAGTATATTTCATCACTAATATAGGTTTTGCTTTCTCACCTAACAGAAATAGGCAAACTGAAATCGAGCTTATTGGCTGTCTTAGAAGATCATTTGGGTTCTAGAACTTTGGCATGGTGCGTTCGACCCTTGCACAAGCACTGACAAAATACCATGTCTCACGATTTGGTCACTGAAGTCAAGAAAACGCTGACACATAGCAGAATTGGTACAACCCTTGTTTTTCACAGAGATATGACGTCAAAAATCCCAATTCACCTATCTATTTCTCTGATGACGCAGGAGCCATCACCATGTCTTTGTCCGAATCCGCTTTCTATATGGTGATTCGCTGGGGAGGCTATATGCAGGGGTAAAAGCATACATGTTGAACAGGCTTCGCATTGTGAATATGTGATGAAACAGGCTCTGTGGCGGGTGCGAGAGCGGCTAGACATCTGTCTGACTGTGGCTTCCCTGAACCTAGCCGAATATGACTACTTCCTGGTCGAGAAGTCCCTTGCAGCATTCGCTATATTCCTCGGACAATATCAAGACACGCCATAAGCACTCCAAATGTTGTGCGTGCAAGTGCATCTGCATCAACATCTGTATGAGGTTTATCGACTGCCGGAACAATTAATCCGGATCTGCCATACTTCTTGTCTCTTTCACAGAAGTAGTCAGCTGCATCCCCCCATCCCAGTTGTGTCAATTTTTCAAGGTTCATCTGCTGTTGCCGAAACCTCTCCATGTGCTGTTGTACTGTATTGGAGATTGTGCCCATCACCCAGCCGGGTTTGTCATCTTCGCTCGGGTTGCCCTGCTTTGTCTCTTCTTCATCCGCATCTTCCCCATCCTCCCCATCGTTGATACTTGCAAGATTGCTCAGACTGTCCCCAATAGCCACCATCATCTCCTCAAACCTCTCTTTGGGCTCTCTGGTCGTCAATTCCACAATTTGAGCTGTCCCTTTGTCTTCCTGCTTCAGCCCAATCGCTGCCTCTGCATCATCAACTCGCTTTCTTGGCACAGCAGTTCCTCTCTCAACATAATACTTGATCCATTTCTCTTTCTCATCATTGCTTATGAAGTGCGTTTCTTGTCATTTCTCAGCCGCAAGCTTCTTTCTGGATCACAAGCTGCACATTGCCCCAACGGCTCGGACTATCTCTGCTTCCAAGCCGCTCTTGCCATCATTGGCTTGATGACGTCCTCATGTGGACCACTTGGTTGATTTTGGGTATGTGCCCACCAGAAGCGGTGAAAAGTTCCATTTCAGAGCATTGACCATTGTAGTTTGTGTTGACTGTGTTGTTGGGCGAGATGTTGGATGTTGCAAGATATGGCGAATATGGAGGCAAGCTGCGTCCTATATGTCAAGGTTGGCATGTTTACCTAACATGCACAAAGCAAAATTTGCATTGTGACTGACAAGAAAACAGGAATAGTTAGGCTAACCGTATAACATTACTGGATTGTTAGCATCGGTTTCATGCATTATCACTGGGATTATTTGACACCAACATCATCGGACATCCTTCCCCTCGAAGAATGTCCTATTAATATGTGAAAATGATGAGATTTCGGCTGTATTACGGCTCAATCGATCGCTGAAGACAAACCAACAACATCGGACCGACTGATTGCAAATCGCGAGACGGTGGGAAACCTCTGCACCTTGCAGTCATACCCAGCAGGATTCATGTTGGGTATAATGTACAAGTTGGCTGCTACTTATTCCAATCCGTCATGAAGCTTACTATATATTCGTCAGGACTTCCCACTTCTTTTCGTTATCATCTTCCTCTCGTATTCCATATTAGAAAAACATGGATACACAACCATCTCGGCCAGGTGGCGAAGGATCCGAAGCAAGTTGATCGACAGGTGCTTCGTCCAAGATGTCACTCCTCGGCACACCGCAGGAACTGAGACACCAGTTAGTCCACCATGACACTTCCAATGAAGCCACCCACAATATGACCCAGGATGCACATTTATAAATAGTCCATAAAGCTGGAAGCAGCAAGAATATGAAGCAGCATGCAATTGGATATGAGTATATTTGGACCGTGGCGAACGGCCGTCACTTGACTCTATACCGGACAGCAGCTGTACCCAAGGAGCTACCTGATCAATTCATTGCCGCTTGTAACGGGAAACCTCCATGGTCAACCAGGGCATTGGTCCGCACAGACCGCAAGATCAAACATCATGATGTTGTCAACTCCAGGATCATCACGGATGAATTTGGTGAGAAGCATCCCCGTGAGTGGACGAAACAGGCGTTAATTACATCGGACAAGGCTATGCAAGCGCATTTGGTCGAGGTAATAGCTGTATCTCATTGTTAGAGCAGCAACTAATCTCTTGTACGTATTCAACATGTCTGCTACTATGGCAAGGCAAGCAGGTCGGGTACAGCTGGAACGGTCCAACATGCGCCTCACCCCGAATACGGCCAAAATGGCAACACACGGGTTGTTGCGTGCCGCAAGAGAGGAAGCGCAATATCGGATCCAGAAACCTTGCACCTAAGTCCGAGAAGCGAAGAAGCAGGGTGTTGAGTATCCTGGGCATAAAATGGAGAAGGCAGGGATAGAAAGACACCCTGCCATGCTTCGTCAAAACCAGATGGACGGATGCCTTCCTTGCCAAAATGGCACCACAAAGAATCTGCAGACACGCTGGAGACACAATGGAACAGGTGCAACTCCACCCGACAGACACAGAGAGCCGACTCCAAGGCCGACGCTACCTCTGCCCGGAACGCCACATCTGCCTAGAATGCCCGCACAGCCTACAATGCCACCCGGGCCACGAGGTAACAATGCTGCAGCTCAATGTTCCCAAATCATCGATTTGCCAGCCAGATATATGCATTCACATACTTCTCTGCCCTGCGCTGAATTCTTTACACTTGATGCATATGCCCAGGATAGCCAGCAAGATACAGATTTTGATCCAGATATGCTGACTGATGCAGGAACATCCACTGGTTAGTACACTATCTGATGTGTGGTATTGCCTAACATCCATTTTAAAGACCAGAGCAGCCTATTCAGCGAACCTGGAAGTGATGATGAGCATTGATTGAAAGAAACAGGATATTGGAGTGTATTATTATCTACTATTAGCGGACACTCTAAAGTTTATTTTAAAGGACATATTTATATGTATTATTGAAGAACAATGAAGTGATCAAGGAGAAAGTAAATGAAAAGGCTTGAAAGGCTGCCAGAACTATGTGAATTGTAGGCTACGCCGAATCGAATGATTTAATATAGCGGATATGCCCATGGCGAAATGAGTGTCAATGGAGCGTCAACATTTCAGGTCAAGTAGGACTGTTAATTGAAAACTGACTATGTCGTGCTTATATATAATCGAAGTATTGGCCTCCTTTCTATCCACATTCTATAGCGACACGCTTCCTACCTCATCTTGAAAATGAGCATCAACAAAGCGTCAACGATTTTTCCTGTTGCAAGCAAGGTAATTCAAATGAGATTTACTCGCTGTGTAGCATAACCTATGTATTAGATGCCTTTATAGGCAAAACAGCAAGGAACGCGGTCACTGCCCCAATCTGGAAATGAGCATCAACCGAGTGTCAACAATTTTTGGCTTTGCATCTTCGGTTATCTAAGTGGAGATTGGTTGCAGACAACCATAAATAAGGTATCAACTGCCATCAGCAACAAAAGCAACAGCGGCATGCTTCTTGCCCCATCTTGAAAATGAGTGTCAACGGAGCATCAAAGATTGTTGGTCTTGTACATTCAGTAATCAAGTTATTGAGCGGATATATCAGATTATAACCCTACTATTGACTGCCTTAGTACTCCTAAATACAGAACACAAAAGGCAAAAAATTGATTCCAAAATAACTGATGTCGCTACCTGCAAAGTGATCAAACAGGAATTCCTGGATATCAATTCACTGATTTTGATCAAATACCATTATCAAACAGCAAATGCAAGAGCACTATATAAATCTACAGATGGACCAGCTGGACAACCCACTGACTACCCACCAGATTCTGACGAGTTGGGAGGTGTCCATCGAACCATACCGGATTTGCCAGTTTGGGTGTATTGACGACTCGGACAGCCTATATGGCAACGGTGTAGATCCAACGTGGACATGCACCCGACGAGGAGGTCAAAACCTGTTGCGAACACTACATCCACCAAGGACAGTGTACACATACTGCAGCTACGACGGAGTACAGCATACACCCAGTTCAGCATCAAGCCATGATCAAATCACTACTACATGCAGTCTGTCTCTCATCTCTCATCGCTCCGTGGACCGTGTTGTTCTCCTCCACTCTTTACATACCCACGATTATGAGTTAATCACAGAACTCAGTCTCCGTTCCCATCGAGCCACCCTCACTATCTAGCACCTCAACATCGACCACTTCCAAGTACACAACCAATATTGCTCAATCATGGCTGCCAGCGTATCTACCAACATGCTCCAACACGGCCTCGGAGTGCATGTCAATGATCACTCAACACCTGCCTCCAACTGTGTCTCTTAACCTATATGATTATGGCCTCCAGTGTTTCTCCAATTCTTGCTCCATCATGGGATTGAAGTGTATCTCTGGGTTGAATTGATCATGGCCTCCAAGTGAGACTCTAAACTCGCATGATAGTGTCCCCCAGTACATATTGAACGTTGCTTGCAGATAGCGTTGAAGCGCATCACTAACTCCTCTCGATCACAGCCTCTAACTGTATCTCTGTTCTTCCTCTATCGCATCCTCTCAGTGCATCACCAAATACACTCCCCATGGCCTCCAAGATAATGTCTGCACTTGGTCAATCACTGCGTCCAGGTGCATTACCACACTCGCTTATTTGCAGCCTCCAAGTACATCTCCAAACCCACATCATCTTGGCCTCCAAATGCAGCACCAAATAAGAACAATTATGGCCATGAAGTTTGCATGATCATCGCTTGCATGAGCATCTGTAAATCAGCTCCATTGGGGTCTCCAAGTTCACACTATCTTGACCTTATAGTGGATCTCTGACTTCACTCACTCTCAGCCTCCAAGTGTTTTTCCAAATTCACTCTATCATGGCCTCGATGTTAACAGCATCCAAGCCTCTAATTGCATCGCTCAGTTTACTCAATCGACATGACCAGATGTTCCTCCAATTCCACTGGAGAAGCGTCAGCAGCCAGATCGACCATCAGCACATATATTGAACAACCTGGATTGCTAATACCTGACATAACTCATTATAGCGAATATTCGTCTGACTGTGAAATACCAATGTCAAACAAAGAAGAATATGATAGACTATATATCTTGTAGTCATGGGACCCAATGAACAACTCATGTGAGAATACCGCACCAAGTTTATAGGATTCCTCAGACCTTGTGCTGAAATCTCAGCTGTTCCCAAAGTCTCCTGCATACTTTGCAGGGGTCTCAGTAAGTCCAATATTATACAATTCCAATTGTCAAATATCATAGCATCTTTAATGCACCTACTTAACTGCAGGTGCATTCAGGTGCACTTCAGAATGAGCTTGTAGTATCTGAGAGTGCTTGGCATGACTCCTGGGGGGCCTGGCAGTATCTGGAATTAGTGCAGTATCTGTGAGGTCAACAGGAGTGTCTGGGAGGTTTGCATCTGGCTTCTGGACCACTTTACATTTTGCTGATGCAGCAATCATCCAAGCACCACCTGCAGTGCACTCTAAATGACCATCTCTGAGCATTATCTTCAGCCAGCCACAATCAACTATCACCAGTAGGCTTTCAAGCAGTTCCTGCTATCAACTGTGTTGGACATTCTCCAAGTATGATCAACTGCCAGCCCAATTTGATCTCCTATGAGTAGGACCCTGAGTAAGCTATCTCAACATCTTGTAGTGTCTCTCTATGTATACTTCATCGCCTTATCCACGTCTGCATGAACAGCCCCCTGCAAGTTAACCCAATCCATTATGATAGAATGTACCCAATCATCACTCACTGCTCACTTAGTAACCCTCTGTCCAAACTCATCGAGCCACACACCTAGTACACTTAATAATGCCCCTCAAGTATACTTAATTCCTGCCATCCAGTTGCATTCAGTTCTTTCACTGATTGTGGTATGTCAATTACCTCTCAGTGCAGTCAATTGTGTCGTTCAAGTCTACCTGATTACATCCTCCAAGTACACTTGATCATGCCAACCAAGCCTACTAGGTTACCATTGCTGGGTGCACTAGATGATATGTAGATACATAGAGATGGGCTTTGACAAATAGAGAATTGATACCATCATATCCTATAAACGAACAGGTCATAATTATTCTCCTAGCTGTAACGGCGGCTTGTAACGGGAGTGGATCATGCAAGTACGATCTGTTACATACCTCGTGATGTGTACAAAGATTCTCACTATCGCACTGAAAGCACATACATAGTATATGAATAACCCAGACAGTCTACTATAAGAATACTGTGTATGATATGTGGGTGATCAGTATTATATGTAGTGGCTCTGGGTTCAATTTCATTATCCACAATTATGGGTGTAATTGGAAGCTACTGATAATATCAAGCTTAGTGTAGATAACATGTGGGAATATGACTTTTTCCTAATGCTTTCTCTAGTGGCCCTAGTTGCTTCAGGTATCATCAGCACTATCCAAAAATTGCTCTCATGCTGTGAAAGAACTTTACAGATGCCAATGTATGCATTGCACATTATCTCTAGTGAATCAGGTAGTTTAACTGGCATTGATTTAAACAACAGCCCATGATGCACTCTATCAGATATTCTTTCCGTCCATTTACTTCCACCTGAGGGAGAGGGGCAACATGCTGTTATTGGGGGGGGGGCTTGGGGTCATCTATTGCAAGGTCCACTGGACAATCAGATTGGATGATATAATGTTGTGCCATGGCTGAATAATCTTGAGCATAGGAATATTGCAATACTAGTTGAACAACAGAATAACATTTCAATTACTTCCAATGAAGCTGTTGGAATAATCACATCATTCTTACTTGCCAAGTATAGAGCAACATCATGCTCCCTACCATGATTTTTTTGCCAGTTTCCTCAGTGTCGATTTCTTTGTTATCATGGAAATGTTTGACTTCAATGCATTGTTAATTTAAAGTGGTTATCAGTTTATCAAATTCTTAGTTGTATACATTTAACTTTGACTCTCATGAGATATTGGCAATTGTCTAACTAGTCCCCAAATGACATTTCAGGTTCTGTACCCTATATGGTGACAAATGGTCTACACTTCATGATATCCAACTTCTGGCTGTTTGCTACAATCTCTGCAAGGCATTGCCTCTTCACCCAACCATCCTGATGATGGTTATCGAGGTCATAATATACTCTTATAGACTGGCATTGAGCTCTTCTGTTACTATGTTGATTGGAAAGGATATGGCAATGAATAGCTTCATTTCAATTCCACGAACTTTGTACAATTTCCTCTAAAACACTGCAACATGTGGTGGTCTCCAGTCTGAAATAATAGTCGATAGTCTTCCATGGAGTCCAATCAGCTCTTGAACTAATGTATTGGACAGTTGCATTGTATCAACTGAGGAATTGTAGCAAACCAAGTATCACATTTTGAAGCCTGTCTACTACAACTTTTCTGGAATTGAACTCTATGAATGTGTACAACGCTACTATCATAATTTTTGACAGATGGTGTCATGTCTTTACCTGTACCGGTAGCCAGTGTAGTACTTCAAAGGTTGTATATTGCAACCTCCTGAATCTTGTGTTGGCATGGTAACTTCAGATGTACTATTCCATATTGATTTATATTGTATTTGGGGAGTGTTTGCAGTCCGAAAGATTTTCTATGTTGATTTTTCCTGGGTGGCCTGAGAAATCTGTACTTTTCATATTTTGCATTATTCATAGCTGTTGTTTATTGTATTCCAGAGTGTACAGCTTTTCATAATTTCTATAGTCATCTCTGGTCAATAGTACTCATGGACATTATAATTTCTTTTGACCACCCATTTGTTTCCACAGATTAGAATATTGTATGTGGAAGTAAATCACTCAGACAGACATTGACTAAGGTTTTGAAATAACATTAAAGACTTTGTATAGGTGGACTGTCTACAAACCTATACAGTAGTTTACATAGATTCTGCAGCTTTAGAACTACATGATTTACATTGTTTAATCTTACATTTCTCCCCATGTAGAGAGCATTAGAACCTCTTGTATACCTATCTGCATGGCAAGTTTGGGATCCAATCATATATACTATTTTGCAAAATGAACGGATAGACACTGTGATCATACTTCATGCTATCAGTTGCAATACATTTTGGTTACAAAATACTCTGGATTCTTAGATTTTGTATGTAATGAAAGGGGGTATCATATATTTTCATATCGATTTTCTGCATTCCTCAAGCTCTCTGATTATAACAATATATTCATTCCGAAATCTATCAATGGTGCATATGGTCCTGGAGTGTGCATTTGTCGGTTGCACAACTAGATGGAGAATTCATGCATTCGACTGCAGTATGACTCCGTTTCAAATATTGTTGAATGCCCCTATTTGACATTTTATTGCCCTATGACCGTCAAAATGTCAGAGTACTGGGGTAGCCATAAATGGCTTTGCCATGTTTTCAAATACCAGCTGTTGTACTTTGTCCCATATCGATGGTTGTTTCTTCTTTGTACATCTTCTCAGTGGTTATGCTCTTTCGATATAGCATAAGAATAGACATCAACGAGCGATTGGACAGGCTAGAAACTGCGAAACTTTCAAGAGGACTTTCAGCTTGCTATATGTTGTCATCATTTTCTTACTCTAGTTTCAAATGAATTTCACCTTATTTAGACTCATTAGGATTTGATGTGTGGAGATAACGAATTCTAGGAACTTGGTCATATTCTAACAAATTGACACTATCTGATTTCAGGTATTATCCAGCTCTCCAATGGTGTTCCATAACCCACCTGACATAGAGGTCATGTTCCTTCTCCCAGTGACCTGATATCAAACTGTTGTCATGGAATGCTGATACAATATTGACAAGTGCATCATGAATAACCTTGATGATGGAGTCTAAAAAGGCTACCGGAGTATTGATGGTACCATCCTACATAACTGTGTAATTGAATTCACTTCAACTGGTCTGTAATGCTAGGTTCAGTTCTGTGCCCTCTCTAATATGTAAGAGATTCAATGTGTAGTGAACATCTTCTTATCAAATTATGATTGTGACTTGAAGTATGTTCAGTGTATTATATATAATGGGGAGAGGGAATCAGATTTGAAATATCTTTTTGTGAAATATCCCAATAGCTAATACAGTACAGTATTTGTCAATTGGAATTGAGTTGCAAACAGTGTCAGCACAGCAATTAGGGACAACGACTGTTGGATAAAACAGTGACACATATTATGTTTAAGCAATTCTTGATGGAGAATGAAAGTGACATTTGAAATTCAGTATAGAGCACCCTCGATCGGTAACTGTGTGGCCTTATGTTGGATCTCAAGACTGGTTCCAGATTCATGTGGTGGCAATCACTTCACGATCTCATGCTGGCCACACATAAGCATTTGTAATTTTACTTCTGAATTGTACATTTGAGTGGTTATTCCTTTAGGTCCTAGCTTAGATCGCTTTGTTTACATCATATAGTAACATGTTGGCGATTGTCAAATGTACATACGTCACTGTCTGGATATATGAGGCTAGGTTAAATATAACGATATTTCCTTCCAAAGATTCATTATCACAATGTATGTTAGTGGCTGGGAGTCTCCAAGAGTGTATGAGTGGATGTCGAGTGTAAGCTTAGAAAAACCAATGTTAGGAGAGAATTGGATGCTAAGGAAGGCATTCAGGCTGACTATTGGAGTAGCTTAGATCCGATGACTCCTACATAACCAACATGGGAAGGATTGTAATTAGTTTGGGAATACATTCAAGAGCTGGAGAGAACTTTAGGTGCACCTTGCTGTTTTACCCAACCAACCTGGGAGTCCCAAATATGATTTGTATGATAACTCTGTTCTGATCAATAGTCGTTGAAAGGAGAGTAGGTCAGGTCAGAGACTCTCCAGATGTACATGAGCAATGGATTACCCTCTATATTGCATATGATGCATCAATTATTGTTCATTATCACTTCTAAGTCATACTGATACAAGCTAACAATATCTTTTCCAATATGCAAGGCATTGCATTGCAACTTTAAGAAACCAATGAATAACACGAGAAATCCAAAACTAAACATGGGTATCAGAACATAATAACCCGACCAAGCTATCGAATCATATCAATGGAACCTGGTGTGAATGACATCCACCATAACTCCGAACACATCACGGCCGATGAAAGGAGGATTACACAATACCACAACAGCATAACCAAGCTGGAGATGCTCCTTGTATTAGCTGATAACTCCCATATGCCAAGTGGGTGAAATTAAATTCCAATGTCATTGAGCTCAATGTGTGATATCTAACAATGGTATAATCAGATAATAGCTACCTACAGATCAATTGGAGTTTGAAATGCAATGCGATATATTCAGATGAAACAGGGGAGCAACTACGACAGAAAGAGGAATGTGAGATGGGGACTGCTTGTGTGGAAGAGAGGAGTACAGAGAAGGTGATGGAGGAGCGCTTAATGAAATAGAAGAGCACCAATCTAAGTTGAGGAGAGCCAATGGGGTTTGAGGAGTGCTGATACCTGTGGGAGAGCACCCATCCAAGATGAGGAGAGCGCAACAGGTTGTATGGAGTACAAAATGAAATAGCCAACCAGCAATTCAGTCAGAGTAGTACCAATGGGGATTGAGGCATGCCTATCCCTGCAGAGGAGGGCCAAAGAGGGAGGACAGAGTGTGGGATGATATATAGAAGCAACAATCCAGACTAATGAGCACCAGGGCAGATTGAAGGGTGTCCATCCCAGCATAGACGTGCTAAGAGGGTGGGCATGAAGCATGCAATGAATCTGAGGAGCTGTAATTCAGCCAGAGAGGTACTGATGGCAATTGAGGAGTTCCACTCCTAGTGGAGAAGTGCTGAAGTGGGAGAGTAAGGAGTGCCCAACATTTTATGAGAGCAACAATGCTGGCCAGGAAGTGCTAGTGGGGATTCAGCAGTGCCAATTCCGGTGGAGGAGTGCCAAAAAGGACGATATCAACCACAGAATACATCATAGGAGAACCAATGGAGGCAGTGGAGCAGTGATAGGGATTATGGAGTGCCTTTCCCAGAAGAGGTGTGTGGACAGTTGAGGAATTGAGACTGAAATGACGTGCAATGGAGTTCTGCCAATGATCGTGAATGGGCATTGTGCAGTTCCTGTCATAGCTGAGTCGCACCGAAGGGGGGGACACATCATCTGGCCCAGTTAAATGTCATTCCTGAGTGCTGTGGCTTCCAGAGTAACATATTACAAGGAATGAGCAAAATGTACGACAATTTTTGTCTTCACAAATTGTGACCATAACTTTCTTTCCGGAAGCATATTCCGACAGTATTTATTATATACCTGTGGCCGCCAGCAACACAGTCTGTGCAGTAAGAGGTCCAAAAATCTGGGGTGAAGTGGGATAATATTTCAAGCTATTAGCGGCTAAAATGAACTGATGGTATATTAAATTTGGAACTTCCATTCAGGTGAACCACAATATATTATCTTCCATGACATTTGAGAGTTAAGCATCATCAAAGAGGAACTCCTTAACATGAATTCAAAGTTCAGTCACAGAGCCCCAATCCAGCCAGTAACAATCAACAGCTATGAGACATGCCCCATATGCCAACTGGCCTGGAATGGTACTAATATGCAGTTTTGACTTTTTATATATTGTAACATAGCCAATATCATGATTCTGATAGAGGTGCATTATGCAGAATTCAAGACTTATGGCTTCTCGCATTTCCGGATCCATATTGCTAGATGGACCACTAGGCAATTAACACAGAAATGTTATCTGTAAAAGAGTACCTGATAATGCCCAGTGACGATCCTGAGTGTCAATGGCTTGTTGAGCAGGTTTGTCAACAATGAAGTACATCACAGCCAATAATGTTAGCCAAACAGTCTTCAAGCATGTAACTGCCTTAATCATCCTCTTTGCTATGTCAAAACAAGTCCTTTCATGTTGAGGAATTATCTAATCTCCACTGGCCTTGAGTTGTGAAATGTTCTGGTCTGCACTGGACATGGGTAGCAACAGTACCTGTTTCAGTTATGTACAGTCAGACTTCCATAATGTATTGAGAAGGGTAAACCTTTGGCATTTAAACAATGGTAGTGCGAATGGCTTAGCTGCATGTTGGGAATTAGGAAGCAGAGGGTGTGCAATGATTGTTCTGGTATGGCTCCATTTCTTTGTCAGTGGAACACTGATGATTTGTAATAACTTGTCCTAGCATACCTGGCATTGAAGTAGAACTGCCTGTAGATTATGCAAATCATCTTCTTCAATGTCGGATGACAAGGTGTACAGTCTGGTGTCCTCTCTCTCATCATTGTCAATCTCCTCTGGATTACTTTTATTATTATCTTGCATCAGAGCAATGTAGAACAGTACTAATCTGCAATACAATACACGATGGCAGCGAGCTGGAAGGTAAACATTTGATAGACAGTGATGATATTGTATTTGCCTGAATGCAAGTATGAGTGCTCTATCTAGGCGTGCTGCTTGATTCTTCTATGACTAGTGATTCCTCACATGACTGGGTGAATGTTCCATGGTAATGAAATTCAAGTTAAGAATTTAGATAATGTAGGAGAGACAGGTAGTGTAAAAGCATGAAATATAAGGTTAAGTGCAATAGAATAAAGGGAAAAATGATGAAAGAAGTTGCACAAGATTGAGGAGGATACAATTTGAGTCATGGCTTGAGAGGGTTCAGAAGGGAGGACTTATATAGTTAATGTTATTGAGGATGGCTAGTCTGGTGTTGTGATTTAGGCATTGTCAGTGGCACCAGAATACATAGATATCTATTGCCCAATACTGAATGTTAGTACTCCTATTAACAATGCTGTGGAGGTAAGAATTGTGGTTTGGTTTTAGTCAATGCACACAGAATTGAACCAGACACAACTTGAACCAGATGCACCTGAAGACCTTGTGACATTTACAAGGTTGAAACATTCACTAACCTTTGGAGCTGGTCAAATGGAGCTCTGAGAAACTGACTAAGAATGAGTGCTCCTGCACATGACTCCTCCAAACATCATAATTACTGGTGAAGGTTCAAGCAGTTAAGGTGAACACATGATTTAGAAATGTTACAGCATAGAGAATCGGCAGAACTGGATAGATATGGGATGTTGTAAGTGACAGTTCAGTTACCAGGAATTGTACTGAGTTGGTGATCAATAGGGGAGAAATACAAACCTTCATATGTGAAATATCTGCCAAATGGATGTACATATTTTTCCAATACTCAGTTGTATGAGACTTCTGATGCTATGTTCCTGGTCGATAAGGCAATACTGTTCACATGACACCTGTATCATGCATCAAGCTAGGCCGTGACTGCAAACTACATCAACAAGTAGATTGCACTATATAGTGGAGAGAGAGAGGGAGAAATTGGATATACAAAGGATATATCCAACGGTAGAGAAAGAATGGTAAGGTACAATAATGAGTCAGGGGTATTCTTGTTGATTCAAGTACTTGTCAATGTGAAGATTGCTAACAAATTGGTTATGAATAATCACTAGCATTCTGATTTTGAGTCTACTATCAGGTAAATCGCATACCTGAAAATTAAAATATCCTTATCAGTCTCACTACAACAAAGTAGACATTTATCCAGTGAGGGGGATTAAAGCTATATATGATACTGTGAATGCATAGTGAGATATCCCCACACAGTGCGTAGAGAAGTGATTGCATGCAGTTCAGGGTGTATTGGGCTGCACTGAGGTTTGAATGGTTATACTGAGTTTAATACCAAGGGGGGGATTACAGGCTCACCTTGCTCTGACAGCTGATTGTACTGATCACAGCTGGCTTTCTGTAACTCAAGCATATATGATTTTCTCTCTTCAAACACTCATTATAGAAATCAGTGCACATAATCCATTTTCCAATATGCATTTTGGCAACCCAGACACTCATTGAGTCAGATGGCAGTCAGGTGTATACAAAAGGCGATGTGAATTTACACTTGTTTGTTTAAGTGTGATACAAGGGGTGAGCAGGGGTTGTGGGTTATCTGCAGGGTTGCTGAGATGAATCTGTCTTTGGAGATGGACTCCCAACCTCCAGCTCTTTTGTTGGGGCCTGAATATTCAGAAGCTCTTTTAGCATATGGATTCATAGGTCCAAACATGCTACTCAGTTAATATTGAATTAGGTCAGGTTATGAATTGGCCAGGGCTGTTCTTTATGGTATATTGTACATTGGCTACCTTCCTCCAATGAACAGTATATACGGAGATTATGATTCAATGCTTTTCAATTGCAGCCATCACATACGAATCAAGCTTTGATTTATATATTTGCAGAGGCCTAGCAGGATGAGCCAAATACACCTAAATGTGAACAGTCTCCAGAGATGACACTCAGAGTGCACTGCTACCTCTGATTCAAGGTGGTAGATATGATGCATCAGGATGAAACAACTGATGAAATAATGTGGACCATGAATTGCGGAACATGTGCTTCATTATGTGGTTTGACACTGTGAGTCATGCGTGGACTTGAATAATTTGTCCACAACAAATTGCAGGTTGTTAACATTACCTTCATAGAAATTCAAGAACATCATACATCATAGAATTCCTGATCAATATTGTGCCTGAACTTCAATTATAGGACAGGAAATACTACCCAGTAGAAGCTGCAGCATAGCAGTGAAGACACAAGCTGCGTCTCATCATCGGACTCCCTGGGATGTCAATTTGAGGTGTGCCTGAACAACTCTCTGACGGCAGCAAAAGCTACGGATTTGCCACAAATACACAAGCCTTGTCTCATATTCTGACAAAGTGACTGAACATTATGTTGACTGTCGTGACTGCCAAATTGGATCAGCCTATCTCTAATTCTCGATCAAGAATGGCAACACACTGGATATGTGACATATGCAGGATTCTCCTCTGCAAATCAAACTGATTGAATCATGCTGATTTTGGTATTTTGGTTTCCAATTAATACCTCACCTACGGTTACTGGTGCATCTCCGCTATGCCAATGATGAATGATTTGAAGCCCTTCAGTGTATCCTAAATTGAAATTTGATGATGGCTAATTATTTACAGATGAGCCAAGCTTGGAAATTGAAATTTTTGTCGCAGACTTGGCAGATTGTCAACATTCTGTTAATGACACATACAATACCATTGAAGGCTGTATCCGTCCATCAGTGTAAGCAAAAAATCGTGACATCTGCTCTTGCCCATTGGACAAATGTGCCAGTAATATTACAAAACCGGTACTTGTCAATTGACTTCATTTCATATTTGCCATTAATAATATTCAAGAATGGCAAAGAAATCACACTCTCACTAATACTAATCAAGATACAATAATTTCTACATTAGAACTTGTATTCACTTCAAAATAACAAAGAGAAATCATTTATTTTTGCAGTTGATTGTGCCTTACAAATGATCTTTTTCGACTATTTGTATCAGCTGAAAAGAGTTGGTTGGTGGAATGTGTAAAGAGGCATACTCCGATTTCACAGTCCTAATAATCTACGCTGATTTTTTATCTGACTGAAACCGGGCTGCCATCACTGTCAGGAGCTGGGTATGGTTCACGCAACTCACCAGACAAGTGTTAGCAACCGTTCCAAATTCCCAGTTTGGTTCCAGGTCCTGTTCCAACCCAGAACTGGATTGTTGCAATGCGTTTTACCACACTAAAACCCGGACCGTTGCAATTGGGCCAGTTTTACCACCATAATCACGGTATTTCAACCTGAAAACTTTGGTTCCAATTCATTATCTGAGTTCTGATTGTATCTTGACATGATCGATACGTAGATTGTGCAGTATCAGCCGCTTTTCCGCACCCTGCCTGCAGAATTGCAAT
>Ga0307515_10002182_pt1 | contig 42986 bp, 44 predicted proteins | sample 17_EM_MG_FD_194513 | JGI IMG/M metagenome (GOLD analysis project Ga0307515, IMG submission 194513) | Populus trichocarpa ectomycorrhiza microbial communities from riparian zone in the Pacific Northwest, United States - 17_EM | ecosystem: Host-associated > Plants > Roots > Unclassified | place... | reverse complement strand
TACATGAGAGCATACTTGGAGTGCACTTGGAAGCATCTTGAGAGCTTACTTCAGAGTGTATAGTCAAGCAGGCTGGGAGTGTATCATTGAGTGAAATTGGGAGTGTACTTCAGATAATGCTCAGTGGTGCAGTTGAGAGAATCTTGAGACCTTACTTGGGAGTGTACAATGAAGTGTATTTCGCAGTATTGTTAAATGCAGCATCATGAATATTATTCAGCGCCCAGAATTGTATATATATCATAGTAATCTAGTCAATGTGCAGATTTGTAGGTGCTCATACTGCCACACATCAAATATGCTATTGATGACCATGCCAGAAACCACTTCTCCATGGGTTATGAGTCATGTAAAGCCATTATTCGCAGTGTTTCTATCTACCTCAGAGCCTTCCAAATCTATCCACTCCCTATCACCCAGTCCACCTCTGTAGTCCCAGTATTTCTGTGTACCACCATCCCCCTGCTGGCTTCCCCAGCTAATGTAAGCACTGGAGATAAGATACGGATTTTTCCCCCACCCCATGTACACTCAACTTCAACTTCTACTGTATACCCACTGTTAGTTTTAGCAACGGGTCCAGGTAACCCGCCAGCTGTGCGGGTTTGGACAGGAAAAACGGTTCTGTTCAGTTCCAGACCCGTCCAAACAACCGAACCTCTCTGTCTTGGTGGGGTTGATACACTGACCGGACATAGACCCACCGTATTTCGGCCGGGTTAAGCTTACTGCAGAGCCACATTTACCAGAACTCAGCAGTTTGGCATGAATGAATTATTTGAGTTGTGATCGTATCACAATATAATATATATGTAAAGAATGCAGTGTTAGATGCTCTCTAACCTCGCATTCACCGATTTGCGATCTGATCTCTATTTGTGGAGTTGCAGTGAACTAATGCTGAACATTAGGCATGTTCCGAAGCGACTCAACCAATAGTGATGCGATCACAACTGGGTGACTGGGAGGTTAAAGAGCTTCCAAAACTGCATCTTTTACGTATATATCTTATTGTGATACAATCATAACTCAAATACTTAATTGGAGCCAAAGTTCTTAGTTTGTGAAAATGTGGAACCGCCCAAAAAACTGTGGGTTCAGTGCGGTTCGGATTTTCGACCGGGTGGAACCACTTGCAATGGTTCCAGTTCAGTTTCAATCCGGACCCGGAACCGAACCGCCAATTTGGAACCGTTGCTAACACTACCCACTGTACTGGTCCCAAGCCCACTAGTATATCTCCTCAAGTCTCTGTGATGGTGTACTATTTCTATGGCCAGGGCAATTATTATCGGCTGAAAAGAAGCTGCCTGCTAAGCTATTTGAATGATTTGAAATCCAATGATGTCAGCAAGTTTTGCTCTGATCACAACATGTTCTAGGGATGAAATATCCATAAATAGGTCCTATTTCATTTCCCAGTTGCCAATTTACTCCATTGCAAATTCTCCTCATACTACTGTAAAAAAACATTACAATAAAGGTATTAATCCACAACAGCTCACCCAATATTAAAAATATCATGAATCTCAACCTGGGATGTAAAAGTGTATATCACACTTTGTTGTCAGAGTGCAACTTGCTGACTTAAATTAGTGGATTGTTTTTGATTTGAGTTCTTGTGGTTTATACCTGCCACTATCAGCCACTCAGCCACAGAAGTCTGACCAATAAGAATCGAAAAAGACACATTCCGTGTGCTTCTATGAATAATATATCAATTTTTTGTAGTGCAAAGATTTGAATGTAATGAATAAAAATTACAAATTGGAGAAACAATGCAATATTACCTAATAACTTCTGATTTATAATGTTACATATTGTGTAATGTTATTTTCACTGTATTATTAAAAATAGCAGATCTAAAAGTACCAAGCAAGTGTATTAAGAACACAAAGACAGAGTCTGGGCAAGTGTAATATACAATGTATACAAAGTCAATTTTCAGAGGTATAGCCAAAGAATATGTCAAAATAATATTATTTAGCCAAAACATAACAATTGTACTACATCAATTCCCTACATTATGAAAGTCACTTTTCATAAAGAGAATACTCTCAATGATTATTTCAATGCCTTTTTATCTCCAAGATCCATTCAAGTGTCTGGTTTAGCCCACTCAGAAACTCTATCTGACTAGATGGTATTACACTCAGTCCAATTTCAGATGTCTTTAACTCCTGATAACTTAACTCTGTCTGATTATATTCTGAAACATTATCATTGTATGAATCAGTCAGTATTATGTCACGCAGTCCTCTATTTAATTGTTAGTTACTGTTATTATCCTAAGGTAGTAATGTATTATCCACATGATAATCACCAATAATGTACTATACATTATCAAAATCAATCTCGAACTATATATATTATTTATGGAACTCACTTACTACCTCTCTGTTTATTTTTCATTTGGCTACTACATTCTGGTATCATTATTAATTTTATTTATTACCTGAATATAATTACTTGTAAATTGACAAAAAGATAATACACCCACATTAATTTACTCAGTTACTGATTGTTAGTAGGAAGGGGTGCTGAAGAATTATGATCTGTAAAACAGGTACATCAACAAAAAACATTTCCGTCAGGGCAGAATGGCTCCGTCAGAGTGGACGCGCTCTGTCAGAGCTGTCAGAGACACCCCGGTGGCGGATTACTCCGCGCCCTGCATCAATACCACACGTCGCATTGCATATCGCCCTACGATCGCCCTGTCGCCGTTTCTTCTCGCTCTGTTCGTCACCTATTTTACACAAACACTTTGGTGTTGTGGCCAACTGTGACTATACGTCGGAATGGGTTCATTCGGTACACGCTTGCATCGGGATTGCAATGCACACCCCGCAGTAGAAAGACATCATTGCATTATACGAAATACACACTATATCGTTCCCCTCTTTTGATCTCACTCGCTCTTTCCACCATTTTGTGGATCCACGCAATTGCGTGAATCCTCGCGGCCGGGTAGTATCATAACTTCTCACCCTCATCCTATGCTCCTCGAGCCAGGTTGACTCTTGATCACGGCATCGAGAGATAGAGAGGAATGACTTAACTTCCTGTTCTTAGGTGATGGTAGAGGAGATGGGAGAAATAATCATGAGAAACTGGGACTTAACAGAATTTCATGTGCGAGTCAATTTACCATCCCCGAAACGGCAGGTACGTGTCCCGATCTGGCATGTAATAACACCGATACAAGGTCTTCCCAACCGAATCAGGCAAGTCGTACCCCTGATTTCTCATATCCGCTCGTATCCTCCACATTGTTCTCATCTTCATCCCCCATCTCTCTCTTTCTCATCCACATCACAACCATTATCGCAGAATACAAAGTTAAGTCATCCCGCTCTATCTCTCCATGGCATGATCCTGAGTTGACACCGAGTACAGCATACACCCAGTACAGCATACACCGAGTACAGCATCCACCCCAGACTGTTTGTGTTCCCTTCATTCTCATAATTACTAGTTGACCCCTGAATGTTGCGTCAGCTTCCGGCGTGCCTCCCTACACGATCGACCGCCATCAGCCAGCTCTCTATGAGACCTGGAAAGTACAGTCACCTTGTCACATTCCCACGGTTGCGAGTTAACTAACTGATGAATTGAGTCTAAGCACCAGGCGCGCCGTTGTAAAGGCATACGCCTGTGTATGGCCTCGTAGGAAGGAATATCAGTAGATACGGTTGCACACGTGGATGTCAATATTGTAGAGTAGTATAAAGGTAAGTAAAGTAAGATTATCGCTAGAGATCTAAGGCTCGTGGCGAGCCGACTATATATAAAGCTGGTGTTACCCGGCCCTGGACACATAACGTGCAGCCGTGCCGTTACAGCCGTCCATCGACCGCCTCCAAGTACTCGTCCCATCTGACTTGATCACGGCCTCCAAGTGTATAACCAAACTCGCTCGATTACGGCCTACAATTTCGCACGATCCTGGCCTCTAAGTCCATCTCTGAGTTCACTCGATCTTGGCCTCCAAATGCATCTCTGAGTTCTCTCGAGCTCGGCCTCCTAGTGCAATTCTTAACTTGCACAATCACAGCCTCTAAGTACATTGTTAATGAGCGACGGCAGGTGTACGGAGATCCAGGGGTAACGGAGGACAATCACCGCCTGCTGCCAGTCCAGATACACCGTGTGTAGATAAGTCGCTATATAGATGCATAGATACATAGATGAGAATACAAATGGAATGCATAAGTTTTGAAAATCGTTGAATGATAAGTAGTAGCTATGATTTCCAGGTGCACCAGCAGCATTTCCAAAGAAACGACGGCCGGAGAAAAAACGGCTTCAGCATAACTGCAGCCACTGCGAAGAGTGTAACACACGGGTCGTTCTGATGGTGTGTATACATGCCGAAAACGCAAAGGAAGTACATGAGTGACGCGTCCTGTCACCTGGGCGACGGGTAGCGTGTAATTATCCGTCAGAGGGTACGAGGTTCTGTCAGTGCCGTCAGAGCTGTCCGGAACACCCGCGTGTTTCTGACGGAAACTAGGGTTGTTGCTGATCTAGACTCATATCTATCTATCTATAAAAATTCACAAGAATATGATTGTAATTATATACTGGAGCAATTTTATGTTACAGGGTTATTTAGGCCCAATAATCAATACGACATTAATTGAACTCAATACTGACACCTATCCAAACCTCCTCGTCTTTCCCCAGACTCAACCTATTACCTAGTGCCTCTAGTAAGAGCTCACCACTCTTCCTTGTTGGTCCATGGTCGCTCTTCGCTGTGTTCTTCAAAGGGTAATAACCCTGCAGTGATGTACTGGTGAACGTCATATCATATACAGAGTATCACTGCGTAACATGAAAGCTCTCGGGACATATGGATTGAACGCCGCTCATTGGAGGATTGTATTTGATCTCCGATAATTCCGACTACCCGTTGATGTGTGTATTGAGATGGTGTCGGTCTGAATGAATACATATAATGAGTATACATGTAAGTGAAATAGGGAAGTAATTGTGAATGTTTTTGGATAGAAATGTTAATAATATTTTAAGTTGTTCTTCGCTGGTAATGTCTGACTGTGGATTGCTACTAGAGCTTCGTTCTTCTCATTGTCGGGGACAATGTGAGTCTTTATGTAGTCGCGCCCTCAGGTCAAGCTTGCCTTCAGGTTACTACCATGTCACATAGTTTGTATGATGATATATCGGCGAGATCAACTTAAGCGACTCATTGATAGTGCCACAAATTCCTTCAAGGTTATCGTGTTCATGCATGAGTGGTTCCATGGCATTTCGCCCACACTATGGGCCATCCCCATGACATGATACCAAACGTACTAATATGACAACTCATGACTTCAACTTAGACATCCTGCATTGGGTTGTTCAGTAGTAGGAACATCCGACGACTAATAGTCCTATCAGTGCTTATCTCATCATGTTTGAATAACGCAAAGGTTATGAAATGCCTCTCCTTGTAAATTGGCTATTCGGCAATGGGTCAGTGATTTAATTGGCAACCAACAGATACTCTGCCAATGTAGATAATGACATGTTCATGACGTTGCACTGCATACTGACTCGAACCAACGAGCAGGTTTGCTTCTCGCCTCTTATCTTCAGCCAATGTTATCAATCCCTCAGACACTCCATGCTTAGGTCCCGACCTTCCATAGACAGGGGAGTGCCACAAGTTATTCTCACCGCGTAGTGCATGAGTGTGCAGATCCCACATACTTGCATATTGCGATAACGTCTGCTGCACACGTAATTCTGCGTAAGCGCGACTTAACTCTGTGTTGTCCCGCTTGGTATGATATAGTAGGTGTGGTCAATAATTGTGCGCACTGCTGATGGTTTTTCACATCCCAGTAATGGCACCATTATTGCATCGTCAAACTTGACTTTGCTAGTGCAATCAAGTTTGTCACTACTTGATCAACATGTGGCCCAAGTATAATCCCGCTACAGATTACTTGGCCGATAACCATGATGATGTTCCACAAGTAGGTGTTTTGCATATGACTTCACGGGTAACATGATTGGTCACATGTACTTGCTACAATCCATTCATGTATCATTACTGCTGCTAGGCAAGAACCCCTAACATTTTAATGCTATATTAAATAGTAAATTCAATTGGATAGATTATATTTCCTTAGTGGTAATTTAAATATATAGATAGTTTTGGGAACTTGAGTTATATGCAACCACTACATCATTGGTAAAAGTGCAAATTCACTATAACCTGTGCTAAGTGAAGATGCACAGCTCATAGAAAGTCATGCATAAATACATGTATTATACACAGTTTATATCAATTCATTCTCCGTTGACAAAGTTGGGTATCTGGGCCTATGAAACTCTATAGCCTGTGTAATGGCGGCACGTGACCCGGGGCCGGGTAACGGCCATTCTATATAGTCGGCTCGCCACGAGCCTTAGATCTCTAGCAATAATCTTACCTATACATCTACACCTACTATCACTCGCATCCACGTTTGCAACCCTATTCCACTAATTACCACATGTATGCCTATGAGGCCGAACACTGGCGTACGTGCCCTTACACTATTATCGCTTTTTCAGTAAACAGATACGTTTCGCTCACGGGATTTCGCGAGTTTACCCCTTTTCCGACACGCGACACCATTGAGTCAACAATTGAGAATACTGCCCTCCAAACGCGATATCGAAGCATCATTCTTGCGAAGAACCGAGCGTTGATCATTGCTTCATCCAATTGAGCCACCTGATGGCAGCGAAGAGTTCAGAGACCAATTGGCGCACAAGACGCGTCACCGGCAATGACGACATTTATCACGATTACTGGACGCAAGTCTCCGACCCTGCCAATGAGAGAAATCGAATACGATCGATCCAATTGAGTTCGAACACCATTCCTACCAGTCAATTGAGCACGATCATCGGCCCGAGATGCTGCAACAGAGTGATCTTACCCCTGAATCAACAATATCAATAACCAAAGGCGAAGTCGCGAGACGATTTACGAGTCAGCACAGTTACTACTATTATCGTTCTATTTGAGCTGAGTGCACCTATCTCAGTTAGCGTGTACACCTATAGCTCTAGCAACCTCGAAGGAGCCCACCTCCTGAGGCATTCTACGGCGACTTATACCTACGGATACACTACTCGAGCGAAGAAGAATACCTATGGAAGAGGATCAGTGTACGAATGAAGCACTCTTACCGCCACGAACGTTTGCACGAGCGAAGTGCCCTTATGGAGACGACACCCTCCGATTGAAGCACATTTACAATGAGAAGCTTTCCCTCGATTGAAGCGAACTTTAGCGGCGATACATTGCGCAGCGTGAAGTGCATTACGGTCAAGACTTACACAATTCCGCAGACTGACTAGGATGACTTCTCAGAGCACACTTATTATGGACAATCGAAGTCCACCTACCAAATCAATGAGTTTCGACTACAATTACATTAACGGCAACGGAGGCTGCACATGACTATTCTTACCTACGGACCGAATAAGCTCTGGATTTCCGGCAGCACTACGGCTATGACTGTGAGTGAGTCAAGAGACGCGACAAAGATTGTCTATATTTCTTACAGGAGAGACGACATTATGATTCGAGACTACCACCTCCAGAGGCACCACTTCCAGGAGACCGATTGGAGGATCCAATCAATCGATGAGATGTGGATAATACGAGTTTTCATTAATGCTGGGACCCATTCCACGGTACTCAGTCAATATATATCTATACCAGCAAAATTACTATCATTAACCGGCATACATTACCAGTCCTTATGGTGATATGGAATGGACTCAGAATTACAAATGGATCTGCTGGATGTGCCCATCTCGATGTATGTGGTACCAAACTCCCGCGGTTTGGGGCCCAAACCCGGTAATGGTCGATCGGTCACTGTGCCGGTCTTACCATCAACCAGACAATATACTTCTCTCGCAGCCTCCATTATGGACTGCCCAAGAGCAAGTTGATATGTGGATGCTTTCGTGCAGCAGAGACATGTCTGTAGCGCGATAAATGCTACCGAGATAGACGCGGTGAGGAGTCCTTCTCCACAAGCATCAAGCTTCTGGACCGTTGTAGGACATACCTCTCCTGGGGATACCAACTCGGGGACCGCATGATGACTGCTAGCTAGAAGGCGGTTATCATGGGATTCACCCAACGGTCTGGTGTTTGCACCAGTTTGCTGGGAGCTGCGGTATAGGGACCTATGGATGCGGCATTGTGAGCCAGCAGAAGTGGTAACCCTCGCAGGCTGAATGGGCGAGCAAGGAGCAGCGGCGGTAGTTGCGGCAGAAGGGGGTCCACATGGGAATCCTGAATGACCGCTACCGGCTCGCCGAGACACGAAGAGAGTGACTGGACGGTGGGGCTTGGCTCCTTGTGAGCGAACCGTTAATGACAAGGCCTCCTGCATTTTCCCTTCCACCGCTTTCATCCTTTCTCTTGATTCTTTTGGCTAACACGGATGGAGCAGATTCAGAGCCGTACAACTCTGCACAGGTCTACAGTTCGGAGATAATCTCCATGGACGAATGCCAGTTCACAGCGGGAAAGCACAGTTTGCGGCCGGGAACTTACAAACTACAATTGGAAGCCCGGACACGAGATATTGTCCCAGATACGAGAGACCACGGTCCTGCAGAAGGCTACTTTATCGAGAAAAGAGCTATCATTGAGACTATGAGAATTGGACTTACGAGCGCCAATATGCCCATCCCGGAGATGCACGGAGATGGATGACAATCAATCCTTTGACTATGGCGATATACACAAAGTTATGTGGAATTCTACCCTATCTAATATACTTACTTTCGATGACAATGATATTCTACAAGACTAGCAATTAAATGCCGAGATGCAGATATACTGACCGGCGGCCTTGCCGTACCAAGTACAATCCCGACTACTATTTAAGAGACCAAATCAAGTGCCGTATGGCAGAGAATACAATGCCGATTACAATACCGAATACAATGCCGAATTTGTTACGAAGTTACATTACCGAGAATACTATCCCGAATGAGATCCCGACTCGGACTCGGCGATCCCGAGCTACGGAACTACAATGACAATGGACGACTGTAAATCGAATTCTAGATGAAGCCCTTCTAATCGATATTCCCCACGAAGCTGTATGAGATTAGTCGCCAGCGGAGCAACGACTTTCAAAAAGAGGGGGATGACCGTACCGGAATCGCAACCCCTTCCGCAAACAATTACCATACCGGAAGTGCACGAACGAAGTACAAGAACGACGATAAAGAACGACGATAAGTGCACCGAGTCAAGTGATGGCAAGCACACCTAGAGATGAATCAACAAGCACACCCGGACGTGAGCCGGCGAGCGCACCCCGCGATCTGAGACGATAAGTTCACTTAGCATGCGACGGACCCCCAGCAGACCTGCAAATGCACTGGAGAGAGATGATAAGTCGAACGAGCCCGATCCATGCCGAACCAGTGCAATATAGCTACCGAAGCATTCCAAACGAGATTCTGAATGAACGCAAATACTGCTACCGAAACAGTTCCGAACGAGATACCAAATAACTCTAATATGACAACCGAATTGGGCCACCGAACAACATTCAATATGACCACCGAGCGTACCGAATAGCCTACCGAATGGCATCACGAGAGACAGCCGAGATAATTACCAAAGAGATCACCGAGATCTCACAGCGACGGACATCACTGCCAAAGGACTTCACATGGAGATCGAGAGGATTACCGGAAGCCCTACCGTACCAAGCCACTGACCGAGATGTTTACCGAATGGCATACCGAAGGATCAAGAAACTATCACCGAACCGCATTCCGAACTGAATACCGAACTGAATACCGAACTGAATACCGAACGATTATACCCGAGGCGCACCTAATAACTACCGAGAAGCCTACGGATATCCTACCGACTCTACCTACCAAGATGGCCACAGAGAAGTCGACTAGGAACGCACAGAAGCAATCATTTGAATGACTTTCACCGAGAAGCAGTTACCGAGACTATACCAAATGCCGAATCAAGAGATGCTGAAATCTGCATATGCAATGTACAAAGCGGCTTTCCGAGAGCAGAAGCGCACTCCTATCATGGTGAGGATGACCACCTACTGTCAAGCTTACGTGTTAGATACGGATCAATGATACACCGCCCACGCCCGATGCAATTGGGGTCAATTCTACCACCCTCGAATGGCCACCAGCGAGTCACATATGAGAACCTACGGATATGACGATGCCAGGAGCGGAAGCTCACATCAATGTCCGAAGTCAAGAAGAGATCGACCTTTTCCCGATATTACCCCAGCCAATTCCGACAATGGTCTATGCCTAGACACAACTTTACGAAGCGAGAGCCGAACCGAATTACGTATCGAATCAGAGATTACAATTTCAATCCCGAATCACCAATGAATCCCAATTCCAATTTGGAGATCCGAGTTACACTGCTACCGAGCCAGAATGGCAATCGACAACCGATATGATCGAGAGGTCGTCGACGGAGCAACGAATTTTCAAAAAGGGAGATAGCCGTGTCTACACGACAAAGTCCTACCGACAAGTCAAAAGCCCACCTGGAGGCAGTCTACCGAGACTCGCACCGATAAGTCTACCAAGTCGACCGACAAGTCTAGCGGCAGGTCTACCGGCAGGTCTACAAAGTCGACCAAGATTCTACTGAAGCCGCCTGTCGAGAGCGCATCCATGAAGTCGACCGGATGGTCACCGAAGTGGACTTCGAACGACGATTTCCGAGTCAATGCCACTTACCGATGACTACCAACTGAGGGATATTCTACGCAGCACTGCACGAAGGCTCGGGAGAGCGCAAGTTCACTTGACATTGTGAAGTATAACCGTTTTAGAAAAGCTTACATGTTAGATGTCGACAAATGGGACGAGACTCCACGATTGACGTATACGATTGACGATCACCGATGGCTATGAACGATGCCGGCAGGGGAAGCTCCCATCGATGCCAAGTCATGAGCGGATGCTGTACCACGCTGATGATTACGACCAGGAACCACTCCGAGATATGAACCATGCCGAGATATGAACAACGCCGAGATATGAACCACGACTGCGGTACTGGATGGCACGTTGGATGCCGGATGAGTTTGGGAGTGGAGATAAGGAGGAATTGAAGTCCGAGACTCGGGAGGGGAGGAAATGGGTCAATAGAGTTTCGGAACTTGGGACCGGAGGAAGAGTGATCAATTGAGCGTTCCTTTCTTCTGTTTCACTCTTCTCCTCTCTTCTCCATACTTCATTACTTCATTGGATCTCGGCCCGGTATAAATGGCGTTGGCACGGGTTTTTACCCCCTTCGGAGTCAGTCAAGTGGAAGGTGGATTTTCCCCATGCGCCGGATCCGCCGAAAGGTCGCACTGAGTGGTACCAATCGGTAGCGGGACTTATGAGTTTGTACGACTACGTACGCGGCATGATTGTTTAATGCTTTTCCTTTCCTTTTCTCTTGTACGGTATATGCAGCCCAGGAGGTCTGCGCCTAAAGAGGGGGATAATGTAATGGCGGCACGTGACCCGGGGCCGGGTAACGGCCATTCTATATAGTCGGCTCGCCACGAGCCTTAGATCTCTAGCGAGAATCTTACCTATACATCTACACCTACTATCACTCGCATCCATGTTTGCAACCGTATTCCACTAATTACCACACGTATGCCTATGAGGCCGAACGCTGGCGTACGTGCCCTTACAGCCTGGCAGCTTTAGATGAGCCTATACAGATTTCCACTACCTGGAGTCTCAGCTAGTACACCGATACTATTATATATCACTGAAAATCTTGTAGACAACTGGCTGATATTAAGAAGTCTGATAGATAACATGTTGAAATGTCTGGTATTTGACAGCCATATATCACGAAAAGCTGCATATTTCACAAAATACTGTCAGCTGATGGAAAACTGTCTGTTATAGAAGCTTTGCCTAATTGATGACATTGAGTCTATGGAAGCTGTGATACTGACTGTATGGTAGCCAACCAACATGTGTAAATACATTCAGTATGCTGATTGCCAGGAAACTGAAACTGTGTGAGGAGAAAGTAGAGAGTCCATCGTCAATCTGTTGATGCACCGTCCATGGCATCAATAGAGCATTGGTGATAACTGATAGTTCTGGCTGATGATGTGTAGGTCAAGAGTGAGAGCATAGGTTAGACGTCCTGACTGTGAGCAACAACACCAATTGCATAAATCGATAGAAGCCTAGTAAAACTGTATTGAACCAGGAGCTGGGAACGATAGACATTGTATGTTGTTGTATGGTACAATTATGTATATTTACCCAGTGGTCTATCAAGTATATATACTCCCTGCAGCATAGTCCACCTTAGATATTCCTGTATCTCCCTGTGCTGTCTCCTATACCAGCTTTGCCTGCCAATCTTCACGGTGGTAGTTAGACATTGATTTTTACGCTACAATATTCACAGCACCATCATTATCACTATTGCCATTGCAATTGCCTTCATCACCAGCAGCCCCAGACGGATTAAGTATATATATATATAATTTATGTGAACTGGGTCACAAATTACTCAGAATATCCAAGTTTATGATCCCCTCTCCCCATGGTCCAATAGTAAAACTTTTCTGCTGAATCCAAGACTCCAATTGTCAACACCATGAACATAAGGCATTGTGAGATCTCGTTGTGGTGGCTGTGCTGAAGACATGGACCAGACCATGATGTTAACTGTTGTAGTGATTTTGGTTGCCATCAGCAACCCTGTTCACACCATATACTGCCCAGCAAACCTGCCCACCATACTGTACCTGCCTCACACCTCCTGTTATGTGGCATGTGCAACTCTGCAAGTCTATAGATACAGTGTACAGAAATATCTGTTGGAACATAAATCTAAGAGTTATTAAAAGTATGTTACTTATTGAAAGAGTGCTTGAAAGTATACAGCCAAGTAGATTGGGAGTGTGTGTTCCAGTGCGATTGCAAGCATGCTTGAGAGCTGAATTAGATGGAAAATTGGAAACTTACTCTGATGTATACTATGGCATGTGTTCATAGTTTACTTGGAGAATTTTGAAAGCTTACATGGAAGCAATGTCAAGCAGGCAGGGAGTGTGTTATTCGTGCAATTGGAAGTGTACTTGAGAGCATGCTTGGGAGTATACTGGAGAAAGTACTCAGAGGCATCATTGAGAATATGATTGGGAGTATGCATCAGAGAAACCGGAAAGCTTGCTGGGGAGCATATAGTCATGAGGGAGAGGAGAGTTCAATTGAATGCAATTGGTATTCTCTATGAGAGTGACTTTGGCATAGTACCTCTGAGCATTCTGGAAGCAGACTTAGGAGTCAATAGTAAATCACCATGGGAGTGTACCATTGAGGGCAATTTGGAGCATCCTGGTAAGCATGGTTAGGTATGTGCTTCAAACCATCACTAGAGCTTAGGTAGAGTAGACTTGAGATCATAAAATAAAGTGTATTTGTCGGACTGATTTCAGGTTTGCAGAATACAGCACGGTGTGTAGTTTTAGGTGCACATAATCGCATTCATCCCATTGTAATCTAGTCACTCTGCAAGTCAATATGACCCTATGGTGCCACATATCTAATATACTATGAATTGCCATCACAGAAACATCTTCTTTATAAGATACGTGTGACATAAGATCATGTTCATGGTGATTATCAAGTTGTAATATGAAAAGTATATAATGTCTATTCTTCAGGGCTAGCCAACATATATATACACAAGGGGTTACCCAGCTGACATGCACTCTATACTGAGCAAGTGTAGGAAGGCTGAATAAGTCCAGTCAGGCTGAGTAGTGCAGCAGGCTGAGCAAGGGTAGCAAGGCCAAGTGTGTATAGCAAGGCTGAGCAAGCAATATGTACAGTGAGGCTCCAAAAATCGCGAAATTCAGAATTTCCCTCCCAATTAAGTTTATGAGTTTTGGTCCAATCACAAAGTATTCTATGCATAAAACGTGCATAACTGTGGATAATTTCACCTCCCTATCTCCAATTTACAATATCCGATATTCATTGTTCTGTTGTGTGAAATGATCCATTTTTAGCCTTGTTTTCAGCTAAATCTCAAGCAACACAACCAATATTGGAGATATCATAAATTGGAGACAGGGAGGTGAAAGGATGGATAGTTATGCACAGTTAATGTATAGAACAATTTGTGATCGGACCAAAATTTGTGGGCTTAATTTGGGGGGAAATCGTGGATTTGGAGAGTGATGCCTAGTGCAATAAGGTACGTACCACCAGTCAACCAATGAGAATGCTTCGTGGTGACTGCATATCGATGACACCCCGTATCTATATACGTATAATAGCGCTCAATGATCCATCACAAAACTAGAGTAGTCTACAGAGATGACTTACCATCAGAGTGCCCCACCTTCTGCATCTATGCCTACAAACGCGACGAAACTTACCTCCCACTCACATCCCACAACTTATTAACTACATTCCACCTAATCCTCTGATCTTAAGTATTATGTTTAAGAAACGAACCCCGCAAATAACATCAAAAATGATTCCCCTGCCCTAATTTGGAATCCAAGTTACAGCACTTCAAACAGCAAAATCAAAGCACAACCAAAACTTCATCCTCTCTGCCGCGTTGCTTAGGCAATATCTACACTAGCGTTCAATTCTTCCGACTTTTCAAAACCGCCTCATCTGGGCTCCGGAACGCCTTCCCCAATACCAGACCTCCCAACAGTGGAAGCGGTATACTGGTTGGACGCGGTAACCTGGTCAGTTAGATAGTTGGTTCTAGATAGTTCAGTGCAGGTTGTAGTGCCTCACAGTGCAGTGCAGTACTGCTAGCAGTGTAGAATTAACTAGTTTACTAGCAGTTAGGTAGTATAATCATATAAGCGATTTTCGCGTATGGTGCACACGCATTCACCCGATAACAGTGGCTACTCCGCATGCTCCTAGGCCTTACATTATTGTCGCATATATACCTGGATTTCCTGTATGAGCATGGATTTTTGTAGCATGGCATTGGATATGTTGTCCATCCCGGTGATGTCTGCTGAGCCGGAGCGTCTATTCTCTGAAAAGAAAAAGACAATCACCGCGGAACGCCATCCTTTGCAGCCCGCTACCGTCGAAGCCATTGAGAGTATCAAAAGTTTCAAACCAGTAGGACTTTCATTGGTTTGTACCAATTAGATAGTACAAACCAATGTAAACAGTGGAGCCAGTTCCAACTGGTTTATTAAACTAGTTCCAGATGCAGTGCAGTTTTAATTGTTAAATAGTTCGTATAAACAATAAAGTGCAGTTCGTTACCGAAATCCCAACCAGTTTCCACCGTTAGGAGGTCTGCCCAATACTATATCCAGCGTTCCTAAGCAGCCCGGCGCGGCCGGCCTGCATGAAGCCGCGCCTGATCTTCGCTAGTGCAGGCCGGTAAGTCGAAGCCTGGCCGGCCGCCAGATAGCTTGCAGGCCGCCAAGTCTTATGCAAGCCTCGAAGGTATATGCAGGCTTCCGCAGGCCTCAAAGATATACGCAGGCCGATCCAGGCTTATGACAGACTTATGTAGGCCGGCGTATTATTACGCAGGCCGGTCTAGGCTTATGCAGGCCAGCCCAGGCTGATGCAAGCCTCGAAGATATATGCAGGCTTCAAATATATGCAAGCCGGCAGTCAGGTATCTGCAGGCCGGCCCGCTTAGGAACACTGACAATGTCTTAGATTTTGACCCCGTCTCGAACAAAACACGCTGCGCAAATCTGGACTGCTGGACCCTGCAAGCTCGGTTCTTCGATTCGTTTTCAGCCTACGATCCAGAGGAGTGGAATTCGACACCGACGATCCTTCTTCATATAAAAAAGCCCGACCCCCAAGAAAATGCCTTTTTTAATAGCCTCAGACTTGGTACACGGACACGAGGTACGGGGCAGCAACACTATGGGGTATTTAGACAAAAAAACGCTACCATATGGATTGACTTGAAGGAATATATATGCGAATTTGTATCTCAATACGGTTAGAGTGGAAAATTATAACAGCATATCCTAGATATTTATATATTTACGTTTTTATCGATGTACTATGTCTTATAAATAGTAAACCCTGTCTTCTCTATACCATAGGGCATTTAATGCCGACCCTCCATTCATTTCCCGTACTTCGACGTTTTCCAAGTGGTCATTCAGCAGCTTGACCATCGCTTCATGCCTCCTGGTCATGACTCCGTGCAGCACCGCCCTCTCGCAATTAGCTCCACGGTTGCATAGCAACCTGGTAGTCGCCTTATGTCCAGATGTGGCAGCATAGTACAGCGCGGTCAAACCCTTGTAATCCCGAGCCTCGATATTGGCTCCATGGTCCAGTAGCAGCGTAATAGTAGCTTCATGCCCATTGTAGGCAGCATTGTGCAGCGCCATCCAGTCTCTGCGTTCCAGAGCCTTGATATTAGCTTCACGGTCGAGTAGCAGCCTAGTCGTAGTCTCATGCCCCAATGTTACGGCGAGATACAGCGCGGTCAAACCAAAATGATCTTGAGCCTCGATATTGGCTCCATGATCGAGTAGCAGCCCGGTGATAGCCTCATACCCAAGCATGGCGGCACTGTGCAGCGCGGTCAAACTCCTGTAATCCCGAGCCTCGGTATTGGCTCCATGGTCGAGTAGCAGTCTAGTGATATCCTCATACCCAGGCGCGACGGCACTGTGCAGCGCAGTCAAACTCCTGTAATCCCGAGCCTCGGTATTGGCTCCACGGTCGAGTAACAGCCTGGTGATAGCCTCATACTTAGACGCGACGGCACTGTGCAGCGCGGTCAAACCACAGAGATCCCCAGCCTCGATATTCGCTCCATAGTCAAGTAGCAGCCTAGTCGTAGTCTCTTGCCCGGCGGCGGCGGCACGGTGCAGTGCAGTCAACCCCCTATCATCCAGAGCCTCTTTATTAGCTCCGCGATCAAGTAGCAGCCTAGTAGCAGCCTCTTGCCCAGAGGTGGCGGCAAAGTGCAGGACAGTTAATTTCCCCCAATTCTGAGCCTCGATATAAGCTCCATAGTCGAGTAGCAGCCTAGTCGTAGTTTCTTGCCCAGCGGCGGCGGCACGATGCAGTACAGTCAAACCCTCAGCATCCAGAGCCTCTTTATTGGCTCCATGGTCGAGTAGTAGCCTGGTGGTAGCCTCTTGCCCCGAGGCGGCGGCACTGTGCAGTGCGGTCGCACCCATGAAATCCGAAGCGTCGATATTGGCTCCATGGTCGAGTAGCACCCGAGTAGTACCCACATACCCATTCTCAGCCGAAACAATCAAAGGCGTTTTGCTGCTGTCATCGCATCGCATTTCAAGATCAACACCCGCTATCAACAGTATTTCCACCACTCTCGCAAACCCGATTCTCACTGCAACTTTTAAGCAGCTGTTTCTGAATTCCCATGGGAGTCTACTAGACGTCTGATAGGGAAGTTGAAGGATTTGGTTCATCAGGGGTTCCAACAAATAAGATGCCGGGTTACCAGTAGTCAATTCCGTCATCAGTTGAGCAACAAGGTGGTTCGGAAATTCAGGGATCTGGCATAGATGATCGCGGAGATGGCCCAACGCATAATTTGTTAGCGGCCTTTCTTCAAGGTATCTAACATAAGCTTCCAAGTCTTCAGTTGTCCAATGAACAACACGTGGGGGTGCGCGTTGGCCATTGGGGTTGGTATGTGTCGAGCAGAAAATAAGATATCGGATGCAAGTTGCGACGATTGTCGTATGAGAATCGTGCCTGGTCATCCTGAATACAGAATTCGCTACAGAGCCGTCTGGCCGAAGGAAGAACTCGCTAACCGTTTGGTGCATTACCTGCACGGTACCGTCTACGAATATATTAGATTGAAGTATCTGAAAGATACGCTTTATGGAAATGAAAAACCTTCTTTGCATTCTAACAAGTTGCGTCCGCAGTGAGTAACCCGATTCGTGATTTTTAACAGTTTATGGCTTTCAAAAGCTTCAACCGAAGGAACAGCGTCAAGACAACCCAGGATAGCAAGACAGTGTTGAAGCTCCCAGATTGTCAAAGGACGTCGAGCGAATAGAACAAGTTGGAACATTCTAAATCCATCGGCTATATCGTCACCGCCCTCTTCGTTATCCTTTTCTTTATTAGGCCGGCATAAATCCTGGAGCATAAATTCGTAAAATCCCTCCAACTCTCTTGGAAGACTTTTCAAGAAGTCGAATATTCGGACCTTGTTATAGCCCTTTGTAGCGAATTTGATTAATCTGTCTCTGACCAAACGTACCCACAAAAACACTCCCTGGGCGTGCTCAACTATGTACTCTGTCGCTTGTTGAAAAATATGGCTGGGAAAATCCATTTCTGGTAGGAAAGAAGCTACATAGTTGCGGATATCTGACTTATTCATATCTTGCATCCTGATTATCCCACTGTCCTGGAACTGTTCCATCTTATGGTCAAGTTCCACGACTGGTCGGCTTGCAATGAACACTTTGATAGTGCACCAGGAATTGGCACACAATTGGAATAGTAGTCGAAGAATATCGCATCTGTCATTGTCGCTCGATTCATCCACTGCATCGATGATAAAATACAGGTACTGTCTTCCCACCCTTGGGTGTTCACCTATCGAGAGAAGAATCCTCTTTAAAGCTTCGTAGTGCCATGCATGGATATTTTCATAATATTGTTGTTCCAACCTGCAGTACTCTCGATGTTCTTTTTGGAAATGGTAAAAATAGGACTCATCCTGATTCAAGATGTCGTAGAGAATCGATCGAAGCATATTGTAGTGGCTTTTTTGTGGTTCTCCCTCTCTGAAGCTGTAAAAGAAAGACGCGACAATTGCAGTTGCTGGGTTTGCATTCGGTTCCCATCTCATAAGGTTATCCTTGAAATATTTTGTAAGAGTGCTTTTTCCACTCCCGGGTTTTCCCTGTATATAAAGCAGGCGAGAGTGGTTACATGCTCTCCAATTCAAATACTTTTCTTGTGTCCAGAGCCACTGTAATGAGCCTTCATGTTCCCTGGTGATTCTGTTGTAACGCGTATTGTCAAATCGGAGGGTACCAAGGCATTCTGCACATTCTTAGATTAAAACAGAATGAACTGGGAAGTATGATTTAACCTTTTCTTTCCTTATCATGCTCTATAGATGGTAGTCCATTCAGTAAGAACTTGAACTCATCCCGTGGCAGACTTGTAAGTAAAACCTTAACTTTCCAAGGGCTTTCCTGCAGATAAGTGACCAATAAGAGAATGTCTCGAACGAATTCACTCTTCTCCGTCTGAAGCACCCTATCTAGCCCAGCGACAATAACACATAGACATTCTATGTGAAATTGTTTAAGCTCTAGAACGGCTTTCAAAGCTTCTAACTGTTCCTCGCCAGAGGACAATTCCACCATTTGTTGGACTATTAGGTCCGGAGAGCTATCTTTCAAATCACTTATCCATTCAAGGAGAGTGGCGTCCTTACCCAGCATTAAGTCAAGAATAGTTCGGAGGAATACACTGATTACCAAAGCCCTGTCAACTGGCGGTAAGTAACCGATGAGTTGATCCAGGAATGCGTTGACAAGGACAGTGGTGCCGGACAACTGTTCGGCTGTCCCGCAAAAAAAGTAAAGTACGTATTCCTGAGTATTTGAGCTGTTCATCTTCGCCTGATCTATAATGTATGATGCAAATTGATCAAGGTTGCGGTCCTCCGGTCCTGACAACCAAAGCTCCCCAGCACTTGCAGATCTCCAACTCTCAAAGTCCATATTCTTAAAGATCCAGTAAAACTCCGGACTTTTGTGATCCAAGCATGGTATGCGGCACTTATGGCTGTCTTGTTCGACCTCCGATAGTTTGCGGATAAGCTGACTGGCATCGACATTATCCACTGCAGAGTGGAGAATCATATGTTTAGAATACCGAGCTTGAGTTATCAGCTTGAATTTAATTTGATTAATGATATGAATAACGCACCGACACAATCCTTCATATGATAGACAATAGACAAATACGTCGGATCAACCGGAGATGCAAATTTAACCATATCGGTATGGTTTTTGTTGACCGGGACCCGATGCTCAAATACCAAATGTAACTGAGCAGACAATCTCTGAACCATCTGAACCTCTTCTCCCACTCTTCTAAACTCCCCAGATTCCAACTATATGAGGTTAGTCATTTCCTACAGAGTAGAGAGTCAAGAGTCGAGACAAGTCGTTGTAATCACCTTGCTGACCGACGGGGTCTTCACTGTCTCAAAAAAGCTGACAAGTTTCCCTTTGAAATCTTTCCACACATTCATGAGATCTTCTCTCTGTGTTTCTAAAAACTCCGAGCCCTCTCTCAATTGCATGATCAAATATCTTCGTTGTGCACTACCAGAATCAATTTCCACCATTTCTTCGAGATCGTCGACTTGAAGACCACCGTGTGGGGCTCCAAAAAACATTATTCCATGTGTTGATTCCAAGATAGAACTGTCAAGATGATTGCGACGTGATTGTATTAATGTCTGCCAGTGTGAAAAGAAGAAACAATACTTCAGACCAGCGGAATTACCTGCAACACTAGAATCGCCCCCATGCTATGCCCTAGGAATATTATTGGCCGTCTCTGATACCGAACCGTGTCAGTTTCATTTCGCAAGTTTTGGTGCAGCAATAGCTACCTCAGCCGACCTGCGAGAGTTCTTTAGTTGCTCCATAAAGTTTCCTCTGTAGTCAGACATTCGCATGGAATTTTTCTCGAGTCCAAGTAGGTTACTATCGTAACCATACGTCATAATCCGAATATTCTTGATGTCTTTGGGCAAAAAGTCTCGTAGCCACATCAGGTGGGTCTCCCGGTTCCTCCATGAACCAAATGCATGGCCCGCAAGGCCAGTGACCGCAACAACACTGCACGCAGTCAGTGCCTGACAAATGCAAACACATTAGATTGAACTGACTCCGCATAAATTTCTCCTTCGGGAGTGTTGAGTGGTGTCAGGTCAAAGAAATGACTGTCGATTACAAGAAGATTTCCCTCAAAAGTTACATAATTGAAATCGTTTGACTTGAGATTTTGAAAGTATGCAGTACAAGCTCGCAGGTTGAGCAACGCTGTCTTGGTGGGACCGCAACAAGCTGGGTAGAGTGAAAGTTGAGGGTTTTGTTCGAGGAATGGGTCGATCTGTTTGAGAATATTAAGAAATTTAACTTCGTTCCAATCGGATGGCACGTTCGCAATTCGGAAACATTTTGGGGCGCTGCTCCCGGGAGGGCTGTGGGTACAGGAAGCAAAATCGGTCCTTCCGGGGGGATTGGTGACCTCAGGTATGTCTCGGTTCACTGGTGCAGACATGGAGGGCCCCGGCTTGGTCCCTTGTTGGGCTGTTCTCCTACTGTCCGTTGAATACTGGGTGTCGGAAGTGGACGCTGCTACCCCCGGAAGTTGTCGCCCCGCTGCAGTCGGAAAAGTAGGCATATTAAGGTTGGTCCCCGGTGGTTGGGTGTGTGTTGGATACTTGTCGCGTTGTCGCCTCGACATCGCGGTGAATTTGAGATGTGTAAAGCTTCACAAGGAGATAGAATGGATCCGAGGCTGGTATGTTGAGTGGCTGGTCGTTTCGAATCTGGGCCTGAAATTGAGGTTGTGAATTGCGATGGCTCACTAAATATTTGAAATATTTGAGTGCGAGCCTAATGCTGACTGCAGCATGCGTCAATGCAGAACCCAATCTGCCAGCAGAACAAATTAAAAACTGCAAGAATAAAAACCTGCATGCTACTTACATCCCGTCATCCAATCATTTGAAAACATTGCGGCAGACCGGTTGGAATAACCACTTATAGTCTGCCACATCACTTGAAGTTGTCTCTCTCCCAGATTTGTTTTCTTGTGCTTGTAGGAAGTTTGTCAGGTGTCTGCCAAGTACCTACTTATATGTATTGTGAAAGACTTGATTCAGTCGCGCATCAATTGCTATGTAAGTACCGACCAAGCGCCAGCCTTATCTTTCCCTTGTGACAGCGCACGTCTGCAGTCCCGGTGACACGTCAATTTGGAGGACTCCCCATCCATCGCAACTAGTAGAATAGGGAGAACGGGGACAAATTTGGCACTATCAAGATATTATACCTTAAAATTTCTGGGATGCAGCTCTGCAGTTGAAATGTTAGAAGTAGAAGTCGTCTACTTCTTCTATGTAAGCCGATCACGTGTGCCGCACCGACACCATCGATGAGATTGATTAGATTTGAGTGAGCCTCAGGTCATATGTAGCCAGGAACTACTCAGTTACAACGCAGCTACTGAGGAATACCGGTAAACATCATTATCTTGTTGACGGAAATACTGAGCCTTTGCCCAAGAGCATCGCCGGGCATCATGAGATTGCTTAGCTATTGCATGGGTTGCCATTTTCAGTATAGTTATCTTGAGATTGTGTACTTAAGCGTTCTCCTTTTCAATTCTCACGATTTAGAACTTAGACGATTGTCGAGTTTTCCACGCCCGCAACACCCGCGTGTCAACACATCTCATTGCATGACTGTCATACATCAAACACCTGTTGTTGTAGGAACGGTGCAGTTAAGCGGAGAGTTGGAAAATGGGACAAGTGCGGAACCCAATCTCGAATGAGAATGATCAAAACGTATGAAAAAAGTTGGCTGAACTTGCCGTCGGCTCTTTCGGACATGTAGCAAACTCCCAACGTTACTCTTGATTCTTCACTTTAGAGTTACCATATAGCCCAGTAAATTTTCGAATCCATTCCCTATCCATTATTCATATGTAGGTATAGTTACCACCTCTACAGGCGGGTTTCTTATTGGGGTGTTAGTTGATCACCCTTCGAGTCGTTTGACGAACCACCGAATCACCTATTGCTACTTCTTGCTATAACAATTGTTCTTACACGGTCCTCGATTAGCCAAGAGTGCTTTAAAGATCGTCTTCGAGATCAGATAGAAGACAGTCTCGACAAATCAAAAGGAGCCGCGACCCAGCTGTTAAATATAACTTGCCCCAGGGGTGTTAAAACATTGACTGAAGGCTTTTGTAGCGGTGAATTATGCTGATAGCTCTCGGTGGCGCGTGCTACGGGATTTTGATATATGGGGATGTTGAGGCAGAATGTTACTCGTCTGTTGGAGACCTCGGGTGGCAAAACTGTTTGGTGCGTTGGGGAATTAAAAAAGGTGTTTCTAAGCCGTACGTGTCAAGCATGCATCTAGGATGTCAGTCGTACGCTATCAGTGCCGGGGAAGCTGTCTAGGGGGGAAACCCAACCAACGGTAATACCTTGCTCGAATTGAATTGGCTCCTTCTGCTCTTGACCTGTTTGGGTGGGGAGAGATACATGCTGTTATTGGTGAAGGTGCTCTTTGTGGCGGTGGTTGATAGTCTGTCAGCTTGGTTATCTTCATTCTTCAGTGACGTCGGTAATGCCCTGAGTCGTTCCGAGCTGCTTAAAGCAATTATGCAGCAACGGTGTTATAGGGGTGGCTACCGAGCACTATTAAACTACCCCATTGTACAACATTTAAAAATCTAGACAAGATAAAGAAATATAAGTGGGCATCACGGACAGAAGTACCCACTGCAGTGAATGGCCAAGCGTTGATGCACGCTGCAGTTGCACGTACCGCAACACGATTTTCCGTCAGCGTTTCGCCACTGCAGCCCTAGAGAATTTCGGTCCCAAAATCGACAGCACTCCGATACATAGGGTAGTTCTGGCTCTGTAAAATTTCGTGGTTGTTGAAAATCGAGCAGAAATAATGTAGACTTGCGCAGCTGCCCTGAGTTTCCAGCTACTAGCCAGTTAATTCGGAAGTAGCCCTTCGGTTATTGCCACTACTAAATAAGTCTCTTGCAAGGACCACATGCTTTATAGTCTCAATCATCCCAAAGGAAGTCATTGAGGCTGACAAAGGGAGTAATCATAACACTCAGCATACGGTGAAGAGAGATGAGAAGGGGATGATTTGGCGGTCACGCGTGGTCACTCGGTTACAGATGTTCAAAAGTGTTGAAATACTGATTGCTAGAAGCCTTGTATATCCTAAACTACAGGAACAATCGTGTGATCTTATATACGGCATTCATAGTATGCCTTGTACGCATGCATGCGCACTCAGCTGGCATCTCCAGCTGAGTCTGGAACGACCATCATCAATGTGAGATCATGATCCCCATCAGCCCAGCTGAAGCCCATAAGCCGTACGTCAGGGAGGCGGTCCATATATACAACAAAAAAGTAGAGAGATAGATAAGCTTGATTGTATACTATCTAAGAGGGCCACAAGGCCACATATATATGAGAGTACAAGTACGGCTGAATGCCATCAGTCCGTATCAGAGTCAACAGTCATCTCTGGCCATACAAGACATCATCTCCGGCCGTACGAAGGCTGAGACTTATTATGCAATAACAGATGTTACTTTGGATGCTAGAAAGGCATGTTGATTGACTTGACTGATCTTTCGAGGGCCGAAGGCCCGTATTTATACAGACTCGACTCCCATATCCATATCCACATCCGTATCCATATCTGTACCCGTTTGCACTGATATGAGCCGCTCTGCACTGATATGAGCCCCTCTCCTGAGGCATATCTTCATACACCAACTGCATATGAGCCAGCAAACGGACCTGAGGCTCAAGATGCAGGTACACATGCAACAACAGATGTTACAGATGTACATGAGTCGGATGGTGGTAGAGCGTTAAGGTTCCTGACTGCTCTTTTAGACTTCGCAATTTACTCTTCCCTACGCATCTTGGACCTTTAGAACTATACCTAGACAATCATCGCACCATATTCAATGCACACGGTTCTCCCCATATCGTAACAACAGATTGTAGCCGTCGGCTTGCAGTAACTTCCTGATGAAGCAGTATTAATTCAGAATATGCTAGGAAATAGTCTAACAAAGCTATCTCCTTTACCTTGTATGACAAAATTGGAAGAAAATACTCGGAGGAGATTGAGAAGATCGGATTGATAGGAGCAGGAATAGACGGGCTAGAGATAAGATCGAGTATATTCGGGCCGACACTTGAAGCTCGGCCAAAGGATGCCTAGATCTATCGAGAGGAGATTTCACTCTGGTTTCTCCACTTTAGTATCATTCGGATAACTCTGTGATCCAGTATCAACAAACTTATAATCTAGTATATCTCTGAATCGACACATGATAATCATCCTCCTCTTCTCCCGGAGTACTCGTCGGAGTTTCAAGTCTCCGGACATACCTGTTAACAGTTTGGTGACAGTGACGAGATTATATCTTATTAGATAGTTATCCACATTGATGTGAAGTCACCAAACTTTTGATGTGTCGCCAAGGGCACTTATAATGGAGTGTCCGAAGACTTGAAATCCGACAGTGGTGGTAATAAAGGCATTAAAAGGTGCCAAAGCACCATACCTTTCTAGAAGTCGGGATGCGTTTCACTACCTACCCTTTCGGCTGTTGACTTTTGAAAGTACTGGACTCTCACCAAGGGTGTCATAATCTACTACTGTGCTTTAAATGGTGCTTGTTCAGGACCTGGAAGTGCCTTTATTTGTATCTCTTTTACTCATCCGCATCTACGGTGCATTATATCTGTACCTGCATCACTGTGCAGTGTTAGCCACAACAGTACCTCGAATAGTATGCCGTGTTTCTACCCAAAGTGCTTCGATTTCTGCTCCCCATCTTCCCCGTGATAACTCCTCTACCGCCCACACAATTACTATGCCAAACCGGCAGCACTGATGCCACACTTCCCGAGATGGAAAAATTTAGCGATATTAAGGATACCTTCAAGTCTATGGATATCTACAGACACCTGATGCTTAGTACAAAGTGGATATTATAATCATCAACCACATCTGAGAAATACAGATCCAAAGCCTAAACTATAAAGTGCAAGCTTCTCGTACTCACTCTTCACTCAGTAAGTTCTTGGCCTGCGCCATCTACACCAGCCACATCAATGTCTGTAAATCTTCAAGCTGGCTAGATCATAATTTTCAGGGCCGCCCTCAGCAGAGACCAGCCCGATCGAAAGCCATCTCTAACCGGATTGACTGCTGGAAACAGTGGGTATTTTCCTGATGTTTTCCCGGTGAGTGCTACCGAGATGGCTGACTTGGAATCTTCTGGGTTTCTAGCAGAGTGGAGATTGCACACAGGTTTCTGGATGTCCGGCCTGGTGCTTCGAAGGAAAAATCCCGAGTAGGAAGTGTTGCATACGAGGCGAGTCGGTTCGAGGCTTCCGGGCCCGAGACCAAAAGTACCCATGAGATTAGACGCCTCGAGTACTTTTTTGAACTAGCTCGGATTGTTGCTATAGTACTTAGGGGAGAACCGTGTGTATATTATATGATACAGTGAAGAGAAGGAGAGGAGAAAGACTCGATTTATATACAGAGAATTATGAGAGAAAACTTTGATGCTTCGCCACTCGCCACCCTAAGTCACTTGCCACAGTATATGTAACACGGATTGTTGCATATATGGTCTATCTCCCTGGCGTATGGCTTCAGTTGGGCTGATGCATAATCTCTCTAAGATGATGGTCATTCCAGACTCAGCTGGAGATGCCAGCTGAGTGCGCACGCATGCGTACAAGACATACAAGACATACTCCGAATACCGTATATATAAGATCACGAATGTACCTGTACTTGAGAATACAAGCTTCTAGCAATCAGTACATTTCAACACGGATGTCTCGAGACCTTGTGAGTGATATGTTGTGCTCGTCTCAGCTAAGAGACTTATCGGCGAGGTGTGAAAATTTGGGTCGACAACACTGACACTGGCAGAGGCAAGTTGATGGCTTGACTTGGTGGAAACACTACAGAAACTGGTACCCACGAGGTTTTACTATATTGACCCGAGATTATTTGGCGATTCCCACTAGAAGTGTGCCTGCGGAAAGATTGCCTTCACAAGTAGATAATTTTCATGCCCTGATCATTTCACATAAATCCCTGCTACAGTTCAATCTAGGTGATGTTATATCCGAGAAGCGCAATTGGTTTGTGGATAAGTCTGCTAGAGCATTTTATTTGTGAAAAATTGGCCTATGTCAACTTGAAGTGGAAAGATGGAATGTGAAGGACGAAGGAGCTGCTGCCGCTGAAGTAGACGGTGGAAAATGGAAGGATCTGCAGGTGTGTATTGGTACTGGTAGCACTGGGGATAATTAAATCATGAACCACATGTAATCCGTATATAGGCTCGAAATATCTCTTTGTCCTCTGGCTTTATCACCCCCAAGTCTCGAGCTTCGAGCTCACAAGCATATTTGTTAACGAAACGAGATGTCTTGAGCCAATGTCGGAGCTCGTCTCGTCCCATGTGCAACTACCAGCTCGTCCCGATGACTCCTCTCCCGACGCCTACCGGAGACTGTAGGTACCTTTAGGTATACCATCTTATCAATAAAAAGACTTATCCGTCTGAGCCACGATTTTGAAGCCCTAAGATTCGTAATCCGGTTTCGGACAAGCCTTCAGAAGCTGGGACGAACTTTTTCCACCCAAGCATGCGTCCACCGCTATTACCATCGCCACACTAATCTATACTGCGTAAACACAGCGGTAGCCCTAAGGAGAGGGTAGGGCTCAGCAACCTACAACTACAAGAAGAGGAGTGGTAGTGGCAAGAGTGTTAATCAAGATCAGAGGTGCTTGGTGGGGGTGGAAGTACCTTTAGTTAGTTCTATTTGGAGCGACAAGGGTCTTTACTAATTTTTTTATATCTTGAAGAGGGAAGGAAGAGAAAAGGCACAGGGTAAAATCATATGGGTGAATTTTAAATGGCACGGAAAGAGACAGTATTGAAGAGAAAGTATAGGTAGAAAAGCACTGCTAGTTCCACTTCTGGTTCTATTTCCAATTCAATTTCAACGGTACCTTTTACTCTTAAGAAAAAAGAATCCTTAACCCAATTCTTGCACTTAAATCCTTTTATTTTTGGTGTAGAAAAGGCAACAGCACTAGCCGGAACCGAATTCCTGCAATGTTGTCCCGCGGCGGACACAGAGGGAACGTTTCCAGTCGTCGAACTAACGTTGGAATTGTGCGTGACAGTTACGGTGAACTGCGGCATTGCTAACGACGTCACGATCGGAAGTGTCTCACATTTGTAGAAGCTGTAGCCGGTTTCTAGATTGTTCTACCATTTACAGTAAGGTTTGCTGGTAGATGAGCTGTCACCGTGAGTTTTGTCGCTACAGAATCAGGGGAGTTAATAACATACCATGTTAGTTTGAATTCCGTCGTGTTGCATCCAGTAAAACATAAATTTGAGTTGTCATAATAGCCGATACCATCGGTGTAGTACATATAACGGTCCCGATCATCGTCGCACTGCCCCAACACAGAGCTGGCTGATATGAGTGCCCAAGTCTCGGTGGTGACAGTAATGTTTGTGTCGTACTCGTATGCTTCACCTAATTCAATTTCCGCCACTTTCTTCTGACGCGGGTTCACGGGCCATGTCCTCTTGTGGATATTTAAGTAGACTAGTGGGATTCCCGATATCGGTAGATATGACACAGGGTTGAAGCTACAGAATGCTGTTGAAAGATGAACTAATTCAATCACAGCAGCGGCATTATTATGGAGATAGATCGTGATACAGAGTGCACAAGCCCACTAGAATACAACGAGGTACAGTTCAACACTGAGGCCCGTTTCCGGAATCTCCAAACAACCTCGGGATACTCCCGACAGAAGTTATATCCCCATACAAATTACCACCGACCGTCCTTTGCTAATCGTTATAGAAGTATACTGCTCACGTACCCCAAAGTGATGGGTACTGAATCGTACACTGTTATTTATGGGAGGAATAGTGAGTGTATATTGTAGTGTGTACTAGTGAGAGAGACAAAGGAGGGCCTCCGAGCTATTTTCAGTGGGTTTGGGAACACTAAGAAGTCATAAATGTTAAGTGTATCGTTGTATCAATATATCAGGTCCCATCTGCCTTGAAGGATATTTTAATAGATCAGATGTGTGGTTAGCATTACATATTGGGTAGCGGCTTCTGTAAATTCCTTCAGCCGCACTAACTTCTCCACTAGATAATGCCTGCCGGAAGAGCACTCTGGGGCTATCCCCTAGACCGGAGAAACGAATTTCCGTCGCTCTGCACGAGGCAACAAAAGCAAGCAACGAAACTCGAGAAATATGCAACGCTATAATGCAAGCAAGATGGAATTAAGAATGACCCAGATACTACTTCAGAGGCAATCTGGCTAAAATTGAAGTGATTTGACTGTTGTGGAAATGTTAATGTAAGGGTGGCTCGCTTTGCCTCGCACAGCAAGACTACTGATTCTAGTTAAGGAAAGAAGTGTAGAGGGATTAACGGCACCAACCGCTAGTAGGAGCACTGACTCCTACATCACCCTCAACACACCTGTCATCATAACACTCTCACCACTGCCAATTCCTTCCTTGCAGCTTTTGCTTGCTGCGCCCTACTTTGTCATTGATGTCTCTAGTGTTGTAAAAGGAAGGAAGATAAGCAAACGATAGAGAACAGCCACAATCTATCATTCGTGCCTACCACTCAGTTGAAGTAAGGTATGCACACAAAGAGACACAAATAAAGCACTTCCGGTGGTGTTGTAGGGCTTGATAATATACCATTTCAAAGCACAGCAGTCGAAAGTCAGGGATTTAAAGCACCTTTAGTGGGAGTCCAGCATATTCAAAAAATCACAAGCCGACAGGACACGCAATAAAAGGCATCGAGCTTTCAAAAAAGCGCGCAACGAGCTCTAGCACCTCCTGGTGCTTTTTCATTTTAATTTGTATAGTGAAAAGGCACAAAAAGCACATTTCCGACCCCCTTAGTGCACCTAGGCCCTGAGCGGGGATCTACAGGGCCGGCGGGGGTTGTCGCCCACTAACTCGGCATTTGTTAGATTGAAAACTACCCATTTCGTAACGGATTGCATAGCATACATACTCCGCGTTCCAATGCTTTGCACAGGAGCCGTGTAACAGGAACACAAACCCGATGGCAAGTCACCCCGCACCACTCGCTTCACCCATCCATCACTCGTGTTACGATATGGAAGTTGGGGAGAACCGTGTGCGTGTATCCTATGGTATAGAGAAAAGAGAAAAGGAGAAAGACTCGAGATATATACAGGGGGCATTGGCCCCTGCAGCAGCACCGTGTATCAGACCTGTAACATGTCTCCGGCACATGTACGCTAGTAACAACTCGTGTTGCTTTGAGATGATGACTGTATTGTGTAAAGAGCTAGTCTTGGCTCTCGTGTGAGAATATATGAATGACTGTAGAAAGCAGTCACATGTACACAAACAGCAATTTCTTTGTTCCATGCAATAACTCGGTTTACACACTGGCTCAGTAGTCTCCTAGTCCAAAATCCCTCCACCCGACAAATCGCAGTCCAAGATCAGGTAGACTGCAGCCTAGAAGGCGCTAATTGAAAGCACGGCGGCAGAAAGTAACTGATCTAAAGTACCTATGCTGTGCAGCATTTTCAAAGTGAGATAAGCTGAACGGCGCTCATTAAAAAGATATTCAGTCCGGCGAAAGGCACGAAACATTTTTCCACTAATTTTAATGACTTTATTACAATACAACCGGTGCCTTTACATTTGCGTTTATATGAGGAAACGGCACGAAAGGAACATTTCTGGCTCACCGCATCATCGTTCTCGTGCGCTTTACCAAAGTATCGTTTCCTCTTTGTAACTTAACTAGGAGGATGAAAGCACTAAACTTTGGAATAAGCAAAAACAAAAGTACGGCCATATTCCGTCTAAACCCAACGGTCCGCCTCGTTATGTAAAATCATAGATTCTCACACGACATTCCGAACCATCCACTGTTACAGATGTACATGATGTTACAGGTCTGATACACGGTCACTACTGCAGGGGCTGATGCCTCCTGTATATATCTCAAGTCTTTCTCCTTCTCTCTTCTCTGTACCATAGAATACACGCACACAGTTCTCCCCAATTTCCATATCATAACATCCACCATGATTCAGACTACACCAACGAATGGGGGAAAGCATCGAGATTGGCGTCTAAATAAGCAGGTAGCCAATGCATTGAACAATAAGTCATCGATTCCGAGTTAATCTCTCTTGTAACACCCCTAGCAACAGAACACCTCATTTCCCCTCTATCCACCCTGGTTGCCACCCCCTTTGATTTTCCAGCCAATAGATCAGTGTAGCTCAACAACATGCTGCCGCTGCTCCCGCTGAACAGCAGGATAGTACCCGTATGGCGGCGCTATCGGTCTTAGCGGAACTGGATATGACTGGCCGGGCTTTACTTCTGCGGGCGGCGAAGGTGCCGGCGCTGGTGCCACAGTCTGTTGCCTGGTGTGCCGGAGCATGTAGATGAGACCGATGGCAGCGGCAGCAAGAAAAATTAGACCACCCACAATACCACCGGCAATAACACCAGCCGCAACCGGTTGCTCACATTGATCCGTGGCGCTTGCATCAGCGCCGGTAGTGGAGACGTTTCCAGCCGTAGCAGTCGAATCCAGACGCGTTGAGGTGAAAAGCTGCGTCGCTAGTGACAGAACTGTAGGTTTGGTCCCACATTGATAATAACTATATCCGTTGTGGTGGGTCCAGCGTTTACAGTATGGGTTGTCGGAGGTACTTTTTAATGGTGAGTTAATGTCGCATGAGTATCACACAGGGAGGATCATTACCGACCATGTTAATGTCTCGGTCGTCAGGTTGCATCCGGAAGTGCACTGAGCAAGATTCTCATGATAGCCGATGCAGTCGGTCTGGTAGTCGCAGTGATCCTGGTCACCGTCGCAGCATCCCAAGACAGAGTGGGCTTGGATGAGCATGCAAGTCGAGGTGGGGCAGGATATGCCACTCGCTGATCGAGGTATCATCGTTAGGACGAAGCTGAAACTGTGTAGCTAGGACATGGGAATTCTTACTGACTGTGCCACTTATATATGAACCACAAACGTTCGTCTCAACCTGTCGCCGCAGAAGGTCGTTCGGACGTGCTCTTTCCACATCCACACCCGGGGCTGGAGTTGGGTTCGGATTCCAACCCGGTGAAGAGCTGTGAGTGGTTGACCGAGCACCATCCCACAGGACAGCCTCGGTGAATATAATCGGGCAGAAAGACGCCGTGAGTAAAAATGCAATGAAACTCATCATTGCAGGAATAGTGTGGAGGTTCCAAGACAAGGGAGAAGGAATGGAAGTGCAGAGGGAATCTTATACGGAAGCGGCGAGTTAAGTATTAAGATTCCAAATCACATTCTATCCCGTGGAGGTTCTCGCTGATATAGGGTTTAGCTAGAAACGTTTGACACAGTAGATGCTCGCACCATATTTTTCCTCTAGCACTCTCTGTAATCTCCATACAGCCTAGTTGACTAGTCCATTGACTGATATGTTCCGGCGTTCTGAGATTCTCAGCATTGTATGGTAACACCTACGTGAGCGTGCGCGGTGGATGGCGGCGATTGGCAACGCGCAGCATTGATTACTATTCCCACAGCGTTAGAATAAGCCGTATTTCGGCGGAATATTGATATACATTGGCTACTGGCAACTGAGTACCTTGCCCTAATTGCCTGGTGTCCAGTTTGGCGTGTAGCGATGCAGCCGTTGAATTTGGATGTACAAGTTGCACAAACTATAAACAGCGCGGATTAATATTGATCCAAGCAATATGGTTTAACATGCACATTAGGTTGTGAGATGTCCACGTAACCTACGACAGAATGCGAAGTGGTTTATATGCGTACAGCTATACAGGGTTTACAACACAGCTTCTGCGCCACAGCCCTGGAATTGGATGTGGGTGCATCGCATTTCTTCTCTGTTATTCTTACAGGGGAAATAAGAGGTTAACGAAATAATATGCAGCGGCGGAGTCTAAACCCAGAGTGGTTTAAATCCCACTTCAGCAAACCAAACCGAACTCTGACAGACCACGTTTCTTCTGCCTTAATGCTATTTCCATAAACCGGGATTTTCTGTCCTAGTCAGCATTGCATCCCTCGCTTATGTCACTGAATTCTCCCGCATTTATTTAGATAATGCCTGTCGAAAGAGTTCTTAAGATCCATAATCTGCGCATCTTTGATAGACAAAGCACCGTTCGAGATGGCGAGGCCCTCGAGAAGGTCTAGGCCTATATCATATTTCTCGTGCGCATCGCCGACTTTAACTCCCACAATCGTTTTGTAGCACATGGAAAATACAAGCTATGAGCCGTTTCTCCCGTGAATAGATAGGTAATGTTGCGGTGAGGAGTAGTTAAATCCCCGTAATGAGTACATACGATAGAAGGCAGGGATTGATAAGGAAAATTTCAATGGAGAAATATGGTCGTAGCAATTCAGGAGTACTCAGATGCGTACAAGCTCATTGGAAAACACTAAGGCCCGTTCCCGGTAGTTTTATATATACCCCCGCATTGCCGCTTGAGCCTCTTACCTGTGCGAGGCTCTCTACACCGCCGACGTTACCAACATCTAAGACCCCCCCAAAACTCTTTACCACCCGAATTAAAGCGTAACGGATGTACTTATTCATGATGCTAAGACCTGGGTTTCCAACTTATACTCTTACCCAATCAGTTGCGAGTGATATCTTATGCCGCACAGCCGAGTGATGGGGGGAATAGTTCGCTTTGTCGGCCGGTATGCGCGGTACAAAAATAAAAACCTCCGCTCGACACAGCTGTTCAACGTCTAGGTATTTTCAGGGTTACCCTCTCGGGGTTTGACGTCTCGGATCGCCGATATTCACCAAAGCGATAGCTACTAGCTAGCAAAATACCTAGAACATACAAACTTAGAAATTGGAGTGCGAGAATAACATTGAGCGAACGATAAAAAAAAACGACAAAGTTCTTTAAACTATTATATCAATACATCACCCTACCCTGTCTCCCCCTACCCCTCCTTCCCCGTGTCTTAACTCAACTCAATAGCCGGCTGCTGCTGCGGATACTGTTGCTGCTGCGGATAAGTCCCATACGGCGGCGCACTCGGCCCCTGCTGTACCGGAAACGTCTCTCCATGCTTCGGTTCGGGTACCGCCGCCACTGTTGGCTGCACTGCCTCCTCCTTCCCCCCACGTCTTAGTAGGTACAACCCGCCGATAACCCCCACCACCAAAACCGCGATACCTCCGACTACTCCGCCCGCGATGGCGCCGGTGGAAACTTGCTTGGGGCATTCCGTGACGGTGGAGTTTGCGGAGGGTGTGGAAGAGGAGGTTCCGACAGAGGCGGCGAAGAGGGGCGTGGCGAGGGAGAGGACTGTGGGAGAGGCCGCACATTCGTAGCGGCTGTAGCCCGAGGCATGCGTCCAGCGTGCGCAGAAAGGAATTGAGGAATTGAAGCTGGGGGTGTTAGCGTAGAATAATAACCGACGGGATTGAACGGGAGAGTAGGAGGCGAGGATGTGGCAGGATTGGAGAGAAGGGGGAGGGACAAACCACGTCAACGTGCTTTCTGTGGGTGTACAACTCGTTGACCCACATAACACCGAAGACCCATAGTAGTCCAAGCAATCCGTGAAGTAAGTACAATGATCTCTATCATCATCGCAGCACCCCAAGACCGAATGACTCAGGATTAGCACACACGTTTCCGACGGGCATATGACGGCGCTGGTAATTGTCCCGCTAACAAGCGAGCCGCAAACCGCCGGTGAGTTTTGACGACGGAGAAGTTCATGGGCGGCGGCGGGAGTCGGGTTCAGCGGGGTTGGGCACACGGTTGGTGTTGGTGTGGGTGAGGCGCCATCCCAGGGCAGTGCGGAGATGAAGGGGAGTGACACGGCGAGGAAGAACGTAACAAAATCCATCATTGCACCGGTGAAGGAGGATTCAAGGGAAACGGGGGAGGGATGTAAGGGACAAAGAGGAGGGACGGGTTAAGTATTAGGATTGAAATAGCGATCTAGATCTACACCGCAAGCTGACGCTGGAGCTGATGGAATTGGACACCAAGAAGGTCGAACCTATGGCGTCCCGATGGAGTTTCCTGCCTGGATAGTCGAACCTATAGATTTTCACCTATGAGTCGAATGCAGCTAGAGCTACAGGTGACAGGTTTCGGGGTCCTGGTAGGTATGCCATGGAAAGCGGGGATTGGGGGAAGCGAGCGCTATAGCGGTTAAATGCCGTTCGCAGCCAGTTAAGCCTGCAGATCCTTATGCAGGAAATTACTCAGAGGGATACATTAGGGCTGAGGTCTTGGCAGGTATTTGTAAGGTTTTCAGCTGAATAAATTTGGACGCCACAGCACCGCTGGGTACGTTCAGCCTCAATGTTATTTCCATTGTTCGTGAAAGGCACTCCAAAGAGTCAATGAACCAAGCCTTGCAATCAGATCGCACATATATCTGGTGGTGCGTGGCCCGGCATGCTGTCAAGTTGAAGTGCGGGATCATAAGCCGCAGCCAAGTGTAGTCAGGTCTCTGTATAGAGCAAGCCACTAACCGTGACGTCCAATCGAAATGACCCACCGCGCATCCCATTCTCTGGTCCGTAAGTGGTGGACTTTCTACTCCGCTTGGTAATCGCTGTCTGTTGCATTTTGGGGGTCAAATCTACTCCCACCTTGCTGTTGGGTTCTCCGCTACGGTCGCATTCTTTTCCTTCGAAGCTTCCATAGTGATTTTAATCGAGTATATGTATCAACCTACAGTAGAAATTAGCCATTGAAATCACCCTTACCGTATATCCTTATTTCGCTGCTTAATTATAGTGCGATTACAGTCTGGCCCCCGCTAGCCGCACCGCTGTTGTCGCTTGCGGTGTTCTGGGCCACAGTAGCAGGTATTCATGCTGCCAAGTCCCACTAAGTGAATGTTTGTTTCAGCCCTAAGGCTTGTACGAACTTCAAACTAACACAAGGTATCCGCTTGGCACCACGTAAAGTGGAACCTTTGTGTGTAGAAATACACAGCTGATCGAAACTTTGGCAAGTAGAACATTTACTTTGATAAACCACTACCACGTAGAGACTTGTCTCTGCCTAAACTTGGGAATTCAAACACTCTCGCGATTGGGATTTTAGCGTTTTGCTAGAGGCCGGCATTCCCGAAAGTGCCCGCGGACCAACCAGGTTTGTTTGTTTGTAATCATATTGCATTCAGCCCAAATATCTACTCACCGGGAATACGGCGATAAGAAAGCTACCATGCGATCCTGAATTTGCAAGTGATCATGCATGATCGACTGTTAATATCGGCTGGCGAGTGTTAGTTGATTTGCATACTCCGGAGGCCGACGGAATATGACGCAATCGCGGATTATACCCCATCGTTGTAGTCAACGGGCCTAGTTCCCGTCCGGCTCACTGTGATTATTATGACAAGACTCGCGATCGCTCTAAGGGAGTCGGAAGTGTGCTTTTCGTGCCTTTTCCATACAAATCAAAATGAAAAGGCGGTTATATGATAAAAAAGGCACTAGGAACTCGTTTGTGCCTTTCGGAAAGTCCCAATGTCCATGATTGCGTGCCCTTCGGCTTGTGACTTTTGAATATGCTGGACTCCCACCAAAGGTTCCTTAAAACCATGACTTTCTACTGCTGTCTTTTTCAAATAGTGCATTTTAAAAACCTAGAACCCCATCGGCAGTTCCTTTATTTGTGCCTCTTTGTGTGTATACCTTTCTTCACTAAGGGGTTGCCAAAATGGTAGATTTTGGTTGCTGTCGATAGGTTGTTCACCTTCCCTCTATTGATATCACCCTAGGCCTTCGCCACCTCCTCTGCCCGCACATCCTGTATGGCAACTCACCACCACCGTGCCGCTACCGCTACAATTACCACACCACCCTAGACTATAACACTGGAGACATCAACGACGGAGTTGGATGCAGCGGGCATAATTTACAAGGCGAGAATGTTAAGATGTTGGATGCGTTGAGGGAAGCAGAGGAGTCGGTCTCCCACTAGTGGTTGGTATCTTAGTCACCGCCTTTGGAGTGATGAGGGTCTTTACTGATTTTATTACTTGAAGTTGAACGGTAGGAAAAGACATAGAGGACAGGTGCGGAGAAAAGGCACGGGGGTGAAAAGGCACGGGGAGAAAAGGCACAGGGAGACAATGCACAGAGAAAAGGCATGGGGTGAAAAGGCACGGAGAAAAAAGGCACGTTGGAAAAGCATTGCGTAGCTTCATTTCCAGTGCCATTTCGATGGTGCCTTTCGCTGCCATACCAAAGAACCCTAACCCATTACTTGTACTTAAATACCTTTTATCTTAAGTGTAGGAAAAGGCATTGTTCTGTACCTTTTCCAGTGCCTTTAATGGAGCACAATACCGACTCACTTAGGGTCAGCTGAAAGAAATCTTGCTGTCTTTGCACAAGATCAAAAGATACACATGTTTAGGATTCTTGTGGTGATCTAGTAGCGGGTAAATCTTCTTGGTCCCTTGTGTTAGTGAGTGGGAGGGGTTTTCCTCCAGCAATCACGGAGTGTCACGCACCGGTAGGTCACGTGTATATTTACTCCACATCACTCGGTTTTTCGGCTATCCATTTGTAGAACAAACCTGAAGTCAGAAACCAAAACCAACCTGAAGAGAATTCGAAAGATACCTTTCGTAATCCAAATGGATCCACCGGAAGGATTCAAGCCACTGATCTAGTACTAACGTGCCACTTTGTGTAATTCAAGTTTCCAAAAACATAGCCTAGCTGGGAAGAGCTTCATAGGTGTTGTATCCTGTCGAATCGAGCTACTGATACACCATCCCGTCATTCTTCCCTTAAGTTGCATGATCTGGCGATGTTAGAAGCTGACCGTGATTCTGAAAATGTCGTCATGGCGCCTTCGATACTGCTGCTGAACGGTCCTTTCCGGAGATAGCAGCGGGGTCCAGGCGCTGCCGGGCGTGTCGACGGGGGTAGACATCGTCTTAACCTGCCACCAACTCGGAATTCCGTTTCTTTCCATACTTTTGCTTCTATCCCGCTACAAGTACAGTACGAGTGGGTGTTAAGCTCGGCGATATAGACATAGCTCAACTGTCGTTCTCCTTAAATACCTTTGTAAAAAATTCCTGCATCAAATGGTCTTCTAGATCAGAATCTCTATTAGCCTAGCTTATGCCTAGAAGTTTACAAAGGGAGGCCGTCCACATATGCAAGAATCCGTGTTACTGTAAGGTCTGGAAGGAGGTCGCCGTTACATTGAGTCGCTGAGTGGACGTAACACGTAGACTCACACACGATTACTTACTCGCCACATGCCACTCGCCACTGCGAGTGCCACTCCATCCTCCATCGCCTCCGCGGGATCTCCAGACTCTTCATATATATAAAGTCATAGACTCTCCCTTAGATAGTTTAAGAGACTTTGACTTCACCGTAGAATACAACAATCCGTATTGCATGATAGGTCTCTGCCATTTTATGGCCGGAGATGACTCTCGTATGGCCGGAGGTGAGTCTCGTATGACCGGAGATTGCTGTCGGCCTGAAGGGTCTATACATAGATGCGTACGCACGCATTCACACTTGTACTCTCATATATATATGGCCTTGTGGCTCTCTTAGATAATACACAATCAAGCTTCTCTAAGCATCACTATTTCAACAGGTTATGAGCCCGGCGCCCGCTACAATCTTTACTATGAATACTCTATTTATATCTCAAGATCAAGAGCCTCAAAAACCCTAAACCACCCACGACCATCCCTGCTTGTTACTGTAGCAACAGCCGCACATAAACACACTAAAACTCAACACCATCATCACCTCCTTCACACAGCTACCACGTCCACATTCAAGATGCTCACTGAAACCTTCAAGAACGATTACCAAGTCCTCGCAAAACCTACCTCATTTTCGTCCATACCATTCCCAGCGACGAGCATCTACCAGTCAGATACCACCTCACCATCGCAGACAGCATACATGAGTCAATACCACACACATCAACGCACTCACCTCCGTATCCACAAGTGCACTCACCATTACTCCAAAATTTGCCATCATCATGGTATTCACAGCGATGACTACAAACACACCTACCACGATTCCTTCACCTACAATTACCAAGTTCCCTTCGAACAGGAGACACAGAGAAAGCATACGAAACCCTGCTTATCACGCACCGACAACTGCAGTCACTACCATTCCAAAGCACACTTCCAAGTACACCGTCATGTACACTCACGGCTACATCCTCACCTACAATCACCAACTACACCTATGATTAAGAAACTTCGTCAAGCCAATAGTCATTGAGCTTGGAGATGACAACAAAGTTACAGTAAGCCACCATGGACTCATTAACGTTTCACAGGAGTACAGAGTCAATGCTCTCTACACCCCTACATTCCGGCTCTCTCTTCCCTCCATTAATCAATTGGACACAGCCGGATACACATCCACATTTGGACGCGAGAAGTGCTCCATATCATCTCCATCAATCAGCATCACAGGCAATCAGTACCAAGAGTGTCTACGAAGTCCACGTCAAGAAGGAGAAAGAGGAAGAGCGAACGAGCATCATCGAGTGCACATACCACTGTACCATCAATTGCGCACTCCACCGAGACTACCACAAGCTCACTCCACTCCACACCACCTCTCCAAGTGCAGCCAGCACCGTACCTCAATGTCCACCTGCCACCAAATTTCCAAAGCCCACTCGGAAGTCTCTCACATTCTTAGAATCACGACTGTGGCATCGCCATCTAGCCCACATTCATCCTACTGCCCTACGATCTCTCATTGATGGGTATTCAAAAGACAACTTAATGTGCACCGCATGCATCCAGGCCAAGCACAAGCAGAAGATCATCAAAGCCATTTGAACTCGTACATTCGGATATGTGTGGACAATTCTCCACGCCCACCTCTGCCGGCCATCGCTACTATATCCTATTCATCGACGATTACACATGCTACACCTTTAGACAAGGAGAAAGACTGGAGATAAATACTAGGACAATCGCCATCGCACTCTCACCACCGTACCTCCTGTGGAGAGAAAGGAAGGGCTGATATAAGGTGGGGCTCTGCGGAGTGCACGGGCCAGAAAGGGAAACGTGCGTATCCACACAATTGAGTGGATCGGCGGGAAGATAGACATCGCTCGCTTAGACAAAGATAGACATCGCTCGCTTAGACAAAGAATAGACTATCGTCACTTCATACTACTACACCTCCAAGCATATTCACTACCACACTCCACTTCAAAACGCACCCATCGCCAAGCCTACAGTTGTACCTGCTACCTGCCACTATTCCTGCGAGTCTACCTCCAAGCGAACCTGCAGTTACAGTATCTGCAAACCTACAACCACAAACGATGTCAAAGCCACACGGGATCCAGACAGTATTCCTGAGTTAAGATTATGGCACTAGCACCTATGCATATGCATCCTACCGACATACGGCCCCTGATCACCAAATACAAGCAACATGGCAGTCAAGCTGACAACAGGGCCCTTTGAACTCGTGCATTCAAAGCTCTTCCGGATATAGATGTTCCAAACGATTATCAAGAAATATCAAAGTGAAGGCCGACCAAGTGAGATCACGATCAAGGCACCGACGCCTGGCACACTCATGCACCCAATGGCCATACGATCACTGATTCACCACGCGAATGATACGGACACAGGCTGTGCAATAATGATATATTCACAAACACCCATCGAGATCTGGGAAAAAGCATTCAACAACGCTGATTACCTCCACCAAAGATATCCAAGTGAAGGCCGGCCAAGAGAGATTGCTATCAAGTGCCGACCCCTTCACCACCTACAGTGATTCAGACAAAGCCAGTTATCAACGATAAGAATCAACAGACAAGAGAATGGGTAGAGATAGATTTCTCAGTAACTGCACAGATACCGGAGATGGACTTCGCCGAGTACAAGACAAAGAAACGGGTAGAGATGGATTTCTCAATAACCGCACAGATACCGGAGATGGACTTCTCTGAGTACAAGACAAAGAAACGGGTGGAGATGGACTTCTCCATGACCACGCAGGAACCAGTCGAACGGGTGAAGGCTACGGACGTAGTACTCATGGCCGTACTGATGATGATGTTACAGATGGCCACAATCCTTTGCCCGACGCTGACAAGCCGTCGAAGTCTCCCTGCATGTACAGGTGTGAGATCACATCCTTCTGACGAGGAGGTTGCACCACCGGTGTCTAGAGAAACCGTCATTTACAATCAAAATCTCCACCGTGAAATGATACAGCCTGCCAAGCAGCGGCCATGACCATGACCAAGAAGTCAATACTACTATTGAACACAGATCATGCCTACTACCACTACAAGCCACAACTTGTACCACTCCAGGCCTCTGTGGAAGCGATGATATGATTATTACTTGCATCTAAATTGATCAAAGCTGGCAAGCTACAAGCACATAAACTTCTGTATGACTTATACTCCTATTGACAAGCTAACTATATAGACAACGCATCTCCCAATCATGAAGTTGATCTCTACATGACACTGCCGGAAGGCACTGATGCATCTGCAATCTTCGCCAGACTCAATAAAGCAATCAACAGCCTAAATCAACCAAGCTACGAAGATCTACAATGAAGGCAACCGAATGGAGGCCATATGAGTCCTATGTGGTTTTACAAAAAAATATGACTACCGAAGCAGTTCCGAACGAGGTACCGAACGACTGCGATATGGCTACCGAATTGGTCCCGAAGGAGATCGAAAATGACCACCAAGCATAATCACTGAGATCTCACAGCGACGGATATCCTGCCGAAAGACTTCACATGGAGATCGAACGAGAGGATTACCGGGAGCCCAACCGGACAAAGCCACTGCTGGAGATGTTTACTGAACGGCATACCGAACGGAATGCTGAATCACCTTACCGGAGGCCTACCAAATGACTACCGAGAAGCCAACGGATATTCTACCGAAGCTGCCTACCGAGATGGCCGCAGCGATGTCGACTAAGAACCCACCGAAGCCGAAGGAAGATAGTCCGCAAGATGAAGCAAAAGCTGAACCGAATTACGTGTCAAATCACCGAGAGATTACGATTACGATCCAGAATCACAATTACACTACTACAGCGCCACGATGGCAATTGACAATCGAAATATACATAAGCCGTCAGCGGATCAACGACCTTTCAAAAAGGGGGAGATAGCCGTGTCTATACAATAAAGTCCTACTGACAAGTTGAAAGCCCACCGGCAGGCAGTCTACCGAGACACGCACCGAGAAATCGAAGAAGAAGTCTAACGCAAAGTTGACCGGCAAAGTCTACCAAGTCGACCAAGATTCACTGAAACACCGGGGCTACTGGAATCAGCCTCCGACAGAAGTCTTTCATCGGAGGGAGAATAATTAGAGAGATAAGCATCAGGAAAAGATCACAGGAAAAGATCACAGAAGATCACGGGAAAAGATCACAGAAAAAGATCACAGGAAAAGATCATGGGAGAAGGGAGAAGTCAACCAAGATATTCACCGAGATGCCCACAGAGTTGCCCACCGAGAAGCAGCCTACCGAGATGTCTAATACCACACGAAGATTACCAATATTGTATGAAGCATGCGGAAGCACTGTACGAAGGCTCGGAAGAGCACAAGCGCACTTAAATACATGGTGAGTATAACCACCTTCTGAGGTTCTGACATGATAGATATGCCGTGTACGATTGACGATCACCAACGGCTACGAAATATGCTGGTAGCCGAAGCTCCCACCGATGATAAGTTAAGAGCGGAAGCTCCCATCGATACCGAGTCACGAGCAGAAGCTCTACCATCATGGAAGGTTGATTTAAGGTTGGATTTAAGGTTGTTTCACTTTGCTTTTGGATAGACGAATTTCTTTGTTTTATGGATGGCCATCCTCAGGCTACGGTAGTACTCTTTCCCTGCTCACTTTCGCAGGGTTTTAAGGAGGCTACTATGGGAATCACTTTGTTTCATCTTTTTCATTTGTTTCTTGCT
>Ga0307515_10002181_pt1 | contig 42989 bp, 56 predicted proteins | sample 17_EM_MG_FD_194513 | JGI IMG/M metagenome (GOLD analysis project Ga0307515, IMG submission 194513) | Populus trichocarpa ectomycorrhiza microbial communities from riparian zone in the Pacific Northwest, United States - 17_EM | ecosystem: Host-associated > Plants > Roots > Unclassified | place... | reverse complement strand
TCGAGTCTTCGGGACAACCCTTGAGAGGAGACAGAGGGACTACGCCATCATTTACGATGACTCGAATCTGTTCAGTCGAGGTGAGGGAGGGGTCGGCGCAAGACAGCACTGTTCGGGGGGGGGGGGAGCGGGAATGATCGTAAATGGCTATTCGTTGGTACGCGGCTCATATGAAACTCACGTTGGAATTGGATATTGGTCGCGAAGGGTGCAAGGTGCGAGGAGCGGAAAGACCTCTTATTGGGAATATGGTCATAGGGCAAATGGCCTGCCGTGGCGAGTGAGGTCAAGTTAAGGGCCGTCAAGACTGGATAGTCTGGTCAGCTCAGGCAAAAATGCAGATACCGACAGGACGAACTTTCTAATACGACGACTTCGTGGGTGGCATCGACGTACAAACTCCTACCGTCGAGTGGGAAAGTGACAGGATTGTCATCCAACGTACCATTGGTGCTGGTATTGTGCTATGATCCGGGCGCATGATGAGGGAAAAGGATTTTGATAAGGATTTTCGAACTGACCACTGGGATCGGTGTCTGAGTCAACCTCGCCACGAGCTCCTGAACGTATCCGATCCCGAGGATCTTTCCGAATGGAGACCCGAAAGCGGAGTTGTACCAGAAGTGGAGATCGAGGCTGCACGGAAAGTTTCAGCGGGGTGTTGAACAACGGATCTGTTCGTGGTCCTTACGAGTACTCAAATCCTTCCCACTCCTCGACGGTGAAGAGTTCGCAGAACTTGGAGTACCCGAGAGCAACAGTCTAATGGCATCGCTGGTTGGTGAGCAGTCCTCGTGAGCTTGAACGGAAAGACTCATACCTCATACGGACACATCATCTGCATGGCATAGACATCCTCCGCGCTTAATTTGATGCCGTCTAATTGAGCATTGAGGCGCTCCCGCGCAGCCTTGAGGTATCTACACACGGATGAATCGCATCGCACACAACAGAGAAGAGGAGACCTAGACCCACATCTCTACCCAACGATGAACATACCAGGTGGCACGTTCGGACTCGTCGCCATGGTCTCCGTTGGGGCAACTGAAGAGGGAGAGTAAGACATCGGTACGCTGGATGATTGGATACGACGTACGTTCCGGATGGTGCCAACGTATTATTGAACTAGCGGGGACACATTAGCAGAGATAACAAAAAGGGACAACAAACTCACCCCGTCATGTTCAATGGTAATGCTCTGCTTATACTGTCCTTCGAAGGGGTATCCAAAGAAGCCGATAGCAAAGTGCATGGCAGAGGACCACATGCGGTTTCTGTGCGTCCATTTGTTGGAATAATGCTCACGAATTTGGGAAACAGCCAACGTACTGTGACTCCGTCCTGAATACAGGGAGGGTATTTGTTTCGGTAAAATTCTAAGTTCTAGGTAAGTGCGAGTATGGCCGAGTATAGCCCAAGCCCACCTTCAGGAGGAAACCGTATTTCATGCGCATTGAGACACCAAGGTCGACTGATTTCGCCTCAGATACGATTAGCTGCCCAGATTGTGTTGTACTCACAGAGCTGGTGTCTGCCGAATGGCGTTAGGATCTCTTCGCCGAGCTTGTATGTCCTTGGGTTGTGATGCACGTGAGGGTGTGTAAGGGTTGGAGAGCGGGGGGAACTAACCAATCGTTGAGGAACGACAAGCTGCCATGTGCGCCCCACTTGGTTCCATGATTGTGTACCTTCGTAGCAAACTTAGCAGGACCGCCGTAACTGTCTAGTAAATGGGTTAGCTTCTAGTGCACATTGTTCTTGACGAAGGGATTTACCTGATCCAGTGGGGTATCTTGCTCCATGTCTATGGACGAAGTGCAAGCCGGTGACTCGGCAGGTTTCTGGGGTTTCAGGACCAGAATCCACACCGAAGGTACCCTTGGGGTTTGAGAACCACGGGCTCAAGTTACCCCAGCTCCTAAACAGATCAAAGGGTTCCCCGGACTTGGTCTTTGCACCAGCGAACTTTGGGGGAACCAAAAGATTTGGGGCGCCAGAATGTTGGGGATAGCTGGGGGCGGTGAGGAAAACGGCGGGTTCTGCTCCAGTGGGGGTCGGGCCGGCGTAACCGACATCGGTGGGGAAGAGTTTGTTATTGGCACCCGTGGGCTTGGTGGGAGGGTAGTGATGAGCTTCCGTCGATCCTACGTATGGAGGCACAAAATCGTTGTCTATGTCGGTATTGGCAGAAACCCTAGAGGAAGTCGAGGACGAGTTGGAGAGAGAAACGGAGCTGGAAGTCACGCTTCCGACAAAGAACTGGACGAGGACACCGGCGAGGAAAGCGACAAAGAGGTGAATCCAGGAGAACCGCCGTTCCTGGGGGGAATAATCAAGCTCTTTAGAGGAGAGTAGGGGTTCATCCTCGTAGCCATCTGCATTGTGGTCGTCCCGGGTGTTGGGCTTCGCCTCGACGTCCTTTGGCAAAGGATATCCGGGGTCCATACCGTTGGGTCTGAGAGCAAGGTGTTGCCCGTTCGATCACGTGGGTCAGCTCCCTCTTCTCCGGTCTGCCATCATGGCCTTACCGAACCTCGCAGCCCGGCTTGTTAGTGAGTGTGCACGAAACATTGCATCTAGTACTGTATGCTCACTTTGCGTATAGTACCTGTTGGCATTGCCGCTGCTTTGGTCCAAGCGAGTATCTATGACGTGCCAGGAGGTTACCGTGCAGTCATGTTCGACAGGTTCTCAGGCGTAAAGGACAAGGTAAACACTTGAGGTGTGTCTAACAAAACCAACTCACTCAGACTTACGCGTGCAGGCTACACCGGAGGGCACGCATTTCTTGGTCCCATGGCTTCAACGTGCCATCCTATACGACTGCCGAATTAAGCCTCGCGTGCGTAAATCTTCAGCATGAGTTGGAAGTCGCGGCTGTACTCATTGACTTGCCCCACAGAACATATCTACAACTACGGGCTCGAAAGATTTACAAATGGTCTCTATTACTCTCCGAGTGCTTTCGCGACCGGACGTGGAACATCTATCGAGGATTTATCAGAGCCTCGGTATGGACTACGACGAGAGGGTTCTGCCTTCCATCGGCAATGAGGTGTTGAAGAGTATCGTCGCTCAGTTTGACGCTGCCGAGTTGATTACGCAGCGTGAGGTGGTATGTTCGGCAAGGAATCGGGAGTTCCTCACTGGTGCTGATTTCGGTTTCGTCAGGTCTCGTCAAGAATTCGTGAAGATCTCTTGCAGCGCGCTGGAGAGTTCAATCTCAAACTTGAAGATGTTTCAATTACCCACCTGAGCTTTGGAAAGGTAAAATCCACCTATACTCTGTGCACTATGATGTTGACGGGTTCCACAGGAATTCACCCAGGCTGTTGAAGCCAAACAGATTGCTCAGCAAGGTATGTATGCTGTAACTGAAGTGGGAATTTGGCCCTGACAAGTAGTAGACGCTGAGCGCGCCAAATTTATTGTCGAAAAGGCCGAGCAGGAACGACAGGCGGCGGTTATCCGAGCGGAGGGTGAGGCAGAGGCTGCCACCACGATTTCAAAAGCACTTGACCGTGCAGGGGAGGCGTTTGTTGCACTCCGGAAGATTGAGGCGAGCAAGGCGATTGTGCAGTCGCTGGTGAACAACCCGAACGTGACCTACATCCCGAGCAGTGGTGGGAATGTTTTGTTGAATATCCCGGCCGACGGACGCCGCCCGTAGGAGATGTAGGAGACGTAGCCACAGTTTACAAACAGAGACAAACAACTCTACTCCCACGCTGTCCCACTGTCCGCCGACTCTTCCTCTTGGTTTTCAAAAAGCACGACAAAAATTGAGTCTGCGAGCCGGTGAGGGTGTCCGATATCTCTCCTCTGTCTCGTCTTGTTCCTTTCTTCTCTCTCTGTCTCTCCGTCTCTTTCTCTCTTTCTCTCTCTCCACTCCTCGGACTCTTTGTATCACACCCGCTCCCGCCTGAAATCCATTCCGGTAACCTTTATTATCTCAAGGTGCGATCACCCTCCACTACCCAGCGTCGAGCCCTCCGTTCACCTCCGGCACCTTGCGCCCCCCAGCCTTTCCTTAGCTCCCAATCATGAATCTCAGCCAAATCTCCGCCGCGGAGGCTCCGGTCTGTTCCACCATTTCACATTTCATCCCTTCACTCTGCTAACTCCGTCCACCGACAGCGACGCGCCCATCTCTATGTCGGAAACCTTTCCCCTAGGGTCACCGAGTACATGCTCACGGAGATCTTCGCTGTCGCTGGTCCAGTTCAACATGTAAAAATCATCCCCGACCGTAACTACCAGCACGGTGGTCTCAACTACGGTTTCGTTGAGTACATGGACATGCGTGCTGCCGAGACTGCCCTTCAGACCCTCAACGGCCGCAAAATCTTTGATACAGAAATACGCGTCAACTGGGCATATCAAGGCAGTCAGAACAAGGAGGACACCACCGCACATTACCACGTCTTCGTTGGTGATCTCAGTCCTGAGGTCAACGATGAGGTCCTCGCCAAAGCATTCAGCGCCTTTGGCACCCTCTCCGATGCCCGTGTCATGTGGGACATGAACTCTGGAAAATCTCGTGGTTACGGTTTTCTCGCCTTCCGCGATAAGACCGACGCCGAACAGGCAATCGCTACCATGAATGGCGAATGGCTGGGCTCCCGTGCCATTCGAGTCAACTGGGCAAATCAGAAGACCCAAGGTGCCCCCGCCATAGGATCCGCTCCCAGCCGCTCCCCCGCTAGCGTCGGCGTTCCTTCCCCGATAAATTTCTCAAGTGGCCCCCTTTCCTATGAGTCCGTGGTCCAGCAGACACCCGCTTACAACACCACTGTCTACGTCGGAAACCTCACCCCGTACACCACCCAGGCAGATCTCATCCCGCTCTTCCAATCGTGTGGTTATCTGTCCGAAATAAGGATGCAGGCAGACCGCGGCTTCGCTTTCGTCAAGCTTGACACTCATGAGCACGCTGCTATGGCTATCGTCCAGCTCCAAGGACAGATGGTCCATGGTCGGCCAATCAAGTGTAGTTGGGGTAAGGATCGTGCCGAAGGCTCCGGTCCTGTCGTCGTTGGCACTCCGGTTAGCCCGGCCCCTGCCACTGGTACCCCCTACGGAAACATGGTGAGTCATCGTGGGTCATCCTGGCCACTCATCTGATCGTACGACTTAGCCGATGTATGGCATGCCGCAGCCAAACACCTACGGCCAGTACGGTTTCGGTGGATATGCCGGATTCCAGGGCGCTGGTGGGGCTGGTACCACTGGCACTACCCCCGGTATGCCTCAAGCAAATACTGGTGCCGGAGGTTTGGGTAATGGGTCCCAGCCCGGAACGACCGATCCTACAGCCACCGGCCAGCCCACTCAGGGACAGTGGCCTGCTGACGCTAACTCTTACTACTCTAATTATTGGGGAGGTGTGTAGACAAGTTTTTTCTCCTTCACATTCTGAATCAGTTGCCCGTAGGTTACTACGCCCAACCAGGCCAACAAGGGGGCCCTGATGTCCAGATGAACCAAAGCTAAATATGTGTACTGTAATGAATGCGTTTCTAGTATCCGTCACTTGTTACACTCTCACCTTTCGCTGTCTCCTTCATGTCTTCCTCTATTGTTCCAGATTGTCGTTCCGTTTCTCCATAAAGTGTTTATACAGTCAACTCACTGGGTCAAGAGTCTTCCTCAATTTGTCTTCCATTTCTCGTCTCCCGTCCTCTCGTGCTCCGCTGTATACGAGACGCGCTCGTGTGTCTATTTATATGTTCTCCCTGCCTCTTTTTCCTTTCCATCTTCTCTCAAGTGTTCAGAGCAATTTTTCTTTCTTCCTCTCGTGGTCTTCCTTCCTTCTTTCTCCCCTCTCTCGATTCCTCTGTGTTCTTTTTCTCCCTATTTCCTTCCTGTCGAGCACACAATTGTATCATTGAGCGGCTTTTCTCCCAGCTAACACTTTTCCCCCTCTCCATTTCCATTCTGTCACGTTCCTGATCTTTCCCGTCTCGATACGTACACATGTCGACCCCGGAACAGAATTGTATTATTTGTTCATATTCACAGCAGAACGGAACGAAGAGAACGTGGGTAGACATCAAGGTTGGGTTATAAGATGAATTCGAACCAAGGGATAAGTTAGAGCAGGCACTTCTCATCTACAACGAGAATTGCTGAACGTGACGTGGAGGAGGATTGGGAACTGGCAAATGGGTCAAGAATGCAGTCAATCACCATCTACTATCAACCATTCGGTGTCAAGCTGAGCGAGTTCTCCCCCGACGACGTCGTGCCATCCGTCGTCTTCGCTGTCGACGCCGTCCCGTTCAGCTGGTCGTTTCCCGACAGGGGTGTTAGCTTTCCGTTAGTTTGGTCGGATGTACCGCTGCCGCTAGCACCGGTCGGACTTGCGGATTCTGTGGCGACTTGTTCCCGTTTTGAACGCATGCCCTGATAAAACTCGTTGACTTCGTTCATCTTGTTCACTTCCTCTTGTTTGGCATCGAGCCAGCGCTGGAGCAGCTTGGCGTTGTCCTTGACGAGTATCGAGTTACGTTCTTCGATCTGGCCGAGTTCGAGCTGTAGGGTGTTGATCTCATCGTGGAGGATCTGAGCCGTACGGTCCTTCTCTGCCATAAGTTCGTTGTGCTGCTCGACCTTTCGTGCGAGTATTGAGGCCTCTTCTTGGAGTCTGCGCATGTGCTCGGCTTCGATGCGAGAGAACTCTTCCTTCTCGCGTAGTGTCTCGGTCATGGAGAGTAGCCGCTGGGTGTTCTGATTCTGTGTTTTGTACACGCTCGCGAGTTCATCGCGGAGGGAGGAGATTTGAGACTCGAGCGAGACAATATACGCTGCACGAACGGGGTTTCTGTAGAAACGATGGGTTAGATCTGCGACCCAGGATGGATTCCGTTGATGAGCTTACTCATCCCCAGTTCCCGGAACGTAGACGGTAGAGCTGCTTGGATTCTGGCGGACGCTACCCATGGCGCGCAGTAAGGAGGCATTGCGTTCTTTAAGCAACTTTGTCTGTTGAACTAGCCGTCTGTCTTTGCAGGGCGAGAAGAATCTAAGTCAATGAGCCTGTTGCCAGAAGCGGAGCTGGAACCCATATTTTTCACCGTACATTGTTCAATGACAGAGGCATATGAAGACTCTCTGGCGTTGCGCTCGAGCAACCGAAGTCGCAACTGCTCCTGCCACGACGGATCGGCCATGACAGTCGTACGAGGACCGTCAAGATGGAGGAGATGATATCCCGAACAAGTTGTGACAGACCGGTAGCGTGACCGGAAGTGACGGGACCGGTAACCGTGACTGAAGAACGGGTCCAACTCTCTCCCAGCTGACTCTTCCCCCGACTGACATTCCTCCCGTCCTTTTATCCTCCTCCTGCTCTCCTACTCAGCTATGGGCCGCGTTCTTCTCAAGGTTAGATACCTTTGTCCCCCTCCAAATCCATCCGACCACCTCTGCTGACCTGCTATCCGTATCGTATCAGGTTATTATTTTGGGCGACAGTGGGTCAGTTCACTCCCCTTTGCCTCCTCGTAGTCCTAAAGAGACTGATGCCTCGGAACAAGTGTCGGAAAGACCTCGCTCATGAACCAGTACGTGAACAAGAGGTTCAGCAACCAGTACAAGGCGACTATCGGGGCCGACTTGTTCGTCCTTACACTCCTCCGCATCTCGTGCCGGGGCCACTCATTTCAAATCACTCTCCAGCTTGACAAAAGAAGTCATGGTCGATGACCGGTTGGTCACAATGCAGGTGCGGATCTTGTCTTCGTCCACTGGGCGAGATTTCCTAAAATGTACGGGTCTAATATGTTTCCGGTTATTGACAGCTGTGGGATACCGCCGGCCAAGAACGATTCCAGTCTCTCGGTGTCGCGTTCTACCGCGGCGCAGACTGCTGCGTCCTCGTTTACGACGTCAACAGCTCCAAGTCTTTCGAGACCTTGGACAGTTGGAGGGACGAGTTCCTCATCCAGGCTAGTCCCCGAGATCCCGAGAACTTCCCCTTCGTCGTGTTGGGCAACAAGATCGATATGGAGGAGAATAAGAGACAGGTCACCCAGAAACGCGCAATGACCTGGTGCCAGTCCAAGGGTAATATTCCCTACTTTGAGACGTCCGCAAAGGAGGCCATCAACGTAGAGCAAGCGTTCCAGACCGTCGCTAAGAACGCCTTACATCAGGATCAAGAAGAGCAGTTGTACGTTGGGTCGAGGAGCTCCTATGCTTCTTCAGCTGACGATGCATCCTTCCATAGATACGTGGACTACCCTGACCCCATCCGGATCGACGCAGAGAACTCCCAGAACTATGGCTGCAACTGTTGACTTGGAATTTCACCCCAGATACGCATCCACATCTTTCATCATTTGTTCTCGCTTGGGTTCTTTCCACGCACACACACTCGATGTTTCCTCTTTTCCCTTCACCGAGTTTTCTTGCATGTTACCCGAGGTCCTGCAATATTCTGTCTTATGTCCTAGTAACGTAGTCACTTTGTCTTGCTAGAGACCCGTTTTGTACACTAATCTCCTCAGTAACCTGACTTTTTATTACTTGGGCTAGATCATGGAGATATGATCACAAGCCATGAGATGAAATAGCTCGTGGAATATGGGCTCTGATAGAGCCGACGTAATGTTCATGTGCTACAGACCTTAAGCCTGAGATGCGTACTTACTCCAACCTCGGATTCGTTTGCCGTACTTCCAGAACAGCCAGGGTCTACAGGAAATCATGCGTGTCGTGCCACGATTAGTGTGGTCATCCTGGAGGGTCATACGAGAAAAAGGCTCACGCTGGACATCCGATGACTACCGCCACTGAGAACAATACGGTGTTCCCTTTGCCGTAACCCAAGGATTTATACAGAGCGGGGGCGAAGAGAGGGAAACCAAACCCCGCAAGCGATCTGAGTGTGCCCACGGCTGCCAGACCTGACGCAGAATGGATCCCGTAGCTGTCGATCACGTAGGATTGGGTCACGACAGAACATATCAATATTCCCGCGCCTACCATTACCAGTCCCTGCGATGTGGTTTCAGAAAGTTTGAACGACTGAGAGGGAAGAACGTCATGGCATACGATGTCAGGGCAGATCCAGTGGGTTTTGGCTTCTGCAGTCCAGCCTGTGATGAGGATACCAGTGGGGAGTAGGATCGTGCCGGGTACCAACGCCGCTGCGATCTCAGGAAATGAGCCCGGTAAAATATGAAAGAGCGGTTGGTGGATCTATATCGCCTTACGTAGTCTGAACTCGGGTTTCCCGACGCCCCCAGCCCTGTCTTTGAGGGCAGCGTACGTCCTGTCCATTATCTTTGCAAGCATAGCAGTACCTCCGTACGTCCCAATCCCGAGTGGGATGTAATGTAGGCCTGCGATACCAACGGGAAGCCCATAGACGTCTTGGAAAATTGAGGGGATTGCGGTCAGGAACACTGTTCGGAAGTTTGTTGGCTGCTGGATGGTGATTGACGTCTCGCGGAACTCACAATACATAGAACCGTAGGTGAAAGCGAGATATAACCCAAAGAGTTGGATGGTCGGCTCGGTGGCGAAGAATATAAATGGCCGTATCAGTCGCACTTGAAGAAGGTTTTTCCAGCTGAAAGTCTCTCTCGTCAGTCGTACGCTGCGTGTGATGTGAAGGTACCCTACCTGTTGGTTTCTAAATCATAGGGGGTCTTAAAAACTGGAGTCGCCTCTGTCTTTCCTGTGCACCGGTGTTCCTTTCGCAATCTTGCAGCCTTACGCTCGAGCAGGACGGGTGGAAATGCTACAACGGATTAGCACAAAAAGTCGATCGGCTTGCATTATCCGACAAACTTTCGTCGAGGAGAAAAATCCCAGCTGCTTGGATCGCTGCACCGAGGATGGTTGACCCCCAAAATATCCACCTCCAATCCGATTCTTGCGCTATCCAGGCTCCTGCAAGGGGACCTACGACAGGACCCAGAACCGGGGCGAGGAGGTACAAGGATAACGCTTTGCCGCGGTCTTCTGGCCTCCAAACATCGGAGATCAGACCTCCGCCAATCTATGAATCTGAGTCACTCATCGTCGATAAGGAATTGGGAGGTGGGATCCTTACGGCCAGAGGTGCGCCTCCTCCTAGACCCGCCATGAACCGTAGTACCGTGAGTTGCGCCTTATTCTGAGCAAAGCCGCATCCTAAGTTAAAGGCTGAGCGGGGGTGAGTTCTTGTTCCCGGCAATATATTTTCCCTTTCTACCTACCGAGGTATATGACGTTCGTGATCTGTAACAGACGTGCCCTCCCGTAGATTTCTGATAGGGGGGCGAACAAGAGCGGCCCAAACGCTGGATATCTCGGAACTAGTTAACGAAAAAGCCGTGAGTGGGATGAAAATGGTTGTGACGTGCCGTATGCGAGGACAAATATGGAGACCGTCAGAACGGTCTCGACGGGGCTTGTTATATGAAATTCGGCTGCGATATTGGGCGTGGCTGGGGCAATCATGGCAGATGAGACGGGGCTCAGGAAAGTGTAGGCAGATGCCAGCACAGTCACGATCCATTTTTTGCGGAACGACCAGCTGTGGGAGGAGATTTCAGTCTCAAATCGTAATCCGTGGGGAGGCTCGACTTTTTTGGGTCACTGGGATCGTCAGGGCCGTCCCAGTCAACGGTAAAATGGTTCGCTTCGTTTTCTCCGGTAGTACCAGCCTCGATCATTGTCTTGGCAACCTTTAAACCGGAGGGTATGACGTTCATCCCCCGTGACCTTATCTTTTCTTTTGCTTCCACCTTTTAATTTCCGGCGCTGGACAGCTTTGCTTTCTTCTTGAAAAATGCTTCTGCACGTCTCTCTGCTCATCCCCACGCACGCTGATCGACAACAACCTGAGGATCATCCCCGCCATCATGCTCAGAAACAATTGTGAGCAAGCGGTGACCGGTGATACGACTCTTTATTGCACAAGGGGACTTACACCATTCCCTTGTGTCCAACTGCGCTAACACCTCCGACGAACGCGGCGCTTCAGGTCAACCATTCTAGGCCTCTTACCAATTTTTGCTCCGATGTCTTGACCTGGTACATCGCCACCAATTGGACGATTCTCAATGGTGTGAGGGTCAATGGAGATAGTGAGCCTTATCTGGACCAGACAGGAAGTGCTGTGCTGCGCACATTGTTCAAAAGCGAAACTATCGCCCGCCTCAAATCTCCTTCATCCCCTGACATCAACTCGATTTTACCCCCGCCACCACCCTCTATCTACACCTCGCAAAAATATCACAGAGATGGTCGCCATCCTCCCACCACTTCGCAGCACATTCCATACTCTATGCAGTGTCCCTCCCCCGAACGTATTCTCTGGCACTAAGACCACCGCTACAGTCCCACAACTTGCACCACACAACCCACACTCCAATCACCCTATCAACACGACAGACGGCTGCTATAATGTAAGTTCGCTCATTCATTCGCTGGCCTCCCCGTGGTTTGTTCCTCATTATCAACCCCTGTTAGAACCCATTGGTCATTCCAGGTTACTCGCCATCCAATCGGTACCAGCCGTATCCACAACCCCAGTGTCTCCCTCCGGGGCAGTTTCTCGTCTTCGGTTATCGAGAAAGTACAAAACGACACGGTCCCCAATCTCAACTTGCAGATCTTCGTCTCGGTGCTAGCGTACCCCACCCGCCCGCCCCCGTCTACACACTGCACCCGCAAGATAAGGACGTCATAAAACCCGCTCACTTGATTTCCCCATCAGCGGAGGACTGCGACGTAGAGATGAACGGGGAAACCTACGTCCCGGAAGCAGATCTCGTAGACGTTGAAATGGAGGACGATTTTCTTCCTCCGATTCCGACCATCATTGTGAGCATTTTCCTAACGTGGTCATAGGACAGCCCGAACTCACGTGTTTCTTATCCTAGGTCACACCTCCTGACGACAGTGGCTAGTACTTGTTCGTCTTTGATTAGGTACGTATATCCTCCTCCAAAACAAACACCCTGTGGTTACCCTCGTCATATTCGGTCTATTCAGAACAAGGCTACGAACTGGGGTCCACTGACATCCTCTGGTGCTCGAGGTACGCGAATTGTGGGTTTTAATGTTCGGGACTAAAATGAGACGCAATCTTCAGAGGCAAACGACTGCCGATGACCACCAAACACCTGGTAATTTCAAGCTCCTCCCCGTGGTGTGCCGCATCGGATTTCGTTCGTATGTAATAGCACGAGGTTGCTGAGCGGACATACCCCGTAAGCCTTCTTTCATTCAACCTCTGGGATTTCCTTCTCACGCCTCACGCTAAGGTTTCCTCTCCTCGGCATCCTGACACCGCCGATGATGGCCACACGTTCCTCGTAATCCACTGATACTCTGCTGACCATGGCTTCGGTACCTGTGACACGTCCTCAGTTCCCATTCTGTGATTCTGTTGTTCGGGCTGTGAATGTATATGGCTTCCATACAGAATACCTAAATATACTACACATTCGGGGACGTCCTTTCTCCTTCCCATGGCCTCACCTGAGTCTATCACCGGTTGAGCCAATTGAGGGAGACGGTCACCTGACCGATCGGCAGGGGCACTGCATTGTGCAAGCGCGCGTTTGTCGACCTGAATACAAATCCCTCTCAACTCTATCCTGTCCGACGCTACGCAATCCAGCGGCTGAGTATGTCGACCAGGCGTTACACGCAAATCGAGATCCTCGCGGAGAACGATTACGCCTATGAGGCTGTCCTCGACTCCCCCGATGGGAACGTCTGGCTTTGGCTTTCGTTCTCCGACTCGTAGAGGGCCATGAACCAACGTCCAGTCCCTTTGTCCTTTTTGGGGCGCTCCTCAAGCACCACGGTCAATGCACAAGCGTTGGTAGCAACCAAAGACCGTGGTGGTCCTTATTGGGGTTATGGGGCCAGCCACACAAACCAGCGGTTACGCATCCGGTGATCTGACCGCCATGGGCACGTCCCTGTCCTTGACTCTTCTCATTTGTCCTGTGCAGTCGCCTTGCTATAAAGTCCCTTGGGATCTCATCGTTCCCTCACCCTTTATCTTTCTTCCACCACCACCTCGGCACTTCGACAGCTTGTTTCTCCTCCCCCTGCATTGTCCTGTTTAGCAATGCCATCGTTCTGTGCAAACACCACCTTTTCCGCCTCTCGCTCCTCGCAACGCGTCGGGGATGCCCACAACTCTCGCCGACACAACCCAATCGGCCCCTCAAGGACGCGATTGGTAAATCGCCACAACCCCTACGCGACTACCGGGTCCCAGCAGGATACCGATGGATCGACGCTGAAGGGACAACGGCGCAACCGGGGTGAAGAACGTCCGAGACCTTCAACCAAGCATGTGAGTATCCACCTGCATCGACGCCTTCAGGAGTTTCTGACATCGAGCTGGTAGCATTCCGCGGTGGCTACCCCGAGTGACACCTGGGAAGCTCCTTCCCGGGACGCGTCCTCCCTCCGGCTCCCCGAGTCCACTCCCGAGACGCGACCCGACTACGCGCCGGTTGTGAGTATCCGAGTTCTGAATGCCTCCCGCCCGAGTCATGCTTATGAACCCCCACAGTGCGCGTCCACTACCACCGTCCCCCCTCCCCAAACTACCTCCAGTACCGTGGCACGGGATACACCACTGGATGAGGTACGTTCGGTTCGAACTGAGTCACCCACCCTTTGCTCATGTTTCCCCCACAGTTCGGCTTGTACTCATTCCTTGAGCACGATGATAACTACGGGTCAAACTTCGTGAGTCCTAACATTGTTCCCCAGTCCCTTCGCATGCTCATCATGTCCTTGACAGTTTGACTCGTTCAATCTGGGCTACTCCGCATCATATGCGGAGCAGACCACCACACCTGCGCAAGGAGTGGAGGAGGAGGAGGTTCCCCGAACCATCCCCCGACCACCCACACCTCACCCCGAACCTGTGCGGCGCTCTGCGGGGAAAATAAACCTCTCGAACTTGCACCACAGGCTGATGCGTTCGAAGGGGTACGTCCCTGATGTCTCACTCGATCAGATGGTCGGTGATGTACGCAAGCAGATCCTCCGTCAGGCGGATCGGCTGATGTTCGAGTACCAGGCCCAATCCCGCGAACAGCGGAAGTGGCGCGGGTACCGCGAACCCGAGGACGACGGCCTCCTCAGGAGGCCGAAGAAGGTCCGCTTCAACCCCTGCTCGACGGAGGGCAGGAACAGGAAGAAGCGGTCGGTCAACTATGGGGTGGACGAACTCGCCCACCACGTTAACGTTAGTCTTATTCTGTCGACTCCGTCACCCGATGGTCTGATCTTTTTCTTTCAGCGCATTCGACTCACTGCGTAGAGTTGATCAGTTTTTGCGGTCGCACCTGGTCCATTATTCTTATTCTTTATTTATCTTCTCCTTACGCTGAGGCAAATGCACACCACCGGGGTAGGGCCCTCCGGTTCTCATTCGGTTGAGATTCCCGGATGCCCTACCCTTCAATCCGACCGGCCATCCCTCCAATCACCCCCACCCCCCGCATCCCAGGGCCCGTTTATGCCCTCCAGGCCTACCCCCCCTCCCTTCACATCGTAAAAAGCCGCATTTGTGCCTCAGCTGCTACAAGTAGATCTTATAGCCACAAGTCCCATTACGAACGCTGGGGTCATCCAGATATAATTTCTTCGTTTTTTTTTCCGTGGATAATTTGTACTGTACTGATTACGTCCCCCACACTTCAAGTGATACACTGTTTTTCTGTAGAGCGATTGGACGACTGTTCGTTAGACCGCACTGTGTACACGAGCCCAGATGAATATCCAGAATCTTCTAAGGGGACTGTAAGAACCTCGACCGTTGCATCGAGCCATGGATAATATCGTCTCCGAACCGCGCACCTTGAATAGCAATGTAACAGCCGCTTCGCTCGAAAACCAGCCAACTTCTCAAATACCGGGGCGTGGAGGGCTGGGATTCAACTTACTTCAACCCCACCAAGTGCTGAAACCGCTCCGATGCCTGTCGGATGTCTCGGTTTCACCGGCGCGCGCGACGTGGAAAGCCTCGAATATATCTCAGGTAACGGAGTCCTACTGTGACGGATATACATATCTCTAGCCTTGCGAATAGTCACCCAGTGGTATAGGGAAAATACTACATTCAGCGCAGAGTACATCGCGAATCAACCCTATTACGCAGTTCCTCCGGAGGAACCTTGAGTGGGTGCTGAAGCAGACGGGTCTGATTTGAATAGTTCGTCCAATGTCATATCCGAACTCGATGGGAGGAGGAACGACTGATCAATGCTTCCCAGGCCAATGGAGGTGAGGTCGAAGGGGCTTTCTCCAGCCCCAGAAGCATGCGGATGACCTGAATTCTGACTAGTTGCGGCCCCGATGGACTGGAACAAGTCTCTCCCCGTATTTTCCACAGCTGAGAAGTCAGGAAATATTTCCTCGACTTTCACTCTGCCCTCTGTTGGGGAAAACAGATTTTCGACGCCGCCGCTCGACGGTTCGGGACCAAAGATGCCGGTCATGTCTTCCATGTCTTCCATGTCTATATCAAGGTCGAGCTCGATCGGTTTGTCGACGGAGCCACCCAGCGAGGGCTCCATATTGAGATTCATTGACTGCGGCTCGACGACAGAATCCGAGTCCAAGGTGAGGTCAATATCCACGGGGCGAGACGCAGCCGCTGCCTCGGACGAGGCGATTGCCGCCATGAGGTCAGGTGGTATTTCACCCGTTGCAGTACCCGGGCGAGCTGTTCTTGGCGCAAGGGTGACTGGTGATGTTATGCCGCTTGCGGACAGTGAGATCAGGTCGTCTGGGCCCATGCCCATACGCAACGAAGATAGGTCAAGCTTGTGAGGGAATGTAGGTCTCTGAAGCGAGGAAAGAGCGACAGCAGATTGTCGGCGGCCAGCCAAGGGAGATTGATCCGGGATCATTGAAAGTGGCTGCAGTGGGGATGTGGGCATGGTTGCTGTCCCGACCACCGGGGAAGTTGGTTTGGATGGAGGTTGGGAGGCGAGGGCGGCTTGAAGTCGCTCCTGCTCGCGTCTAAGATCGCGTTGTAGTACCGCAACCGCTCGCAGCTACCACCTCACTTGAGGATCTCAGTTGGATGTGAGATAAGAAACACTCATACCAAACGCGACTCCAATGCATCACAGAGCTGATCAAACTTTTCAACCTCCCTGCCAAGAGAGGCAGCAAGAGAGCGCGGCGGCCCTGGCGCATAATGGTGGATACCACTAGAGTTAGAGAAGTGAGGCCCGATGTAGTTCTTGCATCACGTCCCGGACTCACAGACGCCTGGTTTGGTGGTGGAATCGGTAGATCTGCGCGGTGTTGACTACGGCACTCTATACACGCGTTTAGGGCTGGTTATTGGATCGTCAGCGGTACTGCATGCGTACCCGAAAACAGTTCGAGAGTGCCGTGACTTCGTTCTCGAGAATTTTCTTCTGAGGTAGTGGAGGTGGAAGCATCTCGGTTGGCGGAGGCTTCTTGGTGGGTTGGGGGCGCTGGGTCGGTGTGGTGGCCTGGTTGACAGCCCCGTTACTCGAAGAGGGACGTGGTTGTGTCGGTGGATGCATGGTGCTCATGGTCGTCCAGGGTCAAGGAGCGGGATCACTTCACACAACCGAAATGATCAAATCACAAAGAGCTTCTTCTGCCTCGTACAGTAACCTGTGCTGTGCTGGCTTTTGCAGGCTAGTTCTTCATCTGGGCCGTTGTAAAGGCTACGTCTCGGTGGACCAACGCCCAACATGCCCAATAGCATCGCCAGTGACGTATGGAGCGTTCGCGACCCAACTGGCTCGGACGAGGGCCTGGGACAAGTTGAGCACAGATTCCTCGATCCCCTTGCCTCTTGTCGGATCTAAACCTACTCCCATTTAGCGCCGCCTGAGACATATAGACTACGTGCAAGTCCGGAACCTCACGCCCTTTCCCGTCCGGGATGCTTTCGCTTCAGCTCTAGCCCAACCGTCTGCCCGTTCGCAATTCAATGCTCATGGTAATCTCTCGGACGACCTGGATATCACTATTGGGAGGAGACTGAGCCGGAGGATATCTACGACATCGACGCACACGTCTAAGAGCGTCAAATCCGATGCAGACGATGGTCCCCCACTGAGTCCGACGGATGGTCGTCGGAAGCGATCACCCTCCAAGGCGAGTTCTCGAGCCGACCCGCCGTCTCCCCTTGTTGGTGGGAGCGTTCGCAGGTCATCACAAAGGTCAAGACACGTGCCACATCCATCTTCTGTTGGGTCTTCCAGCAGTATGCGACGGAGGGAGTCCACTGGAACCTTAGCCACAACAATCGCTGCGGCATCCTCCGTTTCTCGAGTCTTCTCAGATCTTTCACAAACAGGACTTGAGACGGTTGTTAATTCCCGGCTTGTAGAGACATTCATTTCTGTGTCCGTCCCGGAAGTACCTATCGACGATCCCCGTCGTTCACCCGCCAAGCGCTCTTTCCATTCACCCCCCGCCACCCCTATAAAGCATTCGCCTTCGATACCCCCACAATCCACCCATCGCAGAGGCCCATCCGTCAATGGTTCAGGCCCTACACCACGCCCTTCGGTTGTCTCTAATGGCGTCACTCAAACCAAACGACACTCAGGACGTCACGTAGCCCTCAAGTTGTCCTCTCCGAAGACATCCCATAGGTCCGCGACGTCTATGTCGTACTCCTTCCCCCCCTCATGCACTTCCGAAGGTTCCCTCCAATATCCTCCGGTCCCTAATTTTATCTCCCCCATTCACCGACCTTCGATTAATCCTGCTTTCACTCTCGACGATCTTTCAACCCCGGGAATTGTGGATTGGACAGACCTAGGCCTGCAAAGGATGAAGGTCGAGCTCTGGGGAAGGGTGGGAACTGGATGGGGAGTTAGCACAACCGTGAAGGGAAAGGGCAAGGAGAGGGAGCCCACATCGACTACTACTGACGAGTGGAAACCGCTGGAGACATGGGAGGTCGATCTTGCAGGATTAGTCCCGCTTCCTGAGCACGTAAGTTGGTCTCTTTTTCCTCGACCCAATCTGATTCGAGATTTTGCTCGTAGATAGCGTCAAACCCAACCTTGCTCCCTTCAAACACTCTGCTAATCCGGCTGTCTCCCCCGGGGCAAACTTACTATCTGCCACAGGTTACCCTTTCTCGATCCTCATCTCGGCCACCATCGCCAACCGGTGGGCATGTCTCTGACCCCGAAACCGATACCAGTAAATCCCGCGAAGGCGGCAGCTACACAATCGCCCGGAGCACGTCGCACGTCCGAACGCTATTTCAACCAGAGGAGCAGGAACCATCGGGGCATCTTACGAGAGGCAGGGGACGACATTTACGTGAACCCGCGAAGACTGCCTCGTGGAACGACCTCCTCAAGTGCGTTCACCTGATAATCATCTTGTGGCGTGTGCTAACGAATTCCATTATCCAGGTTGGCGAATTTACACGCTGTGATTCATGAAACAAAACACAATTTAGCAGAAGTCGAACATAACGTCAACTTGCTCATCGGTGGTGATCTGGTCCAGCCACTCGTAAGCCATTTTTCGGTCGTCTCGGAGGTATCATCTTGATTCAGGGTTGAGCAGAAGCGCGGGGAAGCTCTGCTGGAACGCCGGATCTCCGATGTTCAGTGCGACCGGCAGGAAGTACTGGATAACTCCGGTTTGCGTGAGTCATTCGGTTTGTTCTGGATTGTACCCTCCTTAACGGGCCCCAGTCAACGAACGGATCAAAGCCAAACGGGAGGAACTCGTCAAGCGGAGGGACATGCTCGTAGAAGCAAACAAGCTTCTCGAGGATCAGCGTGATGATGCTAGTGAGGCAGATATGCTTCTGCACGCTGAGAGGTATGGTGATCTGACTTTGCGCCATCAACCCGTGCTCACTCCCCACTAGCAGCAACCTGGCGGCCTTGCGGAGTCGACTAACTCCAACACGGACGACTCTGTTGTCCACTCTCGCATCTATATTCCCGATCGAGCTTCTTTCTCCCCCAGATTTGTTGTACATCATTTTGGCGGTTCCGCTGCCTATTCCATTATCCGTAACTGATCCGGGGCCTCCTCTATCGATGCCTGCGCACAGGGATGTGACAGAGGAGGGTGTTGCGACCGCCTTGGGGTTCGTAGCTCAGGTGGTACAACTCATGGCGGTGTATTTGGGCGAGGTGCTGGTGTATCCGATTACGTGTGTAGGAAGTCGAAGTCTTATCAAGGATGGAATTTCGGCCATGGTTGGACCTCGAATGTACGCTCGGGTGTGATAGCGTTTTCTTCTGACATCTGTCAGGCTAACCTTGGCATGGACGCAGGTTCCCTCTGTTTTCCAAGGGTGTTGACACCTATCGGTTTGAGTATGGGGTGTTCTTACTCAATAAGAACATCGAGATGGTGAGTATTTCCGTTGATTCGGACCTACGTCCGTCGGTTTACGTTTGTTTTGATAGCTTATGGCGAACCGCAATCTCCGCGCACTGGACATGCGGCACACACTTCCTAATTTGAAGAACCTTCTATTGACGCTCACCAGTGGCGAAGGTGTGCAGCTTCCGTGAGCTGCAGCATCTCTCGATGCCAGGCCAGTTCTCACTGATGAGTTCTTTCGTAGACGTTCGGAGTCGGTGAATTCGCTTCCCACTGTCGGACTTCGGACGCCTCCACGAGTTGCTTCCCCAGTTCCAACCGTCCGCGTATCGGAAACGGCACTTCCAGCTGACGAGCCCGTGCAAGAAGGCGTTACAGCGGAATCCCCACCAGGCAGTGGAAGTGCTACCCCGACAAATGGTCCCACGATCGACTGCGCTTCGGGTCGGAAGTCGATGGCGTTCTTGGACCTGTCACCATTTACGGGATTCCTGCGATCGCGGTATCCGCCCAGCACACGAAATATTAGCCGGAAAAGTTCCAGCAGCGGGTCCTCTGACGTAAGATCAGTGGACATCGGCTCGGAAGCGGACGACGGCTCTGAGACGGTTGAGCAAGATGCGTCGGGCGGAGAGCGTGGCAGGACGGAGATGAACGGACATGCGAATGGGACTAGGGTTAAAGAGGAGAAGCATGCTGGAGAGGAGGGTGAGGATGGGATGATCACACCAGTTATCCGGGGCGTTCTTTTACATCCGACGGCGACAGGCTAAGGTTAACCAGGGCGCGTGTTTTGCTTATAAGCTTGCGAGCGGGGTCCGTTTTTACATGTACAGAGAAAAATGGGGTTCTCGCTACGGTTCTGCCGATCCCGGCGGCCATAGGCCACACTCGGGGATGCTACAAGGCGTGAAAAATTCGCTCTGACCTAGAGACGGTTTCACTGCACAAGAGGGGACTAGTGGGCGGATGGGAACAAAGGAAAGGGAGGAAAGGGATTTTTTGAGGAATAAATAAATATTTGGTGGCTGTCCGTGTCCGAGCCAGCTAGCCGGCGGGAAAGTCCGAAGTAGGTAAAGCGACCAGGCGGTATTTAACTCGAGTGCTGTCAACCTCCTCGTCCCCTCCAAGCACCTCTGAAGCTTTCCATCAAAAAGGTCCGTCGCCCTCTCCTCCCCGTCGCGCCCTGCTTCCCTCTTAACCCACTGCGCAGCCTGTTTACCCTCCGTTAGCCCTTGAAAGCCGCTCTGTATCACCACTCAATCCTAGACGGGCATAAAATCGGCTTACCAGGTATCCATCATCGCCCCCCCCACCTCTCCGTCGCGTTGCGCTCACCCATCCTTTGACACCCAGGATTCTCCTTTTTGTGCAATTAGCCTTCCTTCCCCTATTCTCTTCCTTACCGTTCTTCTTTCCCGACACCTTTTTCGGCCCATAAAATTTCTCTCAAACGTTTTCTGCGACAACGGGTATTATGGACGCTTCTACTTCACCTACTATTTCCCACCCAATCGACGACAAGAGAAAACAAAGTCCTCCCGCATTCTTGGACCTTGCAGACTCTGTACGTGGCCCTGAGCTGATCACCGCACTTAACCGCCTCAACGATGATTAACAGGCTGGGAGATTGGGTTCTAATTTGTCTGAGGTCACTGCGGTGTGTCATCATTCCGGAGCATACCTAGAACCTAAACTCACAGTCGCTTACTATAGCGCGTCGAGCTTAAACGTATGGAACACGAACGTCAGCGTGCGCTTCACCGCAGGCTGTTTGAAGACCAGATGCGTGCTCTCGAACAGCAACAAGCCCAAGAGCTGCTCTCGTTGCCCGCCGAGTCTTTGCTCTCCGGTAGTTCGTCCCTCCAACATCTCGCCGCTTCCGCCCCTACCACTCCGCCCCGCGTGACGGCGATGCTCAACGGCGAGATTTCACCTCTCATTGGCAACTCCAATCTCAGGTCCTCCACCCTGGACGTGGACACGCTCTCTAAGGCAGTCGGTTCCGCTGTTTCTGATAAGCGAAAGTCCGTCACCTATGCATCGTCTGTCAACCGTTCCCCCGATCTCCAGGCGCCCAGTTCTGGTCAAGCCTATGGACGCGGAGCGAAGAGCATGCCAGCCAGCCGACGTACCTCAGCCAGTGAACACGATGAGGAGTTGGCAGGACACCTCCAAGGCTTGTCCTTGATTGGCGAGCGCAACCTTTCTTCGCCCCACCCGGAGCAACGATCGATCTCCCGCCCTGTTAGTGGGAACTTCAGTGCTGAACAAGTTCTCCAGTACAACCATGCAGTTAATGCAGGTATGATGCTCGACGAACAGTTGGACATGGAGATGCATAGTGAGTATCGACCGGTCTTATAACTCGATGGGTGTTTCTGACCACCGTCAAACAGACGCAATCCAACACTTGCCAACCTCTGACGATGACAAGTTCAGTCCTTCCCATTTCGCGAAGCTCTCAACCTCTTCTGCGGCATTGGACCTCGCTCCTTTGTCTCAGAACGCACGTAACCGCGAGAAGTCTTCTGAATGGCCTCAATTCCCACCCTCTCGTGGGGTCGACACTCTTCACCGTTCGGACCGTCGCGTCACTACGCCGTCCTTGAACTTAGCAAATGATATTTCACTTGCTAACAAACTCAACTCAGTCTCAGCAACGACCACCCCACTCCTTTCCCAGCATCAGCAAACACTTGCTTACCTTCAGCCACCTGGATCTCGACGTGGATCACCACCTGGACTCTCGGACGGTCTCTCCAGCATCAACGCCCCTCGATCGGTTCCGACCACCCCAAACCCTGCCATTTCACACACCCCATCCCATCTGATGAAGGCCCCTGGTACCCCTCTTTCGGCTGAGCCTCAGGGTTTGAGCGGCAGGCTCAGTTCTGCTGGTACCCATCCGATTGGGGAGCTCAACGGAGGCGAATTGCGTCCTTCTCTCTCCCGGCTCTCTTCCCAGTTTGATGGCTCCTCTCTCAATTTCAACGGGTTGCAGACACCTGGCTTAGATGATGGTCTCCGCGTAAGTTCCCTACCATTTGTTCTGAGACTACTGCTAATGGCCCCATAGCAACAGTATGTTGTAGACCCAGTCTATAACATCAATGACGAACTTGGAGACGAGCCATATGGATATGGCCTTGATTCTAACGCTCGACTAAACAACAACATTGGCAACAGCGGAGGTTCGACTGCCCTCTATCACCATAACGGAACTCGATATGGTCTAGGACTCCCTGGGCGCGTAGGCGGCGCTGATACCAAGATGAACGGTCTTCATGGTCCCAAACACAAGCGTGGAGATGTTGACCGTGAGTTACAATGGTCTACTACAGGAGATATTTCTGATTGAATCAACCAGTTAATCGTTTTGCCGGTACCCGCCTCGAGGACCTCGTTGGTGAAATTGCTAGTTTGTGCAAGGATCAACACGGCTGCCGTTATCTCCAGAAGAAGTTGGAAGAAGGGGTCCCTGAACACCGGGACATTATCTTCCGCGAGACCTTTTCTCACTTCGCCGATCTGATGACCGACCCTTTCGGCAACTATCTTTGCCAAAAGTTGCTAGAGTATGCATCGGACGAGCAACGCAATCTCATCTGCGACTCTGTTGCCTCAGATCTAGTCAACATCTCTTTGAATATGCATGGAACTCGTGCTGTTCAAAAGATGATTGATTTCCTGGCCACTGGCAGACAGGTTCAATTTTCAAATGGATTTTGTCCGGCCGGAAGCTGACCTTTTTCTCAGACCAATCCCCACTGTGCCGCGCAGATCCACTCCATCATCGTCGCGCTTAGCCTTCACGTCGTCGTTTTGATCAAGGACCTCAACGGGAATCATGTAATCCAGAAGTGCCTCAACAAGCTAGCGCCTGATGACAACCAAGTACGATACTATCGGATGTGTTTCGGAACACTTACTGAACCACTTGCAGTTCATCTACAACGCCGTTGCTGCCAACTGTGTCGAAGTCGCTACTCACCGACACGGATGCTGCGTCTTGCAACGTTGTGTTGACCACGCGTCCGATCATCAACGCGTGCAACTCGTTAACGAGATCACCTACAACGCGCTTACTCTCGTCCAGGATCCGTACGGTAACTACGTGAGTTCTTTTCATTTCCGTCCGTGGAAACAGGTTTGATTGATGTCAAACAGGTCGTCCAATACATTTTGGACCTCAACGATAACCGCTTCAGTGATGCGGTCATCCGTCAATTTACGGGCAACGTTTGTGCTCTTTCTGTCCAGAAGTTCAGTTCCAACGTCATCGAAAAGGTATATTGAATGGAACTAAACTCCATTTGCCAACTTCCGTCTTACGCTTGTCTCAGTGTATCCGCGTGGCCGAGCACGGAACGCGTAAACTTCTGATTGGAGAGATGCTCAACCGGTCTAGGCTCGAGAAATTGTTGCGAGATTCCTACGGGAATTATTGCGTTCAGGTACGCGGGTACAAAAGCTGTGGGATAATTTGATTCGACGCTCATGGTTAATCCCAGACTGCGCTCGACTACGCTGATTCCTCGCAAAGGGCCATGCTCGTCGAAGGAATCAGGCCCGTCCTTCCGTTGATCCGAAATACGCCTTATGGAAAGCGAATCCAGAACAAACTTCAGCGGGAACAATTGGACAACTTTGGGAGCAACTCCAGTCACTACAATCACCAGGCTGCACTTTTGAACATGGGTCTTAACGGTCAAGGCACCAGTCTCCAAGGTCGCGGGCTTCCTCAGTCGCACTCACTCGTGGATGTTTACAACTCGCAGGGTGGGATTTACTCTCTTCCCAGCCCTCAGAGTTTGCATTCGCAGTCGTTGCACAGCCTCCCCTCTTCGATCGATGGATATGTCTTACAGAACAACTCTTCGCACAACCACTCCTTGACTCACAACGGTGCCGGCGGGTTCAACAACGGGGGATTCAGCAGTGCTAACTCGTTCCCGAATATTGGACTTACTAGCACACTCGGCGACCCCTACTCTCGTTCCAACTTCGGTGGCTACGGGTTGTAAACCTGTCTCCGATTTTTGGACGGTCTGCTCTGGACGATTCGGCCTCGTTCCTCGTTTTCGTCGTGTTCTTCTGGAATACGGCAAGAGAGGGTTCAAAAACCTGTTACACCACTCCCCCTAGTCCATTCCGACTGCGTTCGGAACGATACCTATCCGTAAGGCCCTTTCGAGTTCGAAACCCCGCCGCAATGTGTTTATTCTATCATCCAATATCCTCGCACTGATTTCCTAAACTGGCACGCTCGACCATTACCATCGCACACATTGTACTTCGCAAAGCTCCCCCCATCGCACCATCACTACTTTACTTGCCTTTTGCTTTCCGACCTGCCGTTCTTCATTTGCTTGTTGACACTTTGTACAGGGTATACACTTCGGTTGTACAGACTATATGCCTTCGCCCCATCACTCAAGCCGTTCTCGGCCACTTTGTTTCATAGTCAATCACAAAGCCATTTGTTTGTTATCTGTAGTTATTCTCATCTACAGCCCTCTGCTCGCTCTTGATAATAAGAAACTTCATGTATGTATTCTTCTCTTCCAGTCTGCAACCTTGTTTACTCGGACAGTTGGATTATCTTGACGCGCACACAAGCTGATGTTCGGCTTAGATGATTGAGAGGCTCAAAAATGACTCATGGTTGTGCATATCGTAGTCATACGCGAGGTAATGTGAAGCTGGAGTGATGAGGGTGTTGTCTGTCTAATGTGTTTCATCGGGTCTGAAAGTTGGTGGTGTCAGTGGGAATGGGATAATGAATCAGAGGGTTGGCAAACCTTTTGGAAACCGATTGCGGCGGACTTTTCACGGAAACATTGACGGCACAGGTCAAGACCATATTTTCGGATGAGACCAGCCTGATGGGCACACAGACGGCTGAAAAATCGCGCGTAAGAAATCAGTCTCAGAGCAAGGGCATCGATTATCGCACCATTGGCGAGAGCCCTTTCCGTATTTTCTGGGACGAGAGAACCAGACGGCGTCGTGTGTCATGGTGAGACGATTAACAGTGAAGTTGCTGTGGAAGAATCGTCCGAGACAGAGCGGTATGCGACTGTGGGAAAAGCTTACGTCAGACTGTACAGTTCCTCTTTATGTGCTTACACTTTGATGATGTGATCCCTCGTCGGCGGAGTTGGATCGGCAGAGTACACAAATGCGGGTACGCTAAGAGGGAGTTGGCCCAGCAACGTTATCAAGCCACGAGGGCGAATAAGTCGAACAAGCCTATAAGATCATAACTGTATTTGGGTCGGCGGAGGCCAATTTTCTCCTTGTTTTTCTTTTTGTTTCTGACTGCTTACGATGACCGCGAAGATAGCATGCGGAACTTGCAGGTCGGTGTAATGCCACGTCCCCCACGCTGTGTCCTCACCCTAACCCGCCCGTGCTTCCCTTGCCCCTCTTTCCTTTCGCTTAGAGCCCGGAAGGTGGTGAGTTTCCCCACGCTCCGCTGATCGCAGTGACCCACCCAATTTACCTAACCCTTCCGGCTTCCAGAAATGCGACTCGGCCGTGCCTCGTTGTGGGAGATGCATCACGAGTGGCGTCCTTGAATGTGTCTATGATCAAACGCGAAGAAAGCGGCCCGGAAACGCGCTGGCTATGGGCGAAGCATGCCTCCCCTGTCGGTTGGTGGATTTTCCCCCTTCCGATCATGGCCGTGAGGCAATAAGCCCTCCAATGCTGATGGAACATTTGATTCCCCTTTTTTTACAGTGCGAAAAAGAAGGTTAGATCACGGATTCACCTTGCGGAACGGAACTGAACTCACCGAGGATTATGCGGACAGAGATGCGATGCCGGCCGACCGTGCACTCCATGCCACAATTCCCGGAGAGAGTGCGTATACGACGGAGACTCTCCTGAGAGTCCCACGCCAGAGGAAAGGGCCCCTTCGCGCCCATCGCCACCACCCAACGAATCGCTTGTTGCCTTCAGGGGCATAAAGACCTGTACAAGACCCTTGTCGCCACAACTGGTCCTTCAATCCCCTCCGCATTCATTCGGCTGCTCTAGCATCCCTCTGGTTCCCCACCCAACTCTGTTAACCTTGACGCCGAAAATACCTTCAGAACACCTGAAAGTTTCCGACATTTCTACCAGCGATCTCCATCTCACCTTGTACGTGTCGTACCAAGTCGCTCCGGGTCTCGGATTCTGACCTATCTGATTAGCCGGTTAAGCACCCTGCGACGGCACATGACCATGGGATTGCGCTTAAGAGGTGATAAACAGGAAGCTATCATGCGCGGCGACCTCTGCGGGACGGTTGTTCACCCCTTTTTCGTCCACCTTGCACATGCGTTAGGGATGCATTATTGTACGGCGCTCCCGGACGGGAAAACGGCGATCGTAATGCAAGCAAGATACGCTCAACTCACTTGGGAATCTATGGCCGACATCTCGAGAGAGCAAGATCGTTTCCTTCTACTGGAAGCTATGTTTGCCCTCGCATCCTCATGCCTGTACCTGAGGTGGCTCAGCATAACGCAATCGTACCTCCTCAAAGCGATCCACCTCGCCAACGAATGCCATATATCGTTCGTTCCTAAGGATGGGCCCATTCCAGTATTCTCTGAAGACGTTCACGAGCGCATCGCTCAGCTTTCTCAGTTGATATACTTTGAGAATTTCCTATTCCTAACCGGGAACGGCGCCGAACCGCAGGCGACTTCTAGGCTAGAGAAAGAATTTCGAACTGAACTCGAGGTACCAAACCCTCTGCGATCTTTAACTCTTGACATGACCAGCTGAGGTCACACAGGCATCGTACCCTTTCATCTTTGATACTTGCCCATTAATCATGCGTACCCGCGGCATCCTGCTAATTCGGGACGCAATGGTCGTCCTTGGAGTTTACCCGTCACAAAGTAAGCTTCGCGTGGTGCGGTCTGAGTTAAAGCACGATCTAAAAGTCACTCCAGCCACGCTGCTGGAGGACTGGCGCACCCTCTGCAGCAATTTGATTGGCCAACTTCAGGCGCACACGGACGCGCTACAGAAGCATCTCGAGTGGTTCGCTTCCATCGGAGACAAGGAATCCTCGGACGTGATCAGGAGCAACTGCATCTCGTGTCTGGCCTACCTGGCTAACCTCTATCTCACCATTGCTCCAACGGATCACCATGCCGCCCCTGCCATGGGATCTCGCTGTGACTCTGCATTATCAACTCTGGGAAGGCTGACCGAAGGTATGGTGATGGAAGAATACAGTAACTTCGATTTGTTACTTGGGGTGAGTAAATCTCCCCGCGCTCATTCGTGTCTCTCACCGCCTTGACATAGATGTGCTGGAAGAGAGCTATGGAGGGGTTCAAAGCTCGAGCGTCTGTCCTTCCGGTGGAAAAGACCGCTATCTTGATCCGGTGGTGGAAGGTCGTTGCTGATGCATACACATTGTACAAGGAGAAACTTCCTGACTGCGAAGCTCCTTTACTCTCCTCTTTGTCTCTACTTGAGGACGGCCGAACGGAGGATTCGAAGTATCCGAACCTCTTATCTCCTCAGGCACGAGCAGAGCAGGGAATTTAGCTTCTTTCTCTCTCTTTCTCCGGGTACACTTCTGGGAATTATTTGGGCGGATCAGCAAGGACGTTCTCTCATCGTGTTGTATACTTATTCAATATTCCATGTACATGTGCTTTATCGCATTCTGATTCTCACGCATTCGTTCGATGTCGCTGTCATTGAACGTTAGCGCCTCGTGTAGCCTGGAACTACATCATGGACAAGATTCTGCCCACGCGAATCAGGGAAAGGGGCGACAGGTCCTACGGATTTATCGGTATGAAACCGAACAGATGCAGGATGGACGCGGAGATGAGTTGGTCGTGTGCCCGGCGTTTCAAGGCGGAAGTCGCGCGGTCGTGGTGCGGTTTACGGGGGATCCATCTCGTCAATTCACTGCCGCAACATGCTGAGACCTCGCCTGACACAACCTCGATGCAAGGCCTCAAGCTGCACAGGATCTAATCTACATCCCATGCCCGAGTATATAAACGCCCCAGCGATGGAGGGGATCCTTACTTGCGATTCTGGCGCCCCTGTGTATAATGGCCGAGGTGGTTCTCTGTCTCTTCACAGGTGCCTCGAAACTCCTGTTCGCCTCCTTGATCGCTCTATCGTTCAGGGGAGCGCTATGGGCTCTAAACCTATTCGTTTTCGCACCTCTATCCGATCCTCTCCGGCGACTACCAGGCCCGAGAGCGGGTTACTGGGAAAACCATTTCTGGGAACTTATGGAGTGAGCGTCCGATCCATGTCACCCCAATCCCTCATGTCGACACTTACGGGAATCTGGATTCTAGCCCAAACCAATCTCCCAAGACCCACGATGTCTGGACGAAGAAATATGGCAGGACCTGGCGGTTCCATGGTTTCGGCGCTGTGGGTGCTTCCCCGGAATAGGGGTCTGTTCGCAACGAGGCTGACTGCGGCTTGGAACGAAAACAAGTTTGATTTCAGGCTTATCACGTTTGATTTTCGTGCCGTCGGTCACGTTCTGAACTCGCCGAAATACGAAAAGCCGTGGCAGACGCAAAGGTTCCTGTCACGATTAATCGGACAAGGCGTGTTTGCGAAGGAGGGCCAAGAGCATAGATGGCAGGTACGAAGCATGCTACTGTCGCGCTCTTGATCGTGGCGTTAATGTTTCAGTGTTGGTTGGTGGTAGAGGCGAATATTGGCACCCGCGTTCAACTCTGCAGCGCTGAAGGAGATGTATCCTATCTTTGTGCAGAAAGCAGAAGAGTTACGTGATTGCTGGGACAAAATCATTGGCCCTTCCTCTATGCCTTACCCTACCCCTCCATCAACACCGCCACCACCCGGCGGTGGGGAAAGCAATATTGCAAATTTCCCTTCCACAAAGGAAATTTCCCCGGGACCCATCGTAGATGTCTGCGATTGGATGAACAGAGTTACACTGGATGTTATTGGCCTAGCTGGCTTTGGCTATAGCTTCGACTCCTTGACGGACAGACGCGAAGAGGTTTGCACTGCATTTAGGGAAATGTTACAAGCTGCAGAAGAACCACCTGGTTTCAAGGAACTGTTTGCGCTATGGTTTCCAATTATTGAAGACATTTTGGTAGGGTGCTTTGGAACGACATCTAGTTCATTGAGTGATTGACTCGCATATTCTAGCCCGATGCTACAACGAAAACGATCCGCCGCAGTAGAAAGGCGATAAACGATGCTGGTCACCGTTTAGTTGCTGCGAAACGCGAAGAAGTTCTCGCAAAGTCCCACCAAACAAACGACGTCCCAGACAGGGATATTCTGAGCCTTCTCAGTGAGGCCCATGCCATTTTCGCGTATTTGCTATCTCTGATCCAGACCTTAGTCAAATCTAACCTGTCAGAGGACTCTGCTCGGCGGATGTCCGACGAGGAGCTCGTGGATCAAATCACCACACTCCTATTCGCAGGATCGGATACGACTTCATTAGCGATTGCTTGGTGCCTTCATCACCTTTCCCTCAACCCCCAAGTCCAAAGACGCTTGAGCGAAGAGCTGCAGTCACTTCACTCCATCGAGGACATGAGTTTGGTGGACAAACTTCCGTACCTGAATGCCGTCGTGCAAGAGACACTTCGACTTTGTCCACCAGCTCACAGCACGATACGTGTGGCGATGGAAGACGATGCAATCCCTCTTTCTCACCCTATAAAGCTGCGAGACGGCACGGTTATGCAAGAGGTCCATATCCGTAAGGGCTCTTACGTGCACATACCCATAGAGGGATTAAATATGAGCAAGGACATCTGGGGAAAGGACGCTCTAATCTTTGAGTAAGTCGCGTCTATCGTGTCTACATTAGGACAGACACTGACCATTACGTCTACAGCCCCGACCGTTGGATGTATCCTGAAAGGCTACCAGCCCGCCACCCCGGTCTGGCTAACGTCATGTCGTTCTCACAAGGTCCGAGTTCATGTATCGGGTGGAGATTTGCTATCTCGGAGATGAAGGTGTTCATTTCCGTGCTGGTACGAGATTTTACCTTTGAGCCCGTCGCGGAGATTCGGAGGTTCAATACCGTCGTCACTCGACCGTATGTCAAGGGGAGACTTGAGGATGGGGCTCAGCTTCCCATTAGGATTTCGAGATCCCATAGTCGCTTCTGAAGACGTTATTTATCTCGGATATATCTGACTTTGTGTATCATTGTACTGGATGTTGTAATATAGCATGTAGCGCATTAGTAAAAGGCTCTGCCGACTAGAATGTTGGACGGAGTGAAAACAATCATAGCAAAAGGAAAACACGGCACGGGGAGTTTGGGGGTATGACGGAGTGCACGGCGAACTATAGTCTAGATTGTGATACCGCGAACAGCAGCAGTGAGATCGTCCAAGAAGTCGGATGGGTCATCATCTGCTGGTACATTGATGTGGAAGTCTGGTCCACGGAGGGGCGAATCTGAGGATTTTCGTTAGGTTCCATGTGAGTGTTCGTGGTGTTAGTCGTACCTCTAGGTTGAGCGGTGGCCATCTTCCCGTTTGAACTGCTCTTGGGTTTCTGGGGCGTGCGTGTTGCAAATAACGGAACGAGATTTCCAATCTTGCAAGCTCCACAAACTGTGAGGGAGTACTTATGAGTGACTGAAAGACTGAAACGCGATGCGAGTCGTTGATCGACTCACGGCATTCGTCAGGTTTAATCGACTTGCTATGTCGACCGTATCTGCAGTGGGACACGTTAGCCCAGTCCGGTAATAAGAATTGCACGCGAACATCTTAGAGCAATTGGCACACTCTGTTCAACGTGAGCACTGTGTTTCTCATGGAAATTAGGGAGGTGCGCGTACTCCATTCATATTTGTAGGATATATCGTAGGTATGTCGGGTCTGTTAGAGTGGTTAGCCGCAATTCCTCAGTAAGATTACGCGGTGACTGCTCACCGTGATCTCTACATTTGGGTATGCTTTCATCACCCGAGAACCCCTGTTGCTAATGAGAACTGAACGAAAGGCGGGAGGCTCTCACTTGTCCTCACCATTTCTTAAAGATCTGACCGTGTCCCTCGTTCGGCTGCTTGTCAATCACCCACGAAGCCAAATGACACATCTCGTGAGATAAGGTATTCCTGATGCGCTCTGCAAAATGGTTGGCAAGTGAGCCCTGAATATCTTGGGCCCCCAACCTTTACAAGTTAGGATCTTGGTCGCGAGTTCTATTTGTGAGGACTCTTCCCCGTGTCGGTTCCTATTAACCTTCAGTCAACATTCCACGTTCAGGGCTGCCGGACTTACTTGTGCCAACGTGCACGACCAGCGGTGGTAAGTAGCCTTACGTTCCAGGCGAGTTTTGTGTCAGGAGGAAGGCCGTTCCCGAAGACGGTCTTGTTCGCGTCATCGAAAAATTGCTGTGCATATTCTTCTAGCTCTTTCCGTTCTGCAGCTGCCTGTGCCCGCTTCGAAATCCTACCCGAGCCACGCGGAGTAGAGGGTGATTTCGGCGAAGTTAGTTTGGTCTCAGAGGTGGAGGATTGCTTTGGTGTTGCGGTTCGCTTCTTCGGTTCGGTCTCACGGGATGGTGTCTTCGCTACCGCAGGTGTAATCTTGACAGGTTTCTTTCCTAATTTCGGAGGATCACTCAAATAGAAGTCAGACCAGAATCAAGTCTCGGTCTCGTGTTGAACTCACAACGTGAGAATGGAATCGTCAATCGCATCTTCGAACACGCCGCCGTCCGAGTCCTCGCTGTCAGAGTAGAGCGACTGGTATCTGGGTGCAACAGCTGGGGGTGTTGGTAGTTTTGTTTTACCTGTGGTCGGAGGGGGATGTTGGTCGTCCGAAATACCCAATGTCAGGTCGACGACATCCGCAGGTGGCCCGTTCCGTGGAGCTTCGTCCTCGGACTCTGAGCTCGTTTCGATTATATTTCGTATCGCACGATGCCTCAGAGGCCTACCCCTAAAATGTAATCAGGTACACGGGTCGTTTGGGTGGCTGCGCGCGCACTTTGCTGGCTGTGGTCTGGTGGGGGTACCCTGGTCATCATCTTCGGAGGATGAAATTTCGATGACTGCTGGTGTCTTCGCAGCGGACTCTCTTCTACGCGTCGCTCGTGAGTGCAGTACACAAGACGTGACCGGGTCTCTTACTTTCTTTCCTCCTCGCTATCGGACACGATCTCGATGACCTCCGGCATGGTCACGGGGAACGGTGTTGAACTTTGAACTTCCGATCTCGGTGCGGGGAATCGGCATTTTCCGATATGCGCGCTTATGCCACGTGTCCCCTACCGGAGAGTTGGTCATCGGTTCTAGGCTTGGATACCATCTTGATGAGTTCTAGGCAGCGCAAAGGGAAAGTCACCTCGACCACCAGACTGCCAAAGCAGGTTTCTTCCCTGCAGGACATGCCCGGCTCTCACCCTCCAGACGAAGCTCGTGGCATAACCTCTTCTATGGACACCGTTAGAGTACAACCACGCACACACAGACAGAGCGTACATGACACCGACGAAGTAGAACTCACTCTTCTCGGGGAGGATGAGCAACGCCAGGCTGCTGTTGGAGTCTCAAATGGTGATTCTGTCAGGATGGGCCGGCAGAAACTCCCAATGTCTGCCAAGGATAAACGGTCTATGGGTCTTCTGTGTACACTTTGTGAGTTTCCGTGCTGTTATCGCGGGAATGTTACTAACCTCCGTTAGATTTGATCCAAGGTGTTCCTGTAAGTTTTAATCCACCGTGTTTGTAACGTGAGGAGTAGCCTTGACTCTGTGGTCGTAGCTTGGTCTTGCATTAGGTCCGCAGGTGTCCGATATCATCCGCATCCGATGCTCACGTTTCTCGCAGGATCTGTACCCTTCCTACTCAGGGAGCATTTATCGTATTCACAACTGGCTATCTTCTCCCTCGCAAGCTACCCCTATTCCCTCAAGCTCTTCTGGTCACCTATTGTCGATTCAAAATTCCTCCCATCTCTCGGGCGGCGCAAGTCTTGGATTATACCCATGCAACTAATTATTGGAACAATCATGTTTGCTATGTCATTTCACGCTGAAAGACTCATCCAAAATGTGAGGAGCCAAGCCCGTTCACAGCGAACAGGATTCTGACCGCCTATTGCAGCCTGTGAATGATATATACTTCCTGTCGGCCGCATTCACCGGGTTGGTTTTTTTCTCGGCCACGCAAGGTTAGTAAGGTTTTTTGTGTATGAGGACGGTCATTAACTATGACTTTAGATATAGCAGTAGACGGTATGAGCTCCCATGGCATCGTAAGCTGCAACTAATACGTTCCGTAGGCTGGGCACTCACGTTGCTCTCAGAGGAAAATCTCTCATATGCATCCACCTGTCAAACCATTGGCTTGACTACCGGTTACTTTGCTTCGTTCACCGTGTTCCTGGCTCTGAATAGCGAGGCGTTTGCGTACGTGAGCCGGAATTGATATCCCCCATATCCTGAGGTGTTTTCAGTAATAGGTGGGGTATCCCACGTTTAACGATGGACGCGTACCTTCGCTTCTGGGGGCTGGTTTGTTATTCTGTGACTGCATGGCTGTTCTTTGTGAAAGAGGTGCGTTTAGCAGATGCGATGTAGACTTGACTGCCGAGCTCCCTCCCACAGGACAAAGAGGATCTTGACGTGAATGAAATGGACGTTAAACGTGTCTACCTCACGATCTGGGACATCTGCAAGTTAAAACGTGAGTCACTGTCTGGCAGTCACCTAGAACCTTGATCCACAATCCGATTCTCCAGATGTACAATCCCTTCTTGCGTTGCATTTCGTTGCCAAAATCGGATTCCAGGCAAACGAAGCTGTGACTCAACTCAAGATGGTCGAAAAGGGCCTCAGGAAGGAGGACCTCGCCATTATCGTTCTCTTGGATTTTCCCTTCCAGATGGTGGGAGGATGGGTTGCCGGCAAGTTTTCCACTGGTGACAGAGCCCTGCGGCCTTGGTTACTTGCATTTTGGCCCCGGCTTGGTTTTTCCCTGTCGTCAGCCTTGATTGTTTATTGGTTCCCGGTACCCCCAATGACGAAGTGGTTCCTCGCGTTTCTCGTCGCCCATAGCGTTCTCCAGAGTTTCGTAGGGTAACCTTTTCCACTCCGTCGAGCCTTCTCGAAACTGACGCCGTTGTTTGCAGAACGATCCAGTTCGTTGGCACATCCGCGTTCCACACCATAATATCGGATCCGTTGATTGGAGGAACCTACATGACGGTCGGCGCCCTCTCTCGATCAGAGGAATAACGTAAACTCACCAGGCTGAACAGCTGTTGAACACTTTCAGCAACCTCGGTGGAACGTGGCCCAGGTATTTTGTCCTGAAGGGCGTCGATTATTTCACTGTCGCAACTTGCAAGTCAAACGATGCCGGTAAAGACATCACCATAAGGGGTACGGGGTTAATCCTTCGTACAAAGACTCCACTGACTTGCGCTCCAGCCCAGGAGTGCGTTTCGGAACAGGGGAAATCTCTGTGTGAGAGCATGAACGGCCAATGCGTGACCACACAAGACGGCTACTACTACGTCTCTGGGATTTGTCTAACCCTCGGCCTCTTAGCCTTGGTTATTTACATCATTCCCACAGCCAAGCGCCTTGAGGGTGAGCACCCGGTTCGCCGGCTTCCTATTTTGATGGGTTATTGACGCACCTTTGCAGCATTACCTGTAACCAAATGGCGGGTGGCCTCCGGATCGTAACTTATATGTGGCTTGTATGTGGCACAACAACTATCCTACAATTTATTTGGTTATTTGGAAAGCCCGAACGCCCCAGCACTTGGAACGCTCTTCTTCCTTTTTAGGAAATCCGGGTCACGTGATTACTTTAGGGTGGGACCCAGCTGGGAGTAGGAGGGCGTTCATAGAAAACCTGAAAGTTGTGTACCCTTGTCCGATACTACGACAACGACTCTCGCGAATTACTCTCCTGCTCGAACACATTTCTCGATAAAATGGCGACTACAACTATGCACTTTGGTCCGGAATGGATGCGCAAACAACCCACACCAACCTCGCGCTCTTCACAGACGGATTTCCACCCCGGAAGCACGACCGCGATCTCGGGCCTGAATCCTACAGCCCCGACACCTCCCACCTACTCCGCCTCGGTCACTTCGGGTGTCGTTCATTCTGAGAAACGGGACGGCAGTCACACGCTCCGATATTCCAAGGAGGAGATGATTAGAATTTACCGGGAGGGGGTGAAGACGACTCTGGGACCGGGGGTGGAACGTTGGGACGGAATTGTCAGGGGAATCGGTGCAGATCCTGTTGGGACGAAGGAGATGAGTGACGTGGAGAAGAGGGTCAGTACGCTTCGCTGTCCGTCTTCACGGCACGGAGCCCACAACTCATTGCGATCCTTTAATGTTTTATCCCCTATGAAACACCAGTTGTTCTCTGGGCCACTCAATTCCGAGATCCGGAGGCGACAGTCGACCAGCGATTATCTGACTCCCCTCTCAACCACCGGCCTCGATCGACCAAAGTTGAGTCGCGATGCGTCCAGCGGGACGAGCCCTATGCGGGAGAGGTTCGGGTCATACCTCGGAGCTAGGAGGAGGGATAGCGGAGGCAAGAGCGACTCCATTTACACCTGACCGATACCCCGTCTTACAATGGCTTTCCTTAGACCAACCCACGCTCGGAACACCGCGAAAGCTTTCGATCACTAGTCTTCAACAGCCGCTTGTATCGCCCAGAGATGCTGCTCCACCACCTCCGAGAGCGAGGAACGGGTCAGGTTTCGATGGCGTCCTGGGTAGTGGGGAGCCGTGGAACATGCGACGGAGGGGTTCTGAAACGAGACCCCGTATTGGATCAGCTACGCGCGACTCCGGTGGGATTGATGGGCAGGTAGATGAGATATCGGAGATGAAGTTGGAAGATGAGACGGACGGGATGCAAGGGTTCGATCGGGCAGATAAGCCCGTAATCTTGGACAAGGCACCCATATCCCAGTCCCCACCACAGCAGGATCAGCAGGATGACGAAGCCTTTCAGAAAACCGTGGCAGGTCACGCGCTCAGTCAAAATCAGTTAATCGATGATAATGGCCAAGAACATCTTTCGAACGTTCCATCGGCAGCCATGACCTCCACCGAACCTACTACCACTGCGCAGAGCCAGGTTTCTAATGTCAAAGGAACAACGGACCTTGCAGCCATCGAGTGGTCCTACTTAGACACTCAGGGGACCGTACAAGGTGAGTGCTTGCGGTTCCTCGGAGGGCTTGACTTTTAAATTGGTGCAGGTCCCTTCCTCGCGGATGTTATGCAATCTTGGCATGACCAAGGGTACTTTACCCCGGATCTCCTAATGAAGAGGACCCAAGTCGACACCGAATGGATTTCTGTGGGGGAACTCACTCGCCGAGCGGCTGGGCCCAAGATATTCCTTTCACCTGTAATTGGACCTGTCCCGCCTGGCCCGCCTGGACTGACAAGACGCCTTGAGAGCCCAAGCGACCCGCTATTACACCAACGCGACGTGAACCCTTTCGCCGCCCCTCACCAGCCAGTGCCCATACGTTCTCTGCGTACTTCAACCCTTGATTCCTACATCAACGGCAATAGCCAGTCGGCATCCCCTTCATCCTCTGCCGATCCAGTCAACCATGTATTTGGAAACTCCGAACCCCCTATTAATGCTATTGGCGCGAACAGACGCCCCTACATCAACCCTTCTATCGACGGTCTCGGTCGTTCTCCCTATTCCAATACCGCCGTCACCTACGGCTTTAATGGTAAATCTTTGCTCCCCGTCGGTGAAGTAATCGATCCTGATCACTCCTCCAAGATATTCATCGCGAGGGTATTCCCGGGCATCATTTGCAATCGTCAGTCACAAATCAGTTACCTTGCACCCGCTCTTCACCTGATCGATCTAGCAGCGGCCCCGGTCCATACCAACCCGAACTCAGCTTTTCCTCCAGCACTGTCATTGGTCACAATTCCTTTTTACCTACAACCCCCCCGGTACAACTCCATCAAAATCACCTCACGAACATCGTGCAACCTGCATCTCCATCGGTACCCCACTTGCCTGCCCATAATTACACTCCTTCCGCCTCACCTTGGGGGACACCTGATTTATCTTCGAAACGTGTTGGGATGTTTGATCCCGCATATCAGTCACCCCGGCATGTCAACGCTCTTGTGCAACCCCAACAGCCCTCTCCGTGGGAACGAGGTGCCAGAACCCCATGGTCTACGGTTCCTTCAGAACACTCTCCAGACAGCTGGTCAACCGGAGATGGCACTAGCAGCTTGACTGTCAGCAACCTCGAACAACACAACCAGCAACAACTTCGCCCGGAACCGACACTCCCTGTGTTGCCGGAGGTAGCCACTGTCGCAACAGAATCAAATTTGCAAACACCGGGAGTTCCGCAACAAGAGGTGCCTGCGGTACAACCACCGGCTGATGTCCCACCGGTCACACAGGATGAAGCTCTCGAACCTCCGGCCACTAAACCCCGCAAGAAACCAGTGTCTCCTACCAAGGGAATGGTTTCCCAACTTCAACCACAGCCACAGGTTCAGCCGCAGCCTTCATTACCTATCAAGCCCCAGGCGACTCCCTCGGTCTCTGTTCATTCTCCACCTGTCAAGACTGTCTGGTCCAAGGAAGACGATAGAAAGAAGGCTTCAGGCGTTTCGATTGGGTTCCGCGAAATTCAGGAAGCTGAGGCCAAACAGTCTGAAGCGAGGAAGGCCGCTCTTGAACGTGAGCGTGCAGCTGCCGCAGCCCGAAATATCAGCACATCAACAGATGACTCGCCAGTCCCGACAACAACCTCCTGGGGTCTTCCAACTTCTCAAGTCCAGACCGGTCGCAAGGAACCTATCACGGCCGGGTCCCCAACTCCTGCAGTCCCGGTGTGGACCAACGTCGTAAAACCCCCGGCCACGAAGAAGACCATGAAGGAGATCCAGGAAGAGGAACGATGTAGGAAGGTCGAGCAACAAACCCAGGAGAAGGAGGTTATCAATGTTCCCGTTCGGCGATCCCACGCAGAAGCCGTGTCCAAGGTACTTGTCCTCGTGCTTGATCATCTGGTCCCAACACTCACAGACCTTAAGTCACCCACAGTCACTCCAGGTCCTGCCTGGACGACCGTCGGCGCTAATGGAAAATCTTCCGTCGTCTCTCAACATGTTCGACCAGCTGCTGTGGTTTCCTCCCCTTCCACTCCATCCTTGGCCACCAGACCCCCAACGAATGGTGCTAGTCCGTCCCCTCGCTCGCCTGCTCCCGCGAAGGTTGTTATCCCCGCTACCAAACATGAGGATACCGCAGCGAACCCTTCACTTGATTTTCTCAAATGGCTCACTGACTCGCTCAAGGGGTTGAACCAGTCTGTGAACCGTACGTAACTAGTATTTGGTGTCTTGAAAGTTGTGTTGATTTCCCTCCTTTCTGCAGTCGAGGATATCACGTCTATGCTTCTGTCCTTCCCGTTGGACCCAGATCCGACTACTGTGGAGATCATCTCAGACCTGATCTACGCCAACAGCACGACGCTAGATGGCCGTAGGTTCGCCGCTGAATTTGTGAGCAAGCGAAAGGCGGACGCGACCGCCAGGCCGAAAGGCAATACATCCTCCAACTTCCCCGGGAAGACCCAATCTATCGCCGATGTTGTGAAGACTCAACCAAAGCCTGCGCAGAACGAGTGGGGATTCAAAGTCGTAAACAAGAAGAGGAAGGGGGGACGTTCGTGAGGAATGTTTTAGCATAATAGTGTTGTAGCCGTTAATCTACTGTGTGCTGTTGTTACTGTGATCCCTCCTCTTTGGGAGATCGGCTTTGGCCAGGTCGTATGTGCATTCATCAATTGCAAGAACGAGCTATCGTGTGAATTTCGATCATTCGCAAAAATCTTGCTCACGGACGCTGTCTGCCGACCTCGCAGGCACAATTTGGTATGGAAGCTTTCCACCTACTTTCTCGCGGAGGTGTGAAGTTCGACAAGCAGAAGTACCGGGATGATGTGAGGCCGTTCAATGTGAGTATTTCCATCTTAATCTCTCAGCAGCCTAGTTGACCACACTCCTAAGTAGAAGTCAAGCACTTCGAAAAAAAATGCACCTTCTGTGGAGAAAACGAAGAACAATCACCTACCGGCCGAGTTGGATTTCTTCAAGTATACCCAGGACGCGGGAAGGAAGAGGAAATCACAGTCGGACGAGCCTGGCGATCGAAAGAAACGAAGGAAACAGGTTAGCGGTTCTGAGGATGAGGAGGACGAGTCATTTCAGAGCGACGTCGGTTCTATCGCAGGAGCGGATGAACAACCGGTTACACAGCGGCATCAAGTCAAGACGAAGGGTTCAAACGTGCCTCCTCACTTCGAAACATTCGAAGAACTCCGAACGCGGTATTCGCTCCCCTCTCACATCTCTTCAAACTTGGAGAAGTATGGGTACTCGAGACCGACGAGCATTCAGTCGTATGCGATTCCTATCCTTCTCGAGGTGAGTTGGTGCAACCTCTCCTGCCGCTACCCGAGGTTCTTATCTGTGCAGAACCGAGACTTGGCTGCCATTTCGCCAACGGGTACAGGGAAGACCCTCTCATACCTTCTCCCCACGATGATCGCCCTCGACTCCCCGAACTCAAAAGGGAAGAAGGATTTCGGTTCCGGGGCCCGCGCTGTCATACTCGCACCTACTCGTGAACTGGCGCATCAGATCCATAACGAGTGCCTGAAGTTGGCTGAGGGACGGAAATGGAGGATAACCTTGTTTAGCAAGGCTACTGCATCTACTCTGGCCGACAAGAATGTGAGGGATAAAGTGGGTGAGTTTGTCTCGACGTCTCTCCGCGCTTTCTCTTTCTCATGCTTACGGTATTGTAGACATCATTATCAGTACTCCACTGCGGCTCGTTACCTCACTTCAGCAAGGTCACCTGAACTTGAGCAAGTAAGTGTTCACTGCACGCGCGCTCCGGGGATAGGACTCTGATCTGGTCCAACAGCGTGCGGCATCTGATCCTTGATGAGGCGGATCGAATGCTAGATTCCGAGTTCCTGGATCAGATTGAAGAGATCTTCGCGGGGTGCTCGTATCCAGAAGTTCGAAAGGCTGTCTTCAGCGCTACACTACCGGCGAATGCGGAGAAGGTGGCTTTTGACGTCCTCCGTGACCCGATCCGGGTCGTCGTCGGATTGAAGTACGATCTTCGATCCTCCATCATCCAGGCGCGCAGTTACTCACTATCCTCGATAGGGATACGCCTCTGCCGTCGATTGCTCAATCGCTGACATACGTAGCTGATGACTCTTCCAAACTACCCACACTCCTCACCCACCTATCCCAACCGTACAAGCCACCTGTGTTAGTCTTCACATCAACTCAACCCAGGGCTTCGTCTCTGGCGGAAGAGCTGGTGATCAATGGCATTCCGAACGTAGATTGCCTTCATGCGGGTATGACGAAAAAGGAACGGGAAGATGCGATCGGAAGGATGCGGCGGGGTGAAAGTTGGGTTATGATAAGCACAGAAGTGATGGCTCGGGGTATGGATTTCAAGGGGGTCATGGAGGTCATCAACTACGACTTTCCACAGAGCGTGCAGAGTTATATTCATCGGATAGGTATGAGGTGGCCGATTTTCTGTGCGTTAAAACTTAGTTCGCCCCTAGGTCGGACTGGACGCGCGGGCAGGGAGGGAAAAGCTGCTACGTACTTTACGAATGACGACGCGCCATTCCTGAAGCCGTGAGTGTTTTTTTAAAAAAAGGCCACCCAGCCTCTGACCACTACCCCAGTATCGCGAACGTGCTGCTGCAATCGGGATCACCCGTACCGGAATGGGTGATTAAGCTTCCGAAACCATCGAAGATGAAACGGAGGCAAATGGGTCGAGTCAAACGACCGGATACGGTTAACAAGGCCAGATCCATCGGACGTAATCTGGCTTTAAAGAAGCGGTGAGTGGCCTCGAACGTGCCGAGAACCGAAATTAACTGAGCCACTGGGCGTGTTCGCCGATGGCCAGGGAGATGATTGCGGGTTCTAAGCGCAGGAAGACGAAGGAGGAGAGAAAAGCGACGGCGGAGACAGAGAACTGAGCACATACCTTCCTTTGTTCCTCTTCTGGGTGGATCGTCAGGTATGGATTACCTGAGTGCGTAACCGATTTGGGAGTGGCGCACACGAAGGGTGTGGCGTAAAACCGACACGCTGATTGACAAGGGAAACGGTGATCTGGCCCGAGGCGGTCGTCACCTCGAATCTCGAAACAGATGGCCATTATCTTGAGTCCTATCTGCAACCATTGAGCCACTCGATGTACGGGGGGACCCTAATACTTGCAGGAAATTAAAGCCTCGGTCCCTGGCCATCTTGAATCGAGACGTGAGGTCGAGGCTGGGAAGGCTGTCTGAGCCACAGATGCCAGCCCTTGTGGCGGGGGTTACAGCATCCCGTCGTCCGAGACATCGCGACAGGCACCACTTGGTGTCCGACAGCGTCTGAGCGCCCGCGAACGGAACAAAGTGCACACATTGAAAGGCGCGGACCGCCAGGGACACAAAGGGGGGATCTTTCACTGAGCCCATATCTCTCGATCCCTCGTCCCACGGAAGCAAACGAGTTTCAGTGGAGATATGACTGGGACGAAATTGGCAATTTTTTGGGACGCGTGTGTGAATTTTCGAGGGAAGGAAGTTGATGCACGAGCCTGATGCAAAGAAATGCGGTAAGGGCGCCTACGAATGTGACTGTCGGGCGAACTGTACACTCTGCGGATCTGGAATCCTGTGTGTCGTATAAAAGCCCGCAGGTGGTACAATGGTCGGCATCCACTTGTCTTGACGCTCTCTCATCTACCTCCCCATCTCTCCACCCCACCCTCTTCCTCTATCCCCTTCGAGTCAATCTACAAGCCAGGACCACTTTACGCCACACCGATGCCAATCGTACGAAGATCGAGGAGACTCTCCAACCAAACCCTACCTGATCGTACGTTCCATCCTGACCCTGATGAGAGAGAGCGTCGAAGCTGACCACCGTTCGATCTGGCGATCATAGCTTTGGATCAGTATGTTCCTGGCGGCTTCGATTACCTCGATATACCCTACCCCGCCACTGAGCCACTCGCCGAACACCCCGTCGCCACAACCGTAAACCACGACGGACCTCTCTCGCCGCAAGCCATCGAGTATCTGTGCGCGTTTGCTAATCGGCGCGAGCTTCCACCGCCCGATCCCGATACCCAATGCCGCCGGCGCAAGGGCAAGAATGGAGGCGCGCCTCGCCCCCCCAACGCCTTTATGCTCTTCCGGTCAGACTTCTGGAAGTTCAACAAGGCAACTATACCGGAGCGTGATCATCGTCAGATCAGCCGCATCGCCGCGCATTGCTGGAACGCCCTCGAGGCGCCAAGGCGGGTCCCGTACCAGGATCAGGCGAGGAAGCTCAAGGACGAGCACACTCAACTATACCCCCAGCACAAGTATAACCTCACAGCGAAGGAGAGGGCCACGAAGAAGATGAAGAAGGAGGAGATCGACAACGACGAGCTTTGTGGCGCCATTGCTGCCCGAGTGGCTCAAGATGTCAGAGATTCCAAGTCGCCGAAAATATCGGGGCCCGGCGAGGGTGGTTTGCTTGATCAGATTGCCGAGCGAAAGGCCAC